>Ga0209918_1000678_pt1 | contig 21247 bp, 22 predicted proteins | sample SalPonD_shore_MG_FD_185712 | JGI IMG/M metagenome (GOLD analysis project Ga0209918, IMG submission 185712) | Salt pond soil microbial communities from South San Francisco under conditions of wetland restoration - Salt Pond MetaG... | ecosystem: Environmental > Aquatic > Marine > Intertidal zone...
CCGACATCCGGCCCGTGAGCCCGGCGTGGTCCAGGCGTCGGAACCGCGTCGCGCCCGGTCCTGTTCCGCGCATGTGAAAGGCGGAAGAGACGTCCCCCGTGGGAGAGAGTCCGGAATGGGCGAAGAGTCGGGAGGAGAGCGACCGGAGTCGTTCCGCGACTTCAAGGACTCCTTCTTCTACGGCAGCCGCACGGACCTCAACTTCAAGTTCCTCGAGCACCTGACGGTCGAGGAGGCGTCGGCCTTCTTCCGGGATCTCCTCGCCGCGCTGGCCGGGGCGTACGACACGGGTCGCTGGCAGCGGGTTCTCGAGTTCGTGCGGCGGGCCCAGGGGGTCGCCTACGCGGGAGCGGGACGCTGGCGGTACGAGGATCGGCCGCGCGCCGCCCTGGCCCGGCCCCTGAACGAGGCCACCATCGCGCTCATCACCTCGACCGGCCACTTCGTCGAGGACAGGGATCCAGCGCCCCTGGGCGCCGACGGCATGACGCAGGAGGAGGCCGTACGCCGCATCCGTGACTTCCTGGCCGCCGAGCCGACCCTGTCGGAGATTCCGGTCGACGCCCCTGCATCGCGGCTCCGCGTTCGGCATCCCGGCTACGACATCCAGGGCGTGCGAGCCGACCGCAACGTGGCCTTCCCCGTCGACCGGCTTTGGGAGCTGGCCGACGACGGCCGCATCGGAGGCGTCCACCCGACGGCCTGGTCCTTCGTGGGGGCGTGCGCCCAGCTCCCGCTCCGGAACCGGACGGGGCCGGCCTGGGTCCGGCGCTGGAAGGAGGAGAGCTTCGATGCGGCCGTCCTCGTACCCGTCTGACCCGTGTGCCACGTGTCCGTGGGACACGTCGCCCGGCTGCTCGAAGCCTCCGGCACGCCGACGGTGATCATCGCCGTGGAGGCGTTCAGGGACCGGCTCGAGGCCATGAGACCGCCCAGGCTTCTGACGACGCCTCAGTGGATGGGCCGCCCGCTCGGTCGGCCCGGCGATGTCGGGACGCAGCGGAAGGTCCTGGAGAAGGCGCTCGAACTGCTGGAATCGGTGACATGACCGGCGCCCCGGCCGGGCCCGCAGCGGAAGCGTCCATGCGCGAGGCCGAGCGCGCGGTAGACCGCGAGCCGCGCCTCAGCGTGGTCGTGCCGGCCCTGGACGAGGGGGCGACCATCGGCGGCCTGCTGTCCGACCTCGCCCTTCTGACCACTCCCCACGAGATCATCGTGGCCGACGGGGGGAGCCGGGACGAAACCGCTGTCGTTGCCCGAACGTGGGGCGCGCGGACGTTGCGCACCCCGCCCGGACGCGGTCGGCAGCTCCGGGTCGGGGCTTCGACGGCTCGGGCGCCCCTCCTCCTCTTCGTCCACGCCGACGTGCGGCTGGGCCCCGAGGCGGTGGCCCTCCTGGACCGGCTCGCCGCCGCTCCGCCGGCGGCGGCCACGGCGTTTCGGCTCCGGATCCGGGCCTCCGGCATCGCCTTCCGCATGATCGAGTGGGGCGCGAACCTCAGGAGCCGACTCCTCGGACTCCCCTACGGCGACCAGGGACTCCTGGTCCGACGGGAGGACTACGACCGGGCCGACGGCCATCCTCCGGTGCCGATCATGGAGGACGTGGCCCTGGTGCGGGCGCTGCGAAAGGTGACGTCGGTTCGACTCCTGGACGTGCCGATCCACGTCTCGGCCCGCCGCTGGGAGGTGGACGGTCCGATCCGACGCACGCTCGAGAACTGGGCGCTGCTGGTCCGTTACCTGGCGGGAGTGCCCCCGGACGATCTCGTCCACGACTACCGGGGCCACGGGTAGATCCGGTGGGCAGCCGCACGTTGTCGACGACCTCCACCCGGGAGCCTCTTCCGGGACTCGTGAAGGCGCGGCCGTGCCCTCCTCTCACGCCGACGAAACCCGACCCTGGCCCACCGGCCCGGCCTCCGAAGCCCGGTGGATCGCCCATGCGGCCGTCACCAGACCCACGTGGCTGAAGGCCTGGGGAAAGTTGCCGAGGAGCTCTCCGGTGCCGGCATCGACCTCCTCGGCCAGGAGGCCCACGTCGTTGGCGTACGAGCATGCGCGCTCGAACACCTCCCGGGCCCGCTCCACGTCTCCGGTCAGAGCCAGGGCATGCGCCATCCAGAACGTGCACAGGAGGAACGTCCCCTCCACACCCTCCAGGCCGTCGTCGCGTCGATAGCGGAAGACGAGGCCGCGCGCGTCGCCCAGGTGATCCTCGATCGCACGCACCGTCCCGCGCACGCGCTCGTCGTCGCCCGGCAGGAAGCCGACGATGGGTATGAGGAGCAAGGCCGCATCGAGTTCGTCCTCGCCCAGGACCTGGCGGAATGCGCCCAGTCGCTCGCTCCAGCCGCGTCCCTCGATCGCCTCCCGAATCGCCAGTCGGGCGTTCGTCCATCGTGTGAGCTGGGCGTCCGTCGAATCCAGCACGTCGGCCATGCCGAGCGCACGGTCGAGCGCCACCCAGCACATCAGCTTCGAATGGAGGTAGGGTCGGGGCTCGCCCCGGATCTCCCAGATCCCGTGGTCGTCTTCCGACCAGCGCTCCGCCGCCTGGTCCGCCAGCCACCGCAGGAACTCGGTCAGAGTCGGGTCCGGGATCACCTGCTCGCGCAGACGGTCCACCGCCGCGAACACCTCGCCGTACACGTCGAGCTGTTTCTGCTCGTACGCCGCGTTCCCGACGCGCACCGGACGGCTGTCCCGCCACCCGGCGAGCCGGTCGATCTCCCGCTCCGGAAGCTCGTGCTCGCCTCCGATGCCGAGCATGATCTGGGGGGCTTCCCCGCGCCGGACCCGTCCCAGGCTCGCCGAGGAGAGGAAGTCGAAGAAGCTGCCGGCCTCGTCGGGGCACGCGGCGACCCACAGCGCCTCCAGCGTGAGGCTGGCGTCCCGGAGCCACGCGAACCGGTAGTCCCAGTTGCGCTCGCCGCCAGCTTCCTCCGGAAGCGAGGTCGTCGGCGCGGCGACGATGGCGCCGGTCGGGGCGTAGGTCAGCCCCTGCAGCACGCGGCCGCTGTGGTGCACCAGGTCGGACCACGGGCCCCGGTAGCTCTGATGGATCGCGGACCAGCTCTGCCACGCCGTCAGGGTCTCGTCCAGCCGATCGTCGATCTCGCCGGGCGTCCACACGCGCGGAGGGCTCGCATCGGTCGCCCGCACGTGCAGCGCGAAGCGCAGCGCTTCGCCCTTCTCGAGCTCGAGTACGGCCCGTGCGTCGGATCCCTCGACCTCGAGGGGCCGCGGCGAGGACAGGACCATGGCGAGCGGCCCTCCCCGCGACCTGAGTCCACCGTCGCAGGACTCGAGCACGGGATGCACGTAGCCGTACTCCGGGCGCGGCGAGAAGTCGAACTCGAGGCGTATCCGTCCCCGCGTGCACACCACCCGTCGCAGCAGCGCTCCCGGGGCGTCGGCTCCGAGCTCGTGCCCACGCTCGTTCGGTCCCGCCGCCAGCGCGTCGGTGAGCGAAGCCTCGCCTTCCTCGCAGCGGAACCGCGTCTCCAGCACGAGCGCGCCGTCCCGGTACGTCCGGCTGGCCCGGTGCGGCCCCACGGGCCCGATCCGCCAGTGGCCCGCATCGTCATCGAGAAGCCGCGCGAACACGGACGGGGAGTCGAACCGGGGCGCGCAGAGCCAGTCCACGGACCCATCGCGCGACACCAGGGCCGCACGGTGGCAGTCGGAGAGCAGGGCGAAGTCGGCCAGGGGACGGCCCGCGCCGCTCACAGGACGAGTCGTGCGGCCGGGTCCACCTCGGTCCGAACGCCCGGTTGCCGGGCCAGCGAGCCTTGCGGATCCGACGCCGGCTCCGCGGATCGCGCGACGGTCTCCAGAACCTGCAGGATGGGCGTCAAGCCACGGAGGAGCCGAACGGCGTCCTCCGGCGCCAGCCGTGCCGGGTCCATGTGCGTCCGCAAGATCACCTCGCCGCACGTGCGCCGTATCAACGTATACACGAGCCTCCCCAGGGGTGCCGAAGAGCCGCCGAGGACGGGCCGCCACGACGACCGTCGATCGAGTCCTTCACAGAGGCGCGGCGAGCCCGCGCCTCCGGGTCTGGCCGGGTAACCATACAGAGAGTTTTACGGTTCCCTGGCCACGGGCTGTGGCCCTGAGCGCCGTCCTCGGAGGACAAGGCGAGGTTCGAAGTGGAACAATGTGGCTCCCCGTCCTGTTCTCGCCCCGCAACGTCACCCGCCGGAGATCGTCGTCACGGTTCTCCTCGGCGGGCGCGCAACGTCATCCAGAATTTAGGCAGGGGTCCTCCCATGTCCGACCAGAATACCAGCGTCGGCACGTCGTTCGACGCCGTGATCATCGGGACCGGCCAGGCCGGGAAGCCCCTGGCCGGTGCCCTGGCCAAGGCGGGCCTGAAGACCGCCATCGTGGAGTCGGACCGGGTCGGGGGGACGTGCGTCGTCCGGGGCTGCACGCCGACCAAGACCATGGTGGCGAGCGCCCGGGTGGCCCACCTGGCCCGTCGGGCGGCCGACTACGGCGTGCGGACCGGCGCCGTCTCGGTGGACATGGAGACGGTCCGCAAGCGAAAGCGCGACATCGTCGACTCCTGGACCGAGGGGAGCCGGAAGGGGCTGCAGAAGACGGAGGGCCTCGAGCTCGTCTTCGGGGACGCTCGCTTCGTGGGGGAGCGCACCGTCGAGGTGCAGCAGCCGGCCGGAGCGAAGAGGCGGCTCGCCGCCGACAGGGTGTTCATCAACGCCGGCGCCCGCCCCGCCGTGCCCCCGATCGACGGTCTGGACGAGGTCCCCTGGCTGGACTCCACGTCGATCATGGAGCTGGGCGAGGTCCCCGGCCATCTGATCGTGCTGGGCGGCGGGTTCGTGGGGCTCGAGTTCGCGCAGATGTTCCGGCGCTTCGGGGCCGACGTCACGATCGTCGAGCGGGGACTGCGGCTCGCTTCGCGTGAGGACGACGACGTCTCGGATGGGCTCCGCGACATCCTCGAGGAGGACGGGCTGCGCGTCCTCACCGGCACCGAGGTCACGCGGTTGGCGAGCCGGAACGGCGGCGTCGAGGTCCGGACCCGGGACTCGGACGGGACCTCGACGCTCGCCGGCTCCCACCTCCTGGTCGCCACGGGACGCACCCCCAACTCCGACCGTCTGAACCTCGAAGCCACGGGGCTCGAGGCCGACGAGCGCGGCTACATCCCGGTCGACGCGCGGCTGGAGACGGGCGTCGAGGGCATCTGGGCGCTCGGCGACATCACCGGTCACGCGCCCTTCACGCACACCTCCTACGACGACTACCGGGTCGTCGAGGCCAACCTGCTGAACGGCGGGGACCGGACGACCGACGACCGGATCCTCACCTATACGGTGTTCACCGACCCCCAGCTGGGCCGGGTGGGCATGACCGAGCGCGAGGCGCGGGAGGAGGGCCGGGACGTCCGGATCGCGAAGATCCCCATGAGCCGGGTGGCCCGTGCGATCGAGACCGACGAGACGCGGGGCTTCATGAAGGCCGTGGTCGACGCCGACACCGGTCACATCCTGGGCGCCGCGGTGCTCGGGGTCGAGGGAGGCGAGATCGCCGCCATCCTCGAGGTGGCCATGATGGGAGGGCTCCCCCACACGGCGCTGCGCGACGCCGTCCTCGCCCACCCCACCGTGGCCGAGTCCCTCAACAACCTGTTCATGACACTGGACGACTGAGCGGCAGGCGCGACGGGGCGGCGAAGGGGCGTCGGCGGCGGCCGGCGTCGGAGACCCCGCTCCCGGGGCGAATCCTCCTTCAGCCGCCCAGCCGCGGCGCCTGGTGGAGCACGAAGAAGACGAGAGCCGCGCCGGCCAGCGCCACGTTCTTCATGAACTGGGCCATCTCCGTCTGGCGGACCTGCGCGTCCTCGGCCGCCCAGAAGTCGTGCATGACGAGGGCGGCGGCGACCAGGAAGCCGATCAGCAGCCACGCGCCGACGGACACCTCCCACCAGAACAGGATGCTCAGGCCGCCGGCCAGGATCACCAGACCGCTCGCCGCCGTGGCGAAGCGCGCGGCGGGCACGCCCTTGGAGGCTGCGTACTGGGCCATGGGGCCCAGCTGCATGAAGTGATTGAGGCCGGACACGATGAAGATCATCGAGAACAGGATGCGTCCGATCCAGAACAGCGCGGTCATCCACCACCTCCGGCTCGAGTTCCGACTCGCGGGCCCTTCCGTTTCCATGGATCCGTGGACAGGCTGGGAACAGCGCCAACGTGCCTACGGTTCCGCTGGCCCGGGATCGGACTGTCTTCGCCATGGACGGCCCACCGTCAGCTCGCCGCTCCTGAATCCGCGGCGGCGTACATCCATGGACGCTCTCTCGTACCCTGGTCTGCCCTGCCCCCGGGGCCGAACGTCGGCCATGGACGCGACTCACGCAGCGCCGCCCCTCACCCGGCGCAGCAGGAGAGCCGCGACACATCCTTCCCGAACGTCTGGGCCGCGAGCTTGAGTCCCTCGACCTCGGTGAGGTAGGGGAAGAGCGTGTCGATCAGGTCGTCCACCGTGAGCCCATGCCGCACGGCCAGGACGGCGGTCTGGATGACCTCGCCCGCGTGAGGCGCGAGAACGTGGACGCCCAGGATGCGCCCGCCGTCCGCCGCGGCCACGATCTTGATCCGGCCCCGGGTGTCACGGTTCGCGAGGGCCCGCGGCACGTGCTCCATCGACAGCGTCCGGACCGCGACCTCCTCGCCGCGCTCGCGGGCCTCCTCCTCCGTGAGGCCCACCCAGGCCAGCTGCGGGTCGGTGAACACCACGGCCGGCATGGACGAGAGGTCCAGCCGCCGATGCCCGCCCAGGGCGTTCTCGGCCGCGAGGGTGCCGGCCCTGGCGGCCACGTAGACGAACTGGGGCAGCGTCGTGCAGTCCCCGGCTGCGTGCACGCCCGGCACCGCCGTCGCCAGCCCGTCGTCCACCTCGAGAAAGCCCCGGCCCGCGGTCTCGAGCCCGGCCGCCTCGACGCCCAGCCGGTCCGTGTTGGCCGTGCGGCCGAGCGCCATCAGCAGGCGGTCGAACGGGAACGCCCGCTCCTCACCATCCACCTGTGCGACCGCGACATTGCGTGCATCCGTCTCCTCGACTCGCGCCAGGCGGGCGCCGGCCACGACCTCGACGCCCTCGGCCCGGAGGCACTCGGCCTGGGCAGCGGCCATCTCCCGGTCGGCACCGGGCTGCAGCTCCAGGGCCGCTACGGTCACGCGGCTTCCCAGGCGAGAGAAGAGCTGGGCGAGCTCGAGCCCGACCGGACCGGCCCCGGCCACGAGCAGGCGCTCGGGAACCTCCCGGCTCTCGAGTGCCTCCTCGTTCGTCCACAGACGTTTGGAATCCAGAGCGTCCAGCCCGGCCACGTCGGGAATCCACGGCCGAGCCCCCGTAGCGAGCACCACCCGGTCTGCCGGGAAGACGCGCTTGCCTCCCGAGGACACGGTGACCTCGATCTCCCCCGGATCGGTGAATCGGGCCTCGCCCTGCAGGTACTCGGCCGACGGATACGCCGCGAGCACGTCGCGGTACTTCATCGCTCGCAGCCGCTCCACCAGCTCACGCTTCTGGTCGACGAGGGCCCCGAGGTCCACCGCGCCATTCCCCGCCGGAATCCCCGCGAAGGGATGGTGCGTCCGCAGGTGGCCGACCTCCGCCGCACGGAGGAGCGTCTTCGAGGGCACGCATCCCCGGTTCACGCAGGTTCCACCCATCACGCCCCGTTCGACCAGCGTGACCCGAGCGCCGAGCTCGGCGGCCCGGATGGCCGCGGCGAACCCGGCCGAGCCGCCCCCCACGACCAGGAGCCGGGGCGCTCCGCCGTCGTCGCGGGCCGCCTCGTCCACGCTCTGCCCGGCCGGCCCGTCCGGCTCCAGGGTCTTCGCGCCGGCCGGCTTCGATGGCCGCGCCGCGTAGCCCGCCGCCTCCACGGCCCGGATGAAGGCTTCCGGGCCTCTTCCCCCGGAGGTCCGCACCACCGCCCGCTCCTCCTCCAGCGAGACCTCGGCCGATGTCGAGCCGGCGACCGCCTCCAGGGCCTCGCGCACGTGCCGGACGCACGCCTCGCACGTCATGCCCCCGATCTCCAGCTCGATCTCCCTCGTCGTCATCGCTTCCTTCCTCCTCTCCGCTCCGGTCGCCTGCTACCACCGCCCGTGCGATCCGGGGCCGGCGGCACGCGCTCGGTCAGGTCCGGACCGCCGGGCGCTCCCCGGCCGGTCCCCCATCGACCTCGCCGCGGCGCCGGCGTACGAGGAGCCAGCTCCACGCCGAGCCGGCCACCAGCAGGGCCAGACCGGCGACGGTCAGCCCGTGACCGAGTGGAAGGCCCACGATGGCCAGGACGGCGCCCGCCCAGGCCGCCGCCTCCGGCTTCCGACTCCCGTGCCGCTCGCGCTCCCCGCGTAGGCCCCAGAGCGTGGCCGCGATGAACAGGCTCATGAGCGGCGTCATGAGCCTGTTGTGGATGAGCACGCCGAGGCCCACCGCCGAGACGGCCCCCAGGATCGGCACCGCACCCAGGCAGCACAGCGCCGCCACCAGCGTTCCGATGGGTCCCCACTTGTCCGCGTTCAGGCTCATGTTCTGTCTCCTTGTCACCCGAAGATCGGCGTCCCTCCTCGCCCCTGTACCCCCTGGGGTATAGACACCGATCAAAAAAAAGAGGGGTCGAAGAGCGCACCGCGTGTGAAACACCACGCCCGCCATCTCCATCTGGACCGTCCCGCGGTGGCGAACGCGGCGACCACGGCGCTCGCGGCGCATGGGGCCGACTTCCGCCTCATGCGCTCACACGTGCTTGAGGTAACGGGCCAGCGCCCCCCTGAGGCTCTCGAAGGCCGCCTCTCCCTGGCCGGACCGCACGCTCTCGAGCACGCATGTCTCCATATGACCCTCGAGAAGCTGACGGGCGGCTCCACCCACCGCCTGCTTCGCCGCCGCGAGCTGAACCAGGATCTCGTCGCAGCTCTGGTGCTCCTCCAGCATCTTCCGGATCCCCCGGAGCTGGCCCTCGATCCGCCGCAGGCGGTTCCGGAGCGCGGTTTCGACCTCCGGGTCGAGGTAGACCTCCGGGGGGCAGGTCCTGGTCTCCGTCATCGTGTGCCTCGTGCTCCAAGACGCACAGCGGGCATCGATCGCCGGCTGCAACATATACCCCATAGGGTATGTGGCGTCAAGTCCAGATGGTTCCGGGCCCGGTCGCCCACGCTGCAGCGGGCCGGGTCGGGCGCGCCCTCAGCCGCCCGTGCGCCCGGTCACGCCTTCTCGGCGTACTCCTCCGGATTCTGCTCGAACGTCTCCTTGCAGGGCTCGCAGCAGAAGTAGTAGGTGCGGCCCTCGTACGTGGCGGTGGCCGCCGCGTCCTCTTCGTCGAACGTCATGTCGCAGATCGGGTCGGTCACCTGCATGGAAGTCCTCCCTTGTGCGTGCTTCGAATGTGCGGGCCGCTCAGCCCGCGGTGGTGAAGGTGAAGATCATCCCGTAGTCGCCGTCGGCGCCCTGCCAGCCCTGACCCATGTGCGCGCCCTGCCCGCCCGAGCCCATCATGCCTCCCGCACCGCCCATCATCCCGGCGGTAGCGGTTTGTCCGCCGCAGTCGGGGCCGTAGCGGTCCATGTCCACGGGCTCACCGTCGGCGTCTTTCATGCCTCCGCCCAGGTGGATCGTATACGTGGTGGCCGGCTTCAGGGGCGCCGAGGGCGTGAACGTCAGCACCGTCGTATCGGCGGACCACGCCCACGTGCCGTCCACGACGGAACCCGAGAGGTCGCCCTCGTGGAGGTCGGCGTACTCGGACATGGCGGGGTTCATTGCATGGTCGAACGTGACCGTCACCGTCGTGTCGACGGAGACTCCGGTGCTCCCTCCGGCCGGAGCGACGTTCAGAAGCTCGGCCGTTGCGGCCGGAGACGTCGGAGCGCCGCGGCTCGAGCAGGCGGCCGCGAAGGCCGGGAGGAGGAGGGCCGTGCCGGCCCAACGAAGGATACGATCATTCATGACGACACTCTCCCGTTCTCATGGATGGGACGACAGACGGGCCCCGGAGGGCGGCCAGTAGACTCGACACCTCGCGCCGGACCCGGCGGGCGTGCGCCGGGGAACCCGAAGCCGCCGTCACGCGGCGCTCGAGCTCATCCAGCGTGACCGTCCCGGCCAACCCGCGCGTGAGCCTCGTGGCGGTTCCCACGTCGGCAAGCACGTCGAGCCCGGGGCGGCCTCCCTCGAGGTCCTCCCGTAACCGGGCCACGGCGCGGCCCACAGCGGCCAGCACCTTCAGCGTTTCCTGCCGCGTTCTGCCGCCGGGCGCACGAGGCGGTGGCGCTGGGCGCGTCTCCAGCCGGCGCGTCATGGCGGGGACGCCCGGGACCGAGGATCTCCGGTAGTCCCGTCCGCCGAGGCCGAATCCAGGAGCGCCTCGAGCGTCGATGTGACCAGGGAGTCGGTGACCGGCCCGATGTGCTTGTGGGCCACCCGCCCCTCGCGGTCCAGGAAGAAGGTCTCGGGCACGCCGTAGACCCCGTAGTCGATGGCCATGCGGGTGTCCGGGTCCAGCAGCGTGGGATAGGCGGCCCCCATCTCCTCGAGCCAGCGCCGGGCGTTTCCGGGGCGGTCCTGGAAGAGGACGCCGAGGAACTCGACTCCGCGCTCTTCGAAGCGCTTCGCGCCGCGCAGCAGGACAGGGTGCTCGTCGCGGCAGGCCAGGCACCACGAGGCCCAGAAGTTCAGCACGACGACCTTCCCCCTCAGCTCCGAGAGCCGGAGCGTGTCCCGGGGCGCTGCATCGGTCCCGTCGTCTACGGGAGGCATGACAGGGAGCGCGAACCCGGGCGCCGACTTCGCTTCGAGGGGCGAGGGCAGGACATAGGGGTCGCGGCCCAGCCCCCAGGTGAGGACGCCCAGGATGCCTACCGCCGAAGCGAAGCCGATGGTCATGCCGAGGCTGGGACGCTTCACGATGCTGCCGCTCCAGTGGGGTGCGGCCCGGGAGAATCGCCGCCGCCGTCTCGGCGGGCCACCAGCGTGCCGCGCAGCATCCCCATCTGGCACGAGAAGCCGTACTCGCCCGGCTCGGGCGCAGGAAGGTCGATCGCGATCGTCTCCCCGGTGGGAAGCGTCCGCGAAATCCCGAAGTCGGGGAACTCGACCCGCTCGCTGCAGGCGGCCGTCTCCTGGCGGTTGAACAGGAGCCGGACCGGACGGCCGGCCTCGACCGCGATGCGGTCGGGATCGTAGCCCCCCTTCACCCGGACGTAGATCTCCTGCGCCCCGGAGGCGGCGACCGTCGCCGTCACGGCCTTCCCTTTCGAGGCCCAGAAGTACCACACGATCCAGAACACGGTGGCCAGGGCCGCCAGGTCGACGGCCAGGATCGCCAGCGTCATGTGATCCTCCACTTCGGGCGGTAGGTGCGAAGCCGGTTGGCGTTGGTGACCACAGTCACCGAGCTGAACGCCATCGCGGCCGAAGCGATCAGCGGCGAGAGGAGGAGCCCGAACGCCGGGTACAGGACGCCGGCCGCGATCGGGATCCCGAGCGTGTTGTAGGCGAAGGCGCCGGTCAGATTCTGCCGGATGTTGCGGAAGGTGGCCTTCGAGACGTCGATGGCCAGCGCCACGCCTTCCAGGGAGCCGCCGATCAGCGTGACGTCGGCGGCCTCCATGGCCACGTCGGTCCCGGTCCCGATCGCGATCCCGACATCGGCACGGGCGAGAGCCGGGGCGTCGTTGATCCCGTCCCCGACCATGGCCACGCGCTTCCCCTCCGCCTGGAGGGCCGCCACGTGGTCGGCCTTCTCGTCGGGCAGGACCTCGGCCAGGACCCGATCGATCCCCACCTCGCGGGCGATCGCGCGGGCCGTCCGCTCGTTGTCACCCGTGAGCATGACGACCTCGAGCCCCAGCTCGTGCAGGCGCCCCACCGCGGCCGCCGAGTCCTCCTTGACCGGATCGGCCACCGCCACGAGCCCCGCCGCTCGGCCGCCGACGGCCACGTACATGGGGGTTTTGCCGTCCTCGGAGAGGCGGGCAGCGGCCTCGACGAGCGCGCCGACGTCGACGCCCCGCGCCTCCATGAGCCGCGGATTGCCGAGCAGGATGCCCTTGCCGTCGACGACCGCCGAGATGCCGTGCCCCGCGATCGCCTCGAAGTCGGCGGCCAGCGTGAGGTCCAGCCCGAGCTCGGTGGCGGCGGTCACGATGGCCTCGCCCAGAGGGTGCTCGGACCCGCGCTCGGCCGACGCCGCGAGCCTCAAGATCTCAGCTTCGCCGAAATCGGACGTCGTGACCACGTCCGTCACGGCGGGCCGGCCCCGGGTGATGGTCCCCGTCTTGTCGAGCACCACCGCATCGACGTGCCGGGCCACCTGAAGCGCCTCGCCGTTCCGAATGAGGACGCCGTGCTCGGCCGCTTTGCCGACGCCCACCATGAGCGACATCGGGGTGGCCAGCCCGAGCGCGCACGGGCAGGCGATGATGAGGACGGTGACGGCCACCACCACGGCGTAGGTGAGCGCCGGCGCCGGTCCGAACGTGAACCACGCCGCGAAGGCGAGGACCGAGACGATCATGACGACGGGGACGAAGTAGCTGGCCACCACGTCCACCGTTCGGGCGATCGGCGCCTTCGAGCCCTGCGCCTGCCGGACCATGTTCACGATCTGGGCGAGCGCCGTGTCCTTACCGACCCTGGTGGCCCGGAAGCGGAAGCTCCCCGTCCGGTTGATCGTGGCCCCGATGACCTCGTCGCCCTGCGCCTTCTCCACCGGGAGGCTCTCGCCGGTCACCATGGACTCGTCCAGGGCGCTCCGGCCGTCCACGACCTCCCCGTCCACCGGTACCTTCTCCCCGGGCCGCACGACCACCAGGTCCCCGACCACGACTTCCTCGACCGGGATGTCCAGCTCCGCGCCGTCCCGCACGACGCGGGCGGTCCTGGCCTGGAGGCCCAGGAGCCTGCGGATCGCCTCGGAGGTCCTCCCCCGCGCCCTCACCTCGAGCGCCTGACCGAGCAGCACGAGCGTGACGACTACGGCCGCCACGTCGAAGAACGGCTCGCCCGTCCCCTCGGGGAACAGGCCGGGAAAGAGGACGACGGCCGCCGAGTAGAGCCAGGCCGCGGCAGTGCCGAGCCCGATCAGCGTGTTCATGTCGGCGCTCCGGCGCCGGAGCGCGCTCCAGCCGCCCGTGTAGAACTGCCGTCCCGAGTACACCATGACGGCCAAGGCCAGGAGCCCGTCGGCCGCCCACAGCCACCGGAGTCCGGACCCGGAGAGCCCCCGCAGGCCGGGTACCAGCGACGGGTAGGCCGTCACGAGGATGGCCACCGAGGCCGCGAGCCCGAACCAGAACTTGCGCAGGAGCCCCCGGTACTCGCGCCGCCGGTCCTCCTCCTGGCGCTCGGGCGACTCGGCCCCGGGGTCGGCGTCGACCTCGTAGCCCGCCCCGCGGACCGCCGCCTCCAGCGCGTCGAGCCTCACCTCCGAGGGTCGGTACCGGACCGCGGCGCTCGACGTGGCCAGGCTCACCTCGGCGCGGGCCACGCCCGGCGTCGACTCCAGTGCTTCCTCGATCGAGCGCACGCACGAGGCGCAGTGCATGCCGCGCAGGCGCAGGCTCACGCGCTGCTCGGTGCCCCCGGGCGCGTCGTCCGATCCCCTGGCGGGGCGGGCCCGGACCGGCTCCGCGGTCGCCACGGCTTCAGGCATCCCTGCCCGACCAGGCGGGCGGGACCGGAACGGCCTCGTAGGTATGGTGGGTGCCCGCGGCCGCCAAGGTCACGGCGCGCGCCATACCGTCGACATCGACCGCCTCGGGCAGGTAGCTGACCACCGCGAGGCCCGAGCCGTGGTCGACCTCGGCCTCCACGACGCCCTCGGTCGTGACGAGGGCGTTGCGGACCCGAGCCGCGCACGTGGGGCAGCCCATGCCCGACACCGCGAGGAACGCCGTGGCCGACCGATCGAAAAGTCCCGGATCGACGGCCTTGTGCACGGGATCCACGTGGCACTTCCCGCTCTGGTGACTCATGGCTCTCTCCCCTGTGTTCGAGGGTTGCCGCAGCGTACGGCCACAAGGTGCGGGTCGGGCCATGAAGCCGGGGTGAGGCGGGTGTGAAGGATCCTTCACACCCGGCTCCGGAAGGGGCGCCCGGTCGTCCCGGTGGAGAGCCCCCCAGCATGAAGCCGCCTTCACGAAGATTTCACCCCGGCTTCAGCCGGAGGCCCTCATTTTGGGATCGGATACGAGCCGTCAGAATCGCCGCGCACGTGAGACGTCGCGGCACGTCGACCAGCAGGGAGCCGCACGTGGTCCAGCCCTTCGCCCTCGCCGCATCGGTGACGACCCTCCTCGCCACCCCGGGCGGACTCCGCGTGTCCGCGGCGCCGCGAGACGCGTCCGATCCGGGCCCGGGCTTGTCCGCGGGCGTGCCCGCCGAAGCGCCGATCCACGTGATCGGGGGCATCGACGACCGCGGTCGTCACGTCCACGCCGAGTACTCGACGAGTGCACGGGGCGACGGCCTGGCCGCGATCCGCTGTCGCCTCGAGGTGCCCACGCTCGACGTGGAGTTCTACTACGACCCCGTCTCGGGTCGGGATGGGTGCGGGCTCACCTTTCCCGTCGCCCCGGCCTTTCCGGTGGACGGCCTGGTCGTCGCGGTGCAAAAGCCCCGGCGGGCGGAGGGTTTCCGGGTGGACCCACCCACCGACGCCCCTACGCCGCCGCGGGGATCCTGGCGGCGTTCCTGCCCCAGGCCCCGGGCGGTCCGCCGGTCGTGTGCCTCTGCCTGTTCCTCGTGCTGGTGGTCGGCCGCCCACGGCCGCGGGCGCGCCGCGTAGATGGCGCTCATCACGCGCAGACGCTTCGTCGGTGGACTGGCCGCGGGCGCCGGCTACCTCCTGGTCTCACCGTGGGTGGGACCCGGGCTTCGGGGCGCCGCGGCCCGGAGCTCGGTCGGCCCCTCAGGTCTCCCCGAGCTCTCGGGCACGGAGTTCGACCTCACGATGGGACCGGCCCCGGTAAACCTCACGGGTCGGACGCGCCCGGCCACCCTGGTGAACGGCTCGCTTCCAGGCCCACTTCTCCGCTGGCGCGAGGGCGACACGGTGACGATCCGGGTCACCAACCGGCTCACGGAGCCCACCTCGATCCACTGGCACGGCATCCTCCTCCCGCCTGAAATGGACGGGGCCCCGGGGGTGAGCTTTCCGGGCATCGCCCCGGACGAGACGTTCGTCTACCGCTTCCCGGTGCGGCAGAGCGGCACCTACTGGTACCACAGCCACACGCGGTTTCAGGAGCAGACGGGCCTCTCGGGGCCACTCGTCATCGCGCCACGGGCGCCCGATCCCGTGGATTCCGACCGCGACCACGTGGTGATGTTGAGCGACTGGACCGACGAGGACCCCGACGAGGTCTACCGTCACCTGAAGGTCGCCGGCGGCTACTACAACTACCACCGGCGCACGGTCAACGACTTCTTCACGGACGCCGGAGACAGGGGCCTGGCGGCCACCCTGGCCGACCGGCTCCGCTGGGGCGCGATGCGCATGGATCCCCGCGACATCGCGGATGTTTCCGGGGACCAGACGGGCGGAACCTACACGTACCTGATGAACGGCCGGCCGTCGGCCGCCAGTTGGACCGGCACGTTCGAGCGAGGCGATCGGGTTCGGCTGCGGCTGATCAACGGTTCCGCCATGACCTACTTCGACGTGCGAATTCCCGGACAGACCATGACGGTCGTCGCGGCCGACGGCTGCAACGTCCACCCCGTCACCGTGGACGAGATTCGGATCGGCGTGGCCGAGACCTACGATGTCATGGTCCGGCCCACGACCGACGCCTGCACGATCTTCGCCCAAGCGATGGACCGGAGCGGCTACGCCCGAGGGACGCTGACCACGCGGACCGGGATCGTCGCTCCGGGGCCGTCGCTCGACCCGATCTTCGAGCGGACGATGGCCGACATGGGCATGGCGATGGGCGGGATGGCTGACGGAGCGGAATCCGATACGACCGCCATGGCCATGGGTGCCCACGGATCGGGACACGGCGGCAGGCCGCGTCGGGGGAACGAAGTTCACGCGCCCACCGGCCCGGCGCCCGCGAACGTTGCCGGCGAGGTGGCCTACCCGCAACCCGGTGACGTCCGGGTCCGCCGCGGCCCGGCGGTCGCCAGCCTCGCGCGGAGCCCGGCCTACCGCCTGGACGACCCCGGCGGGGGCCTCCGGGGCAACGGACGCCGGGTCCTCACCTACGCAGATCTCGCCCGCCTGGACGTGGGGCCGCAGAACGCCCCGCGACGGGAGAAGGACCCTGATGCGGAGGTGCTCCTCCACCTCACCGGCAACATGGAGCGCTACCTGTGGGGCTTCAACGGCCTCACGTTCTCCGAGAGCGATCCGGTCCGCTTCCCGTACGGGCAGCGGGTCCTGGTGACGCTCGTCAACGACACCATGATGGACCACCCGATCCATCTGCACGGCATGTTCACGGAGCTGGTGGGCGGCCACGGAGCGTCGCGTCCCCTCAAGCACACCGTGAGCGTCAAGCCGGGCGAGAGGCTCCGCTACCTGGTCGATGCGACCGAGAGGGGACGGTGGGCCTACCACTGCCACCTGCTGTATCACATGGAGGCGGGTATGTTCACCACGGCGGTGGTCCGGTGAAGGCCGCGCGGGCGGGCGGCCCCATGATGTGCGCGCTCCTCTCTCTGATCGCCCTGTTCCCGGCCCGGGCGCCCGCCCAGCAGGGACCCACCCAGCCGGGCTGGCCCCGGCCCGTGGAGGACCGGAGAATCTTCGCCTTCGGGCTCCTGGACCAGGCCGAGATCCGGGTCGGAGACGCGCTCCCGGCGTACCGCTGGAAAGCCGAAGGCTGGTACGGCGGAGACCTGAACCGCCTCTGGCTGCGGACGGAGGGGCTCGTGATCCCCGGTACGGGGGAGACCGACGAGCCCGAGGTCCAGGCCCTCTATTCTCGGGCGGCCACGGCCTACTTCGACCTGCAGGCGGGCGTTCGCTACGACTTTCACCCATCCCGTCCCTGGCTGGCCGTGGGCGTGGAGGGGCTCGCGCCGATGTACTTCGAGATCGGGGCGTTCGGGTTCGTGAGCACGGAGGGCCGCTACGCCGCGCGCCTCGAGGCCTCCTACGACATGCGCCTCACCCAGCACCTGATCCTCCAGCCGCAGGCCGAGCTCAACCTCTACGCGCAGTCCGAGCCGTCCGTGGGTCGGGGTCACTCGGAGGGCGACTGGGGCCTGCGGCTCCGATACGAGCTGCAGCGGGAGGTCGCGCCCTACATCGGCTACGTGCGGGCAACTGGCGTGGGCGGCATGCTGGTGACCGGCCTCCGACTCTGGCGCTGACCGCCACCGCTCACCCCTCCGCCGTCAGCACCGGCAGGCGGACCCGGAAGACCGCTCCACCCTCCTGGCGGTTCCCGGCGGTCACCTCCCCGCCGTGAGCCGCGGATGTGGTGCGTACGATCGAGAGACCGAGCCCCGTCCCCTCGGTGCTGGTGCGGGCCGCGTCGGCGCGGTAGAAGCGGTCGAAGATCCGGGGGAGATCCTCCTCCCGGATCCCGGGGCCCGTGTCCGCCACCTCCAGGACCAGGTCTTCCCCGTCCCCGCGGGCCGAGACCTCGACGCGCCCGCCCGGCATCGTGAACTTGAGTGCGTTCTCGAGCAGGTTGGAGAGCAGGCGGTCCAAGAGGTCGGGGTCGCACAGACCGCCCATTCCCGGCTCGATCGTGGCCTCCAGGCGGAGGCTCTTCTCCTCCGCCCGCGGCCGGTGCCGCGACACCATCTCCTCGAGGGTCCGGGTGAGGTCCACTCGCCGTAGCCGGGGCTCGATCGCACCCGCGTCCGATCGGGCCAGTGTCAGCAGGTCCTCCGCCAGGAATGAGAGCCGCTCGGCCTCCTCCAGTGCGCTCTCCAGGACCCGCCGGTACTCCTCAGGATCACGCTCCCGCCGCAGGGCCAGCTCCAGCTCCCCCCGCAGCGCCGTGATCGGAGAGCGGAGCTCGTGGCTCGCGTCCGACGTAAACCTCCGTTGGACCTCGAACGCCGCGTCGAGTCGCTCGAGCATCCTGTTCAGGACGTCGACCAGACGCTCGTCTCGCGCGTGTCGGCGTGCGCGTCGATCCGGCGGCCCAGCGTCCCGGCCTCGATGGCCTCCGCCTCCCGGGTGATGTCCCGAACCGGACGCACGGCCCGGCCCGCCAGCCACCAGCTCCCCAGGAACGTCCCGGCCGAGACGGTGAGGACGATCCCAGCCAGGAAGAGGGCCGCCGTTTCGAGCGTCCGGTTACGGGTGGAGAGCGGGGCGGCCACCTCCAGGACGTGGCGGGCGTGGCTCGGCCCCAGCCGCCCGAGCGGATAGTAGAGCGCCCGGATCGCCGTCTCGCCCAGGTGGTCCTCGGTCCACGCCAGCTCTCCTGCGGCCGCCTTCGCCAGCGCCGCCGTGTCCAGCGGCAGGTCCCGGGTGAGGAACTGGGAGCGAAGAAGGCTGTGGCCCGACTCGTCCCACACCTCCGCATACCGGTTCAGGTCCCGAAGCGAGGCCGCCTCCTCGGGGGTCAGGTTCCATTCGTGGAAGTGCATCTCTCCGCCCGGCGAGTCCGTGACGGACGCGGCCTGGATCGAGGCCACGTTCAGGATGCTGGCCTCGATCTGCCGGTCCAGGGCCTCCCGCAACGCCCACCAGCCCAGGGCGGCCGCCGCCAGGATGCCGGCCGTCATCGTCGCGGTGAAACGAAGGGAGAGCTGGAAGCGGAAGGAGCGGGTCACGAGGTCAGGCCCCTCACCCGGGCGGCCCCTCCGAGAGGACGTAACCCACGCCTCGCACCGTGTGGAGGAGGGGGAACCCGTCTTCCTCGCGGAGCTTCTGGCGGAGGTTGGCCACGTGGACGTCCACCACGTTGCTCATCGGATCGAAGTGGAGATCCCAGACCTTCTCCAGCAGCTCGGTCCTGCGCACGACCTCCTCGGGCCGCAGCAGGAAAAACTCCAGGAGCTGGAACTCCTTGGGCGTGAGGCGGAGAGGCTTTCCTCCGCGGGTGGCCGTGTGGCGGATCCGATCCATCTCCACGTCGGCGTAGCGAAGCCGTTCCGTACGCTCGGCGCCGCCCCGTCTCAGGAGCGCCCGCACCCGCGCCAGCAGCTCGTCGAAGCTGAACGGCTTGGTGAGGTAGTCGTCCGCGCCCGCGTCGAGCCCCCGGACCACGTCCTCGGTCGAGTCCCGGGCGGTGAGGAGGAGTACCGACACGGCCTCCTCCTCCCGGCGGAGGTCGTGGACGATCTCCAGCCCGCTCTTTCCCGGCAGCATGATGTCCAGGATCAGAAGGTCGTAGTCGTAGACGTGGGCCTTCATCGAGCCGTCCACGCCGTCATGGGCGACGTCCACGGCGTAGCCCTCTTCCCGGAGGCCACGCTCGATGAAGCTGGCGACCTTCTTGTTGTCCTCGACGACCAGGATCTTCATGCGTTCGGGAGCTCGGGCGCACGGACTGCGCGGGACCCGCGCGTGCCGGTCCCGCCGCGGACTCTCGAGTCCAACCTACTCCCTGCGGAGGGCCTCAGGTAGCGTACGGATCGCCCGGATGATTCCCGCGGGGTGTGCGGACAGCTCGCCCGGCCCTCAGCTCGAGAAGGTGCGGTCGATGGCCTGACGGATCTGGTCCAGGGACCTGCCCTGCTGCGTCATGCGATACACCATGTCGCCCTCGCTCAGGCACACGTCACACCCGGCGGCGTGGTCGCTCTCGAAGCAGGTGAGGAGCGATCGGTGCTCCATGTTCTCCATGCAGTGACAGTAGCAGTAGATCCCGTCCACCGCCGCGGGCACGCCGGAAACCTCCCGGTACACCTTCTCGATGCGCGGCACCTCGGCGTAGCGAACCGCCGGCATGACGTTCTCCGCCGTGACGCCGGAGCGCGGGGTCGGGTGGTGTCCGCCGTCGTCCGACGTCCAGGCATACGCCAGGAAGCCCACGCCGAGCACGAGGACGGCCGCCGACACGACGACCCGGAGGCGCCCGCCGGACTTCGGCGGCCTGCTGCTACCCTGTGCCATCTCGTGCCTCCATGTTCAGCTCTGTCCAGGGATGCGAGGCCGCGTGACCCTGTTCCCCACGGGCCCGCCGCCTTCTCGAACACCCCGAAAATGGCCCGACGTCTCTGAATCCGGGGTGAAGTCCCCGTGAAGGCGTCTTCATGTACGACCCCGCAGCGAAGCGTGCTTCCGTGAAGCCTTCTTCACCCCGGCCTCACCGAGGCTTCAGACATACAGTGGCATCTTGTGCCCGAGGTTGCGAGCCGGCGGGCTGTTCGCCCGGTGGCTCCGACGGCCGAGGCAAGACACGGACCATCCACACCGGGGAGACGGAACGATGATATCTACGAGGACGACGCGCGGCGCGGCCCTGGCGGTCGCGGCTCTGCTGGCCCTGCCGGCAGCCGCACTCGCACAGGGAACAGCCGGACACCACACCGGCGCGATGACGACAGGCCGGGCGGCTATGGGCGGCGGCATGATGGGGGGCACGATGGGCGGCGGCATGATGAGCCTGGGTCCGACGCCCGCCTACATCCTGGCGCAGCAGGACGCGCTGGGGCTCACCGAGACGCAGACGGCCCGCCTGGACAGCCTCCAGGGACAGGTCGCCGAGGCCCGGCAGACCCACCACGCCAAGATGCAGGACATTCACCAGCAGGTGAGCAAGCTCCGGCAAGAGGAGATGCCCGACCTGGACCGCTATCAGCAGCTCATGCGCGAGATGGCGTCGACGGGCACCGCAATGCACGTCCGGATCGCGACGCTGGGCCAGGAGGCGCTCGGAGTCCTCACGCCCGAGCAGCGCTCCAAGGTTCGTTACGCCATGAAGCTCATGGGTCCGTACGGCATGACGGGCATGATGGGTCGCGGCACGATGGGTGGTGGGAAGGGCATGGGCATGATGGGCGCGGGGTCCATGATGGGACCCGGATCCACGGGCTCTGGCATGCCCTGTGAAACGGGTTCGACCGGACTGAATCACTGAGCCGCGGTTCGGAAGGTCGGATGGTGCGGCCGGCCGCTGGACGTCTTCGGCGGCCGGATCCATCCGATCCGCAACGTTCACCCATGGAGAGGTGAAGGAGCCATGATCACGACCTCGCTTCCGCTGATCGCGACGGTCCAGATGTTGGGCGGTCGCGGCTACCAGGGCATGATGGGCGGCTGGGGCTGGGGCTTCGGCATCCTCGG
>Ga0209918_1000679_pt1 | contig 21226 bp, 21 predicted proteins | sample SalPonD_shore_MG_FD_185712 | JGI IMG/M metagenome (GOLD analysis project Ga0209918, IMG submission 185712) | Salt pond soil microbial communities from South San Francisco under conditions of wetland restoration - Salt Pond MetaG... | ecosystem: Environmental > Aquatic > Marine > Intertidal zone...
CACAATATTATTATGATTAAATAATAAAAACCCCTCAATCATTAGCAAATTAGGATTATATGAATTTTAAAATTTTTCTTAAAGATGTAATATAATATAATCTAATAGTCTGTCAACAGCATAATCCAAAGGGCCTGTATTATCAATCAAATAATCAGCCTCTTGAAATTCCTGATGATCTCGAGCTCTATGAATTCTTTTATCAAGATATTTCTCTTTTTCCCTTCCCCTCTCCTTTAAACGATCGATGGTGATTTCTAAAGGTACATTGATAAATATTACCTTTAAATTTTTATAACTTTTCCGCGCCTCCTTTATTATTGTTCTACTCACATTAACTATTACTGGATGTTCTTTCAAGAGAAATTCATCAATCTTAGTTGGTATACCATAATCTAATCCATATATATGCCATTCGAACGCAAATTGACCTTGTTCTGATAATTTCTTAAATTCAATTGGGGTTATATGAATATTTTCCTCTGTTTTAGAAGGAGGTCGAGTAATATATCTCTTTGGATTATAAATCTTCTTTAAGTTTAAAGGATATTTTTCAATAACTCCAGAAATAATAGAATCTTTTCCAGAACCGGAATTTCCAACTATCAAAAATAAAGTGCCTGGATAATCTTTAACTTTACCCACCAAATAAAAAAAAATAAGCATAATTAAAAAAAATAATTAGAGAAAAATTGAATTATTCTGTTATGGCTCCAAGGTGTTCAGCAAGTCGATCAGGCAAGAGAAAACCCAAATAGTAAAAAATTGAGCTTAAAATAAGAATGCTTCTTATGATAACAACCGTCAATTCGGTCATAGTGATTACTGCGTCAAATATTGCTCCTACTATGAATAAAGAGAATGCAATCAATAGAAATCTACCTTTCCATTTAACTTTAGGATCTTCAACTTTCATTGATTTAAAAGAAAAAACATATCCCGTAATGATAGTAATTAATACAGAAAACAGCTGAAAAATCAATGTTAATAAACCAGGTTGGTAATAGAACTTTTCTTTTATTTGCCCTATAAATTCAGTATAATACGTTGGATCTAATAGAAGTGAAATTAAAAAAATTTCATAAAAGACAGAAAGAATTATGAAAGGAATCGTGATTTTTTCTTTAGAATTTGGATATAGAATGCTACTGAAAGAATAGATCCAGCAGACAAGTGCTATTGGAATAAAAATATTTGCCAGAAAAAAGAATAGAAAATCTCCGAATGCATAATCCGCGATTAATATAGAAAGGAAAGAGAAAGAACTTCCCCACCAAGCAGAGCTAAGAAATATCCACGCAAATCCTACTGTAATAATTTCTTTCCGTTTTAACGATTTATATTTTGTAAGAAGGCGGATTCCTATTATGATTGAGAGGATAACGAAAGTAAGGGTAGTTATGCCGTGTAGATAATCAAAAAGATTCAAGTCTACCAAAATTTTCACCCAAAACAAAATTTAATATTTTGTATAATTTTAATGTTCTCCTCTAAGTTAATAAATTTTTCCCGTTCTACGTCATTTTAAAAAAATAAAATGCATCTTCATAATCACATTTTAATACATATTTTTACTTTCAAAGGAACAAAAATAAAAATTCTGAATACATATTTAGATTTGTTAAACTTAAATTTAATACAAATAATGTATATTTTTAGTTCTCATGAATGAAAATCAGCATCTCTCAGACATCCCGGAGTCGTATCAAAGATATTTAGATGAAATCTATTTGATTGCTAGTAAGAAACGAGGGGGATGGGTAAGTAATAAAGAAATTGCTGAAAGTTTAAATGTTGAACCTGCTTCGGTTTCGGGAATGTTAGAAAAATTAAAAGAAAAGAATCTGATTAAATGGGAGCCGAGAAAAGCAATACGACTAACAACAAAAGGAAAAAAATTGGCTCGACAATTAAATGAAATACACTCATTATTAAAAGTATTTTTTAAGAAAGTCTTAAAACTTGAAGACGAAGATACTATTGAAGATCTGGCATGTCAAATAGAGCATCATATCAATCTGGATGTTAAAAACTCTCTAAAAGATTTTTTAGATAAATATTTAAAGTAAAATGAATTACTTGAATACAATTATAATATTTGCTAATAATTATCATTATAAGGGCTTAAAATGTCAAATGAATTAATTCATAAGATAGAAATCATTGAAAACTACTTTAAAGGATTTTCTAATTATCTTGAACTTAATAATTTTAGAGATTTTTTATTATTCACCTTAAATAGTCAAGTTTCATCTAATCTCTTAGCCCAGTTAGGAATGGGTGGAGAAAAAGATGTTATTAATATTCCGTTTAACCCCATTTATAATATTTTTTATCAAAAAATCAACATAATTTCAGTAGGAACCTTGATAGTATATTGCCAAAAAGAATTAATTTCCGATAAATTTATTCTTGAAAAAGATGATCCAATCTTTAGAGAGTTTTTGAGAGAAAAAGAGATAGATTTAGCTTTTAGAACGAGAGAAAAATTTATAATCCCTAAAATTAGTGATTGCACTCCTTTTCAAGATGAAGAGAATGAACCATTGACTCTAAAAATTGATGATCTCTATCATGATCTGAAGAGTTTTATGGCAGTTACCGAACCCAATATCCTTTTTGTGTTAGATGGAAAAAACGAGGCAGATCCAGATTTATTATTTGCGTTTAATTTAATACCAGATATGCCGGGAAAAACAGATAAAAAAGTCCTTAAAATGGATGTGTATTTAGATTCAGAGCATAAAACTCGAGATATTAAATACTTAAAACGGGAAAAGGATTATAATCTTACTTTTCTAAAGGAAATAAAAGATATCGGACATGCTGAATTATTTAAATCTGCTTTTTCTTTGATTATCCATATTAAGTCCTTTAATAAACCCTTCTAAGATTAAGCTTTCCAATCTTATTAATGTATTATTTTCCCCTTTTTTTCAAAATTGAAAAGCATATCACATCTTATTAATAATATATATTTTGAAAATATTATTTAAAGTGAAATATTCATCAATCATTAAGGGGTTAACAAATCAAACTATTAATATTATTCTTTTATAAGCAATCCGACAAAATATATAATCTATATAATGAATGTATTTTTCAAATTGGATTAAAAATGAGAATAATAACCATTAATTTACCTGAGAAATATTTGGATGCTATTCAAATCCTTAATGACCTCAATATTTATCCATCAAGATCAGAGGCAATCCGAATTGCCCTTGATAATTTTTTAAAAGATGAATTAAAAATGTATGAGGATCTTGAGGAGAATAAATTCCAGATGCTTGTTGAAAGTAAACAAAAATAAACTCTCTTTTTTTCTTTTTCTATTTTTAGAAGCTTAATTAAATTTAAATGAATAAGAAAAGAAAGATTAATCTTCTATTTGCTCGAATTGCGACTTCGGCGCACCACATACAGGGCAGACCCAATCATCGGGTAAATCTTCAAAAGCTGTACCTGGCTCTATATCATTGGTTGGATCTCCTTTCTCAGTATCATAAATATAACCACATACAAGACATTCCCATTTCGCCATATTTTTTCACCTTATATACTTTAGATATTAAAATAATGAATAATTAATTAAATCAATTCTATTTTATAAAGAATTATACATGAAAGCTGCAAAATATTATAATAATACGGATATAAGAGTAGAGGATATTCCTAAACCTTCAATTAAAGATAATGAATTATTAGTCCATGTAAAAAAATCAGGAATTTGTGGTTCAGATATATTAGAATATTATCGATTGTCTAAAATGGAACGATTAGGTGTAGATTATCTTATCCTGGGTCATGAAATTGCTGGTGATATTGTTGAATTAGGGAAAGAAATTCAAGATTATAAAGTTGGGGATAGAGTATTTGTCTCACATCATGTAGCTTGTTTTGAATGTCATTATTGTGAACAAGGTCATCATACCGCATGTCATCTATTACATAATACCAATTTTGATCCTGGTGGATTTTCGGAATATATTAGAATCCCCCACATTAATATTGAGAAAAAAGGGGTATACAAACTCGATGAAAATATGTCTTATGAAGATGGAGTATTCATAGAACCATTAGGATGTGTTTGCAGGGCACAAAGATTAGCAGATATTCATGAAGGACAAACCTTACTCATATTAGGGAGTGGTGTTTCTGGGTTACTTCATTTGAAACTTGCAAAAGCAAAAGGTGTCAATAAAATTATTTGTACGGATATTAGTGAATATCGGCTAGAAAAAGCAAGTGAATTTGGAGCTGATGCCACGTTAAATGCCTCTGATGATATACCAAATATAATTAAAGAAATTAATGATGGTAGGATGCCTGATGTAATTATAGTGTGCACTGGTGCTTTATCTGCTGCGAAACAAGCATTAGATTGTGTAGGAGCAGGTTCTACGATAATATTTTTTGCGGTTCCTAAACCGGGGATAAAACTTAAAATTCCAATTAATTCATATTGGCGAAATGAAGTTAAATTGATGACTTCTTATGGGGCAGCTCCACAAGATCTTGATGAGTCCTATAATTGGATTAAATCCAAGAAAGTAAAAATTACGGATCTCATCACTCATCGTCTCCCCTTAGAAAAAGCAGAAAAAGGATTTCAAATAGTCTGTGAGGCTAGTGAATCTCTTAAGGTTATTTTAGAACCCTAAATAACTGAATCATATCATATTGGGATTATCATTTCTTTCCTGAATTAAAATCCTTTTTTTGAAAGATTAAGGAATTTTTAATTATCCAATATTCCCAAAAAGTATATATCTCTTTTAAAAATCCATTCATCTTCATTTTTGGAAAGAACAAATCCATTTTCAATAACTCTTGTACTTTATCTTCCAAACAAAGATTAGTATCAATCTGCTTTAAAGCATTTTCGACAATTAATTGATTTTGCTTGATTTTATCTCTCATATAGATAAATGGTAATAAATCTGGTTTTTTAACGATATAAGAATGACTTGAAGTAAGACAATCTGCTTTTTCTTTATATAATTTCTCTGCTAAATCGATATCTTTTATATATTGTTCAATTGAACATTGTTTAAAGCCATACCAAGGGCCGAAACCATTATCATCAGGTTTAGATATATCAAATCCCATACAACTAATATGAAATATTTTATCTTCTTTTAATAAAAATCCTACTTGAGATTTTGAATGCCCCGTTAGTGGAATTGTCTGAAGTTCTAAATCTTCTAATTCCAAGACTTCCCCTGGTTGAAATGAAGAAATATTTTGACAATGATTATATCCATTAACTTTCGCAAATTTCTCAATAGATGAAAAGCTTACACCTTCACTGAATTCATAACATCTATAAAAATAGTTTAGATTTAGTAAATTTTCTATTTCTCCTTTTGGACCGAGAATTTGGGCTCCATATTTTTCCCACTCATGCACATGAGCAATATGATCCATATGACCATGAGTATTAATATAATAAGATGGTTTCCCATACTTTTCAATTATGAGATCGACATATTTAGGTTCAATATTTAAATCAAGAACTATCAGATTTTGATTTCTTTCTTTTTCTGGTAGTAAAATTAAACCATCAGAACAAGAAAAGTAAAATGGAGGATTAATTTGTTTTACAAGAAGGATATTATTGGATACTTCTTTAATCTGAAGATTTTTAAGATCAATTTGAGCCATTTTTATGAGAGAGAGAGTATAAATAGAAATATTGATGGTTAAATCTTAAATTTTTTTATAGTGAATTAGATTCAAAAATAGATCTTTTAAAACTTGATTTTATTTAATTTTATTGCGAAAGCTAAAATAATTAATAAATTTTTTAATATTACAAATTTATAGCCTTCTAAATGAGAATAAATTTGAAAATTAATCTAGCAAATCGAGAATGTATCTTGAATGAAACTACTTGAAAAGGAAGTAAAAAAAGTTTTATTAGTATATCCAAATTTCGTGACGAAGACAATTACAGATAATATCACGATACCTCCTTTAGGTTTAGAAACTATTGCTGCATGTATTTTAGATCATGTTAATGTTAAAATTATTGATGCGAAAGTTCGAAATCTAAAAGTTGAAGATCTTGTTAAAGAAATGAATGAATATAGGCCAGATGTAGTAGGAATTTCTTGTTGTTTTACGATTGGTATAAATTTTTCATTAAAAATCGCTAGAGAAGCAAAAAGAAATGGATACGCCACAGTTTTAGGAGGATGGCATCCAAATTTTGTTCCCTCAGATGTACTAAAATATAGTTTTGTAGATGTAGTGGTTCGTGGAGAAGGAGAAATAACCTTTAAAGAATTAATTCAGAATAAAGATTTCGAAGAAATTGATGGGATATCTTATAAAAAAGAAGGAAAAATAATTAATAATCCAGATCGCCCCTTAATTAAAGATATTAATAAATTACCTATTCCCGCAAGACATTTAAGAGATAAAAAATCTTATTATCAAATTTTTCAATTACCTGTTGATGTTCTTGAAACAAGTAGAGGATGTCCATATAAATGTACATTCTGCAATATTCATCTATTTTTTCGAGGAACGTATCGAATGAAAACTCCCGAACGTGTTTTAAAAGAACTGAAGATTATATATGAAGAAAAAGGACATACGGATGTATTAATAGTAGATGATAATTTTACTGCTAATATGAAGCGTGTTGAGAAAATCTGTGACTTAATTATTGAAGAGGGAATTAAGCTGGATCTAATGTGCCAAAGTAGAATGGATGTTATTAATAGAAATCCAAGGATAATTAAAAAAATGGCGAGGGCGGGATTTTGGTCTTTTTTCTGTGGAATCGAATCATTTAATCAAAAATCTTTAAATAATATTGATAAAAGAGTAAATTTTAAAGATATTATCAAATCTATTCAGATACTTCATGAAAATAACATTTTAATCGTAGGAAGCTTGTTGATAGGAGCAGATCTCGATGAAATAGAAGAGGATACCGAAGTAATGATTAAGATTGTTAAAAAACTAGACATTGATTTTCCTATATATTCAGTCATGACACCCTTACCAGGCACCAAATTTAGGGATCTTATTATTCAAAAAGGATATTTATTATCTGAGGATTGGAGTCAATATAATTTTACAACCGCTGTTAATAGATTGAATTATTTATCTAAAGAAAAATTGGAAGAACTTCTGTTAAAAGCCTATTATAACGCATATTTTAATCGAAGTTGGAAGGATACCATCCTCAGATTATTACGAAGTAAAGGTCTTAGACTTATATTTCAGAAAAATATTTTCAAGGTTTTAAGAGAATCTCTTAATTTTTTAGATAATGTGAGAAAAATTAAATTGAGATTAGATAACAAAACTTCCACTACAAGCGAAGAAATTACTACTTTTCAAATATAAATTAACATCTTATTATAAAAAGGATTTTAAAAAAAAGATAATAAAATTTTATAGCCCCTTTGGTCCTTGTTGATAGATCTCGTACGCTTCATCTACAGAAGCATTATTATGGACAATTTCCCTAACAGCTTGAATCATTCCAATTGGGCTATCGCTTAAAAAGATATTTCTTCCCATATCAACGCCAACAGCTCCCTTGTCAATCGCATCTTTAGCCATTTGCAAGGCATCCTTTTCTGGGATCTTTTTACCACCTGCAATGACAATCGGAACGGGGCAAACACCGATTACATCTTCGAAATCATCGCAGTAATATGTTTTAACGAAATTAGCTCCCATTTCTGCTGCTAATCTACTTGCCATTCCTAAATATCTGGCATCCCTTGCCATTTCCCTCCCTACTGCTGTTACTGCTAACACGGGAATCCCATAGTCTTGGCCCCAATTGACGAGTTTTGAAAGATTCAGAATAGTTTGTTTTTCAAATTCTCCGCCGACAAAAATAGAGCAAGTTATTGCCGAGACATTTAATCGAATCGCCTCATCGATGGTTACATTAATCACTTCGTTTGATAACTCCTTCATCATGCTTGCTCCAGCAGAAACTCTAAGAACAATCGGTTTATCAATCTCTGCTGCAACACATGACCTCAACATCCCTCTCGTAAGCATTAATGCATCAGCATATTCAAATAAAGGATTTAAATCGCTAAAACATTTAAGTTGACCGGGAATATTTCCGAAATACCCATGATCCATTGCAAGCATAACGCAGTGACCTGTTTTTGGATTAATAATACGGGATAAACGATTTTTCATACCCCACTGCATATTTTCCATATTTTTTCACTTCTCTTCTTTTGCATTTATTCTATTATATGTGCTTATTAATTATTAAATTGTTTTAAATTTTATAGTTTATTACCCGTATTCTTTAAGGAGTAATAGAGCTTTTTCTTTAAATCTTAGACCTTAATAATTAATAAAGTCTTTGAAAAATAGATTTCAATAATGGAATTTTTAAAGAATTATCTATCTAAAAACCAGATAAAATATTATCATTAGTATATTAAAATTTTCAATACAGAAAATAAGGCTAATCTGTTTATTCTAAAATAAGTTATAAGAAATTCAAGAACTCTTGGACCTTGTTTTTAACTTTCTTAGCAAGTTCTTCTGATATATTCATCTTGATAAATTTTCTAATCAAATTGAGTCGAGATTTACTTATTTTCGGGATTTTTAAATCCTTAGAGATGGTTTCGATTAATTCAGTATCATAAATTTCATCAGTATCTTCCAATATTTTAACGGTATGATCAATTTGTTTTAGCAGATTATTTACATCCTGTCGTAAAAGAACTTTTTGTTCATTTTCGTCAATGATTTCTAAAGCTTTTTTAACAATGAATTCTTCAAAATCCAGTTTCTCTTCCCAAGGAGTTTGAAGGATGTTATTATGAGCATCTATCAAGAGGGAATTATTCTTCAATTTTATATCATCATATTTAGTTTCCTCAATAAACTGAATTTCGGATGTGTCTGTAAATTTATTTTGAGATAAATTAGTAAAGAATTCATTCATTTGTTGACTTAATCCCTCTGGGGGATTATCCCTAATAATATAAGCGGGATAACCAAAAATCTTTGAGTGAATTAAACTAAAAACACCATACAACCCAAAAGTATTAATTAATTTCTTAAGATTTATTTTACCTTCAATAACCTTTTTTGCTTCTTGAGGTTGCGTTTTCATTAATATATCGATTTTTTCATATCCTCTAATTAATCCTTTTGGGTCTAAAAATACAATAAATTGATGATCGGGACATACTGCACCAGGAGGGACTTGAATTTTAATACTTCCAAACTTTTTTTGAGCAAAGACCTTTTCTGGAATTGATATCTCTTTTTCTCTTTGGCAAATTGGACATGTCAGTTTAATTCTTCTTTCTCCATCGGACATAATACATCAAATAGTAATTTTCTCTTATAAGTTTAATTTTCTTATTTTAAATAACTTAAAATGTACATAAAAATGTTAACTATTTCTTTAAAAAAACTCGTAATCTTGAGTCAATTCAATAATCGTAATAAAAAATGTAAATCTATAAAAAGAGGGTCCTATTAATCTTTCTCTATTAGATCACTTCCACATTTTGGACATAAATAAGGAGGATTAGGAGGAGGATCATATAATATCAATTTCCCTTGTTTTTCAATCTTCTCTTCCCACTCTTCTACTTCTTCATCCATTCCAGCGAGGCTTCCCTCTCCAACAATAATAACTTCTTTTTGGCATTTTTCACAATATAACATGATCTCAATCTAAATTATGTGCCATATTATAAAATTTTTTCTAACCAAGGAACAATATTATCTAGAGATTCTTTTATATTTTCTTGAAATATTAAGTGAGATGCATCTTTTATAATTGCTAATTCTTTGTTTTTAACATTTAATCGATCATACAACTCCTTCATATAATCTACAGAAAATAAATTATCATTATCTCCGTTAATAATCATCATAGGAATATCAATTTCCTCAATAGGTCTTTTCATTGGTGCGCGCATTTGAGTTTTTATTGCAGTCAATGTATATTTATTGGTGAATAACTCATCTTCTAATAGAAAATCGATAGATTCAAGAATTTCATCAGTTTTACCTAGCTCATAAAAATCTAAGTAGATAAAGACGCTTAATTTCAATTTTGGAAATAATTTTGCTATAATTGGAATGATCCGTATTAACAATTTTAGAATCCCTTTTAAATTAATGATTCTTTTGTAGGCCTCCTCATTAAAAATTGCTGCATTATGGCAGATGGCTCCTTTCAGTCTCGAATCGTTAGCAACGCAATATAATGTTGCAATTCCACCTAAACTGGATCCCATAACCACAACATTTTCTCCATAATTTGCGATAATATGAGATGTTAGGTCATAAATTATATTTGTAAAGTTTTCCATAGTGAAATGACCTCGTCTTCCATCGCTTAAACCATGTCCAATTAAATCCGGAGCAATAACTCGATATCCTTGTTTATATAGATTATAACAAAATTCAGCATAAAATTTACTATATACTGAAGTACCATGGATAAAAATAATATTTTTATCTGTGACAATTTCATCTCCATATACGTCTATATGGATTTTACTATCTTCAGAAATAATATTGGTTTCTTTAATTGCCTCCTTAATTTTTATGGGATTCTCAGATAAGACATAATGAAACCAATAATCATCATAATTTTTTTGCTTCATATATAATACTATTTTGGAGTAATATTAAAAAAACATTCATTAATAAAATAATTAAGATCTGTTATTTTTTAAAAAGTAGATGAATAGGTATGAAAATTAAAGGAATTGATAATGTAAAATGTATAAAATGCTTAGAATGTGTGAAAGATTGCCCCTCAGGACTCTTTATCAAACCTCCAACTAAGATTGGGGAAAAAAGGAAGGTAATTTTTAAGGATCCACATAATGGATGTATTGAATGCGGTCACTGTGTGGCTATTTGCCCCACGGATGCTATACTTTATGAAGCAGAGGATGAAATCTTAGAATTCGAAGAAGCTAAAACTCCAGAAAAGATACTAGATTATGATGATTTAATGAGATTTATTCGAGTAAGGCGCTCAGTTCGGAGATTCGAACAAAAACGTGTCCCTAAACAAGAGATTCAAAAAGTTCTAAAAGCAATGCGTTATGCTCCAAGTGCGAGAAATGACCGATCATGGCAATATATTGTTTTAAATGATCAGAAAAAAATTGATAAAATAAGACAAGCTGTTATTAAAATGCTTGGGTTATTGAATAAACTTGTAAAACATAAGAGATTCTTAAAATATTTCCTTCCAAAGAGTATCAAACATATGGTGACTGAAAAGAGAACAGAGGTAAGTTTGAAGGATTTTTTTGATCGTATTGAGAAAGGAGAAGATCCAGTTTTTTATGAAGCTCCAGTCCTAATTATTTCTTATGCTCCCGAAATTAATTCAATCGGTCCTAATGATGCTGGAATTGCGCTAACACATGGTATGTTCGCAGCTCAATCCATTGGTCTGGCAACATGTTGGATCGGATATGCACAAGAAGCATTGAATCGATATCATGAGTTAAAAGAAGTCTTGGAAATTTCCGATAATATGAATATTAATGGAGTTTTCATTCTTGGCTATCCTGATCTAAAATATTATAGAGCTCCACCTCGAGCTCCATTAGAAGTCTCTTGGATATAAATTTGGATTATCAATTAATCTTCTTTTTGTTTATTTATAACATATTGAGGTTTAAGAATAGAATGAAATTAATAAAAATGATAAAGTATTTCCCTAAGGATTTTTTTATAAAAAAGAGTTAAATATCTTAATTTAGGTTTCTCCACCACCATATAAGAAAAAGTCTTGAATTAATTTCGCTCCAGGAACAACGGAATATTTCTCCAGATCTGTGACTCCGTTTTCCATTAAAACCTCATCATCAATGAAAAAATTTCCCGTGCATTCTCTGCTAGGGGAAGTAAGAATATAATAAGCGGCGTCTGCAACTATTTCAGGTTTTCTAGAATGTTTTATTGATGTTTCTCCTCCCAATAAATTCTTTACGGCGGCTGTTGCTATAGCTGTTCTAGGCCATAATGCATTTACAGCGATTCCATCTTCTTTAAATTCTTCAGTCATTCCCAATACACACATACTCATCCCATATTTAGACATTGTGTAGGCCACATGATTTTTAAACCATTTTGAGTCGAGATTTAATGGAGGAGACATATTCAGAATATGAGGATTTTCTGCTTTCTTCAAATGAGGAATGCATAATTTAGAACAAAGAAAAGTCCCTCGTACATTTACAGAAAACATGAGATCAAATCGCTTCATAGAAGTTTTAAGGGTAGAACTTAAATTAATTGCGCTTGCATCATTTACCAAAATATCAATCCCACCAAACCGTTCGAGAGTGGCGTTTACTGCATTCTCAACTTGGTCTTCAAATCGAATATCTGCGATGCACGCTAAACCTTTTCCTCCTGTTTTTTCGATATCTTCTACAGAAGTATGTACTGTTCCAGGAAGTTTAGGATGTGGTTCTTTAGTTTTGGCTACAACAGCAATATTAGCTCCCTCTCGGGCAGCTCGTAAGGCAATGGCTTTTCCTATTCCTCTACTTGCACCTGTTATAAATAATGTTTTATTTTCTAAACTAACCATCGTTTCTCAAACTATTTTTACATTTTTAGATGGATTAATATAAGACAGAGGGATAATTAATACTTTTATTTATATTTTAAAATTAAAGCTACTTTAATATCCAATTTAATTTGGAATAATTTTCTATATAAAATTTAAATTGAATAAAGCAGATGATTTAGTATGAATATTGAAATATCTTCGGAAGATTCTGTATATTTATATGAAATAATCGATAAAATTATCGATGAATGTGGACCACGAATGCCTTGTAGTGAAACAGAAGAAACGGCAGCAAAAATAATTAGAAATGAATTGGAAAAAGCATGTGATGAGACAGACATAGAAGTATTTACTTGCTCACCTCGTGCTTTCTTAGGATTTATTAAAATAAATGTAGTTATGGTTTTTGTTTCTTTTCTACTCTTCTTTTTCCAACCAAAAGGTTATGGATATTTAATTGATATAGTTTTTTCATTCTTAATCTTCCTGTTAAATGGCGTTGCATTCATAATTATCTGGAATGAATTTTTTAATTATAGAGAGTTTATTGATCCAATTTTTAAAAAGCGGCAATCTCAAAATGTAATTGGAAAAATACGAGGAAATGGTGAAATAAAAAAAATCCTTATTTTTTCCGGTCATCATGACTCAGCTCTTCAATTTAATCTTTTACGTTATTTAAAAATTGGATATCCAATAATTATATTTCTTGGATTGGGAATAATGATTATATGGCTTATTTCTTCGTTATTCTATTTTATTTTTACAATATTCACTATAGAAATATATCAAATCTTATTTACCATAGGCTTTTGGTTGTTCATAATTGGTATTATTCCATTGATAGGATTGTTTAATTTTGTAACATCTGGAAAAAAGGCAAATAAAGTTCCTGGAGCTGTTGATAATTTGAGTGCTGTGTCGATAGTGATAGGAATAAGTAGATATTTGCACAAAAATAGAGATCTAATTCCAAATAATACAGAAATCAGATTAATTTCCTTTGGATGTGAAGAAGCCGGGCTAAGGGGGGCTTATAGATACGTTGAAGCTCATGAAAATAATTTAAAAAAATTAGATGCTGAAAACGTGAATATGGATGGGATTATGAGCAAACATATGATAAAGTTTGTAGAATATGAACCCACTACGAGAACTAAGCATTCCACAGAGGTTGTGAATAAGCTTGTTAAAGCAGCAGAAAATGTTAGCATTGCGGCAAAAGCTTTCGGGTCATCTAGCAAAGAGAAACTTATTGGGCAAATTAGTGGTGGAACCGATGCAGCAGCATTCTCTAAAGCAAATATTAAAGCAAGCACTATTTCTGCTATGGAATTGAAGGAATTACCCAATTTTTATCATCAACCTACTGATACATTGGATAAAATAGAAAAAGGTTCACTTGAGCAAGTCTTAAAAATCTGTTTGGGATATATTAAAAATGAATCCTAAAAGTTTAAGTAATAATAATAAAAAAATAGAGTTAATTTAATCAGTTCCAATCATTACGCTAGTTGCTTTAATCACAGCTTTAGCTTTTCCTCCTTCTTTAAGCCCTAAACGCTCTACCGAATGCTTTGTAATGATGGAAGTGATTTCAATACCACCTGGGAGCTCGATAATTACTTCAGAATTTACAGCTCCTTCGGTGATTTTTTTAATAGTACCTTCTAATTGATTTCTCGCACTTAGATTTGCCATATTTTAAAATCAAAAGAGAAAATATTTATTTATTGCGATTTCAAATTATAAATAAGATTCAAATGAAGCTTAAATTTTTCTTATTCTTTAATAATGGGAATTATTGCATTTTCCGGACAAGATCTAAAACATTTTAAACACGCTGAGCATTTATTCAAGTCACTCCCATCAAAAACAATTTTCTTTTTCTCCTCATTAAACGAAAATCTATCTTGAAAACAAAAATCCTCTTTTGTACAAGTTAAGCATAGATTACATCTTTCTTTATCAATTTTAAAACCTTTAAGCACTCCTTCCTCAATAGAGATGACGGAAACTGCCCCATGCTCACAAACCTCAACACATTTTAAACATCCCTTACACTTGTTATAGTTAACATATCTCATGGAGGCTTTCCAGAAGATTGCTTTTGTTGGACAAGAATAAGAACATTTTTGACATCTTTTACATAAATCTGGATTCACACTTATTGGATATAACTTTTCGTTCATTTTCTGATCTTTAATTAGGAGTTAGTTAACTTTAGTAAAATATTAAGAATTATTATTCAAAAAAAAAGAACCAATAAAAAGATAATTTTTTTAAAATAAAACATTTATCGCTCGTTTGGTTTTGTTATATATTTAACGAATAGAATGATCGCAATGCTTGGAAGAATTCCTACAAATACAATCAAGTATATAGATAAAGTTAACCAATTTGTAAAGTAAACATTTAGGAATAATTGACCCACAGAGTCCAAAAGATAATGGAAGATGATACTAGGAATTAAACTACCAGTTTTTAAAAACATATATCCAAAACTGAACCCTAGTAATGATGCATAAAATATTTGAAAACCAACATATAACGGATTTAGTCCAGCAAGGATATTTAAAAAGTTGATTGAATGAGCGAGGCCGAAAATGATTCCACTTATTAATATCACTGAAAATTCCGAATATTTTCTTTTCAAGTTTGGGATAATCACTCCTCTAAAAGAGAATTCTTCCCATATACCAGGGATTAGCATAATGATGAATAAAAACCATCCAAGATTAATTGGATTGGGTGTTCCAAATAAAATATCAAGATCAAATGTAAAGTCTCCTAAAATCACTCCACCGGGTACTACTATTAATACAAAAAATATAAAAGCGCAGACGCCAATTAAAATATTTTTAAATATCGGTTGTTTCTTACCCAATCCGATATCTTGAAGATATTCACCAAAATTACGATCCTTGAAAGGAAGTTTAAATCCAAAAGGAACTACATATAAAAATAAGAGGGCTAAGAAACCAAATATGAAAAGAAAATCTATAAATAATAAACCAAGATATGATAAAATAGGTAATATTAGAAGTAAAAGAAATGCTTCTAGAAATTCTGGTAAGATTTGAAATCCAAAATATGTTATTGTTATAACTACTCCTCCAATGATTGGTGTTTCTCTTAGCGCACCTCCTGTTTCATAATCTCCCATTTCTTTAGGTTTTGGAAACAAACGATTAAATGCATACCAAGTAGTTAATGTACCGATTAAACCAATTATAAGAACAACACTAGAAATTAGAATAATATCGGCTATTAAGAATGCGATACTTAAAACTATAATTATAACTAAAACAAATAAACCTAATTCTATGATTAGCATAACTGCCCATTTTAAAACTTTTTTTTCCCTATTTATTTCTTCAATAACGTATTTATATCGCATCTGTCCAAATAACCTGATTTTAAGTTCAAAAAATAGAATCATAAAAGTCCATGCGAGAGGAATAGAAGCACCGATTAACAAAAAGATTGTCCATACTCCAAAAAAAATGGAAAGTATTAATGGTGCGATTAAAAATGAAGCAGTTTGAATTGATAACATTAATAAAAGTTTTGCTTTTGCTTGATCTCTAGGTATTATAGGTAGGGAGGAAAGAATTGTAGCTCCAGTTTCTTCCATATTAAGTAATCCAGAGACCAAAATTGCCGGAATATAAGCTAAACTCACTAATATCAAAATCCAAATAAGTATTGCATCTTCTAAAGGATTTGAAAAACTTATTGCTGCTGATCCAGAAAGGACCAAAATAAGGGGAAAAATTATTGGCATTAGTAAAAACATAAACGTTTGAAAATCTCTGGTAGCAGTTGTTAGATCTTTTCGAAGATATGCCATAATTGGTGTTCGTGTTGTTATTTCGACTTCGATTTCTTCCTCTTTCTTCTCTCTGGGGTGTTCAATTTTCTCCTCTCTTTTCTCGAATGCGGTAACTGTTTTAAGTGAATTTACTGCTTTATGGTATATTATCCATGTTAATAATATGAAAAGAATAAAACCAATAATAGTTGTAGTCCAAATAATAGGTGAGACTTGTAAGGGAGCAGAAAAATTAGATATTAAAAAACTGGGAGCGAATGGGTAAGGGATTAAACTGAAAATGATACTGAGAATTAACATATTTTCCGAAGCAATAAAAATATTAAATAAAAAATCTACAGCTTGAACCGACAAATTTATAATCAGCCCTAGACTCATTGCCATCAGAATATAACCTATCATTGTCGCCATTCTAAGAATAGTTGTTTTTTTAGTAGTTTTTTGTTCTCCATATAGAATTCGACTAAGTTTCTCTCCGATAAATATAAGAATACTAAAACTCAAAACAACATTAGGTATAGATGCTATAGCTGTAATTATCATTAATAAAACATCCTGAGTTCCAATTACGATAATTATAGGAAATGATAGCATCATTACAATTAGAGGAAGGTCTAAACTTCTAAAAATAGTTAAAAAACCTAATTTCTTCATCTTTTTCTCAGAAATAGGTAGGGTGTGTAGCCAATCAAATGATTCTCCTGACATAAATGAACTTGTATTTAACATTCCGAATAGAATTAGATACGCAAAATTTAATCCGAAGAATATTGAGAAAATGATACTTTGTGTAAATATAATTGCTTCAATTGGAGCACTTCCTAATAATTCTCTTACTTGAAAATATGAGATTAGAGGAATTATAGGCATAAAAGATAAAACAAAAGCATAAACAATTTTTAAAGCAATTACGTTATTGCGCATGTAATTCTTATTTTTTTCCATCTTTTCAAGCAATCGGGCTTGGTTTGAGCCAGCAGATTGTAGTTGAGATTCTATAAAAACTTCTCTGGTTATATATTTTGTCTGTGAATATAAATCAAGAAGATTTTCATCCAAAAGATCACATCAACTCCTTCTTTTTCTTGAACGATTCTCTTAATTTTTTCACAATGTCATTAACTGATTTATCTTGTTCCGTTAGACGTAAGAAAACATCCTCCAAACTCGCACCTAATTTATCTGATTGTTTACGTAATTCTTCTATGGTTCCAATTCCAACTAGTTTCCCTTTATTAATAATTGCTATTCTATCACAAATATCTTGAGCAATCTCCATAATATGAGTTGAAAATAAGACTGCTCCTCCGTTTTCAGTATGTAAATCGAGTATTTCTTTCATAACTTTTACCGATTTCGCATCAAGTCCCGCTAATGGTTCATCTAATATTAATAAATTAGGATCATGCAAAATTGACGAAATAATCTGGATTTTTTGTTTGTTCCCATGAGATAATGTTGCAACCATTTGATTATAGAATTCAAATGCATCCAAACTTTCTAAATATTCTTTTGCTCGTTCTTGGACTGTTGTTTCATCAAGTTCACGTATTGAGGCAATAAAATTAAATATATCTTTCGGTGTTAAGGATTTAAATATCAAAGGTTCTTCACTGACATAACCCGTATTTGCCTTTATTTGAACATCATCACGTTGAGGATCTAATCCGAATATCTCCATTTCGCCATCATTGGGTTCAAGCAAGCCTAAAAGTAATTTAATCGTAGTAGTTTTTCCAGCACCGTTTGGACCTAATAATCCAAAAACCTCACCTTCATTGACATTAAAAGAGATTCCATCTACTGCTTTAACGTTTTCGAAGTATTTTTTTAAGTTCCGGACTTTTATTATTTTATTATCTGACATTTTCATTATTTTTAAAAATATCTCTCCTATAAGTTTTACTTTTTTGGAAAAATTATCTAACCATAAAATACTCGGTTTAATAATTTATTTCTCTCTCATTATTATTATAATAGATATGACTATGATTAAAGTGCCTAAAAAATCAAATAATGTAAAAGCTTCATGTAATAAAAGAGTTGCAAATATTGCGGTTACAATTGGAGTCGGAGAGACTAGGATACTTGCTTTAGAAACATCTAAAGATGAAAGAGTTTGATACCAAAAAAATAATCCTATGCTATAAGTAGCTCCCATAGCAAAACCCCAAAAAACATAAACAGGATCTAATAACATATTTATTACTTGGATTGGAAAAATTATAAAAAACATACTAAACAAAATAACGGCACCTATTGCATTCCTAATAACAACTATTTGGGAAGGGAACCCCTCGTTTTTCTCAAATATAGGTTTTGTTAATGTATGAGCTATCGTCCACATACATGTTAGAATAATTATAACAAGAACTCCTAGATTTAATGTTAATAAATTAAATGAACCTTCAGTAACAGCAATAATAAGTCCAAAGAAGAGAACTATCGAAAATAATATCTGAAGTTTTGTAATCTTTTCTTTTAAAAGTAAAAATCCAAATAAAAGAGAGAAGAAAATTGTAGATTTCTGAGCTAATGCCCCATTTATTGAACCTGCTAATCGATATCCAATAAAAAACAGAATTTGACCTATCCCAAAAACAGCTCCAATAAATAATAATACCAATTTATTTTTTCTATATCCATATAATAGAGAATAAAAATCTTCTTGAGAAATTAGTCCATTATTAAAATCGTTTTTAATTTTCCTTCTTTTTATTATCATGATGGGTAAGAAAACAACGGATTCAAATAAGACTGTCAATGCTGCATAGATAAAAGGATCAATATACTCTGGTCGAGCATTGGCTACTATAGGCTGTAGACCTATGAAACAATTGGCAAAAAACCCAAATATAATTCCTTTTTTTATATTCTCCTTTACCAAGATAATCTATAAAACTCACAAAAAATTAAAAACTTTCATCCATATTATTTTGATATACATTTAAATAATGGAGTGAATTATCTTCTTTACAAGGGTTTAATATATTTTATAAAAAATCTTATTGATTGAAAATGAAGAAAAAACTATTATTAGCATTAATTATAATAAGCCTTATGTTTTCTGCAATATCTCTACAAGGATATTCTACTGCTCAAACAGTTCCAAGTTATGTTGGTGTTTCTGAAGGAGACGTGTATGAATGGAACATTGTTCTGAGCAATAACACCATAGATAAAATTATGGACGATTTGGAAGATGTAAAAAATGATTTTAAAGAGGAATTGAATGAATATGGAGATTTAAACTTCACTGAGTTCTTTAAACAAATGAGTATTGATATTTTCTCTGATATTTTACCAACTAATTGGGAATCTCTCAATTTAACCGAATTATTTGAAGGAACAATCGAAACACTGGTAGAATTTGTAAATACAGAATATGATTTAGGGCTAACGAATTGGAAATCTATGAATTTAACTGCATTTGCGGATCAAATTATTGAATCACAGGGTGCCACTGATGATACTCTTTTTGATGTAATTGACAAAATTATTGTTGATATCGCTGCTGAAACACCTGTAGGAAGAGCTTTACCTGATGGTTGGGAAAGCTTAACACTTATGCAACTTATAATGTGGCAATTGGATAATTTTATGAATGACCTTTTAACTTATTTCACTGGTGACACATTTGAAATCCCCGATAATTGGGAAGATCTAACTATGTCTGGCTTTATGGAGGGTATAATTCCTGGACTTGATGGTGATTTCATCGATCTCATTCTGTATATAGTTAATTTTACTTCTGACGGAGATGAAGTGGCAGATTTCCTCTTAACTTGGGATATGGAGGAATTATTAAATGAATCAATTTATATGCTTAATGAAACTGACGGTGATGACGGTTTTCCCTTAGATCTTGTTACTTGTAACATGTCTGATCTGTTAAATCTTACTATGATGGGAATCAATTATGAAATTAACGCAACAATTATCCCCGAAGATTGGGATGTTCTCACTATTTCAGAGCTAATAAATCAAACAATAATCAATCTTAATGAAACTGGACCTCCATTTGATTTATTGGCATGGAATATCTCAAATTTGATTGATTATTTTAAAATCGGTATCAATCAATCTCTCTATACGGAGGATTTCCCATTTGCACCCGATGTTACTGCAGGTGAGATTTTAAATAATGCATCACTCAGTTTATTATACGCAATTAATCAATCCGATGATGGAGAGTTTTATAATTTCTCTGTTAAGTATTTCGGAGTTCCTTGGTATGAATTGTCAATAAATGAATTAATTGATGGGTTATGGGATTATGCAATGGAGATGTTTGATATGCTTTTTAGTGAAGTAGAAGAACTCGCGATGCTCACGGCAGGAATTAAACTCCGATTGAATATAACCGAAATTTTAAATGAAACAGTAATTCCGATTGGACCAGGGATAAATGCAACACAACTGAATTATACTCTTGCTTTTGATCTTGGTACTGGAGAATATTATCCTATAGAATCTGATGATTCTCCATTCCCTGAAGGTTTATGGATCATGGATCCCGCCGAGCTCGAAGCCGCATTTACAGATCCTATGGAAGCATTAGCTCCGCAAGCATGGTGGTCTTTAATGTTATTTCTTGCAAAAACATATGATCAATCGAAAATAACTTTTAAATCTATGCACATGGATATGCCAGACCCGATGCCAAATATCAATATTGATATGGATTGGGATAGTAACGGTGTTCTCCGTTATGCGAGTGTGAAATATGGTTCTGCTACAGTAATCTCGATATCTCAATCAGGAGGAGAAATTCCAGGATATGAACCAATCATCCTCATTGGATTCTCAATTACAAGCAT
>Ga0209918_1000680_pt1 | contig 21221 bp, 19 predicted proteins | sample SalPonD_shore_MG_FD_185712 | JGI IMG/M metagenome (GOLD analysis project Ga0209918, IMG submission 185712) | Salt pond soil microbial communities from South San Francisco under conditions of wetland restoration - Salt Pond MetaG... | ecosystem: Environmental > Aquatic > Marine > Intertidal zone...
ACTTGGTCTTTATCGGGCCGCTGATGTCACCCGGTTTTTTGAGGCCGAAGGCGGCCTTCTCGAAGCTTTTGACCATGACCCCGCGGGGGAACCAGTTCAGATCGCCGCCCCTGGCTTTGCTGCCGTCGTCGAGCGAGTGGGCCGTGGCGAGCGCGGCGAAATCGGCGCCGTGTTTCAGCTTGCGGATCATCGCCCCGGCCTGCTTTTTGGTACCCACCAGGATGTGCCGCACATGCACCTGTGCCGGAACGCTGAAGTCGCTTTTGTGGGCCTTGTAGTAGGCCCGGATTTTCTCCTCGGCCGGAACGGGAAGGTGCTCCATCTTCCACTGCTGCAGATACTGGATCAGGATGTCGTTGCGGGCGCGGAGGATACGGTGCTGGATGACCGGGTCGTCATCCATGTGCATCTCCAGCGCCTTGCTGCTCAGGGCGTAGCGGCGCATCAGCGTGTGCAGGACACGGGCGCGCAGCGCCGGGTTGTCGCTCATCGACTGCAGCTTCTCGGGCAGCGCGTCGATTTCGGCATCGATATCCGATTCGTGGAAGATCCGGTCGCCCACCTGCGCGACCTCCGGCGTCGTGTCGACCGGAGCCTTCTGTTCCGCGTGCTGCTGGCAGGCGGCCAATAGGCAGAGCAGAATCATCCCGCAGACTATGGATGGTCTGCCAAAACCGGGCACTGTATGTGCATGAATTTGTGAGCCAGGGTAAAACCGCGCTTTTACCCTAGTGTGCTGAAAAAATGCATGGATGCTGTTTTTCAGAAGGACCATCGAAGCGGCGTGCATCCGCACCTCCTGCCGGATAGGATACGGTAGTGTAGCGCGATGCTTCGGGTTATGCATATGATGTAGGCTTGGCCGTGTCCACAGGTCCGCCGGCATCGATGCCTTTCACCATCGGTGCTGCAAGCCAAGACAATATCACCGCGCTTTTGCCTTGGCGGGATGAAAAGATGAATGAATGCATCTTTTCATGGGAACAGATTCCAGGGGGGAACCATGTCGCCGGTTGTCATCGCCATCTGCGTGTTGAGCCTCTATGTCGTCTTCTACCGCTTCTATGCCAAGGCGATCCTGGCCCGGCGTATCTTCGAGCTGGATGCGAATGCGGTGACGCCAGCGCACGCGCTGCGCGACAACGTCGACTACCTGCCGTCCAACAAGTACATCCTCTTCGGGCATCACTACGCCTCAATCGCCGGCCTTGCACCGATGCTGGGCCCGGCCATTGCGGTGATCTGGGGCTGGGTGCCGGCGCTTTTGTGGGTGGTGCTCGGCACCCTGTTGGTCGGTGCCGTGCACGACTTCTCAGCCCTGGTGCTGTCCATTCGCCACAAAGGGCAGAGCATTGGCACTATCGCCCGCGACGTCATCTCCCCGCGCACGCGGCTGCTCTTCCTGCTGGTGATCTTCTTCCTCGTGGCGCTGGCTATGGGGGTCTTCGTGCTGGTGATCTCCGGGCTTTTCGCCTCCCCCGATGCTGCCCATATCCCGGCCACGGCGCATCCGGAGGCGGTCTTCCCGACCTACTCGCTGATGCTGATCGCCATGGTGATCGGTTTCCTGATCCACAAGCGCAACATGCCGGTGATGCCGATGATTGCCGTCGGTTTCGTGCTGATGCTGGTGACCACCTGGGCCGGCCTCTACCTGCCGGTCACCGGCGTGGCAGCAGCCGACTGGACCTGGGTGCTGCTCGCCTACGCGTTCGCCGCCAGCGTGCTGCCGGTCTGGCTGCTGCTTCAGCCGCGAGACTTCCTCAATTCGCTACTGCTCTATCTCGCCATGGCGACCATGCTGATCGGCTTCTTCATCATGTCGCCCAAATGGGCGGCACCGGCGCTCAACCTGCACCCCGCGGGGGCGCCGCCGATCTTCCCGTTCCTCTTTATCGTCATCGCCTGCGGCGCCGTATCCGGCTTTCACGGACTCGTGGCCAGCGGTACCACGGCCAAGCAACTCGATCGCGAGACGGATGCGCCGTTCATCGGTTATGCCGGCATGATCGGCGAGTCGCTGTTGGCCCTGCTGGCCGTGCTGGCGACGACGGCTGGCGCCTTCACCAGCCATGCGCAGTGGGCCGATTTCTACGGCTCGTGGCACAAGGCGGCCGGACTCTACCAAAAGCTCGGCGTCTTCATCCAAGGCAACGGCGAGTTCATCCACCAGCTCGGCGTGCCGCTCGACCTGGCCAAGGCCTTCATCAGCGTTGTGGTCGTCGCCTTTGCCATGACCAGCGTCGATACCGGTACCCGGCTCCTGCGCTTCAATGTCGAGGAGATCGGCCACACGCTGGGCGTCCGCTTCCTCGGCAACCGTTTCGTGGCCACGGCGCTGGCGGTGGCCGCCATCGGTTTCTTCGCCTTCTTCAAGGTCAACGGCAAGCCGGCTGGGCTCTTTTTGTGGACGCTGTTCGGCACGACCAACCAGATCCTGGCCGGGCTGACGCTGCTGGCCGTCACCGTTTACCTATACCGCAAACGCAAGCCGGTGCTCTACACGCTACTGCCGATGCTGCTGGTGCTGGGGGCGACCGTCGCCGGCATGGTGATGGGTGTGGTCAAGGCGGTTGGCAATCAGCAGTGGACGGTGGCCGGGGTCGGTGGGGTGATCCTGCTGCTGGCGCTGTGGGTGCTTGCCGAGGCGCTGCTGGCGGCCGTCAATATCCGGAACGATCATCAAGAGGTGCAGACGGCGGAGGCCGGGCCGGAGTGATCGGTCCGGGGAGCCGTCCGGAGGTGCGATGAGCGGATTGCTGTGGACCAAATCGGTGGCGCTGCTGTTGCTGCCGCCGGGCGTTCTGGTGGTGCTGGGGGCAGTCGGTCTTCTCTTCTGGCGCCGCCTCTGGGGCCGGCTGCTGGTCGGCATGGCATTGGCACTGCTCTGGCTGCTCTCCACCGAACCGGTCAGTGGTGCGCTGCTCCATCCGCTGGAATCGGAATACCCGGCCTATGAGACCACCCGGCTGCCCGACAGCCTGGCCGCAAAGACCGCCATCGTGCTGCTGGGCGGGGGCGTCTATCGCCATGCGCCCGAGTATGGCGGGCGCGACAGCCTCGGTCAGGAGGCGCTGATGCGCACTGTTTATGCCGCCCGTCTGGCCCAGGGAACCGGCGTGTCGGTCTATGCCACGGGCGGTGTGCCGCTGGAGACCGGAGCCGAGCCGGAAGGGGCGGTGATGGCGCGCTGGCTGGTGCACCTTGGCCTGCCGAAGGCAGGGGTGCATGCCGAGATAACGGCCGACAACACCTGGGAGAACGCCGCCGACCTGAGGCCGCTGCTGGCCCGCGACGGCATCCGCCACGTGATCCTGGTGACCAGCGCCTTCCACATGCCGCGCGCCATCTTCTGCTTCAGCCGTCAGAGGATCGATGCGGTGGCCGCCCCCTGCGCCTACCATGGCCGGCAGGCGGGCGAATACAACCTGACCAGTTATCTGCCGCAGTGGACGGCTTTTCGGGACAGTGTGCTGGCCCTGCACGAATATCTCGGCCTGCTCTGGTACCGCATCCATTATGCCGGTTCGCATTTTGGCCTATCATGAGTTATAAAGGCGGTGTGAAGTCCACGAAGCCGGAATCCTCCGCCCACATTCCCTCCATAAGGGAGGCGTTTGAACAGGGCGCCGACATGAACGGCGCCAGTGCCGCCTATATCGAATCGCTCTACGAGACCTTCCTGACCGATCCCGATGCGGTGCCGGAGGCCTGGGCCGAGCGCTTCGACTCGCTTGATGCCGCCGGCCCCGATCTGTCGCGCCACGAGATCGAGGCGCGCATCCGGCAGGCCGCCGAGGCGCATGGCGCCCCGGCCGCGCCGGCGGGCGCACGTCTCTACGGCGATCTGGAGCAGGTCGAGTACCCCTCGCGCGCGATCTACCTGATCCACGGTTACCGGGTGCACGGTCACCTGCACGCCAAGGTCGATCCACTGCATCTGAACGCCTCGCAGCCGAGCCCCGAACTGGAGCTGAGGTACTACGGCCTCAGCGAGGCGGATCTGGATATCGAGTTCCCGACCGGCGATCTGGTCGGCCCGCGCATGATGCCGTTGCGCGAGATTCTCGCCATGCTCAAGCAGACCTACTGCGGCCATATCGGGCCGGAATTTCTGCACATGACCGATTCGGCCCAGAAACACTGGCTGCAGGAGCGGCTGGAGAATATCCGCTCGACCCCCGATTTCGAGCCCGACAAGCGGCGCAAGATTTACGACAAGATCATGCGGGCCGGTGAGTTCGAGCGCTTCCTGCACACGCGCTATGCCGGCCAGAAGCGCTTCTCGCTGGAGGGGGGCGAGAGTCTGATCCCGATGCTCGATGCGCTGGTCGCCCACGCCGGCGACAAGGGAGCGAAGGAGATCACGCTCGGCATGGCGCACCGCGGACGGCTCAACGTGCTGGCCAACCTGCTCGGCAAGTCGCTCTCCGAAATCTTCGCCGAGTTCGAGGGGGTGCAGTTCGAGGATGCCGAGCACGGTGCCGGCGACGTGAAGTACCATCTCGGCTTCTCCTCCGACATCCCGACCGAGGGGGGTACCGTCCACCTGTCGCTTGCTTTCAATCCGTCGCATCTGGAGATCATTACGCCGGTCGTGCTGGGCAGCGTGCGGGCGCGCCAGAGTCGCCGCCGCGACATGCTGCGGCGCGAGGTGATGAGCGTGCTGGTGCACGGCGACGCCGCCTTCGCCGGTCAGGGCGTGGTGGCCGAGTCGCTGAACCTGTCGCAGCTCAGCGGTTTCCGCAGCGGCGGCACGATCCATATCGTCGTCAACAACCAGATCGGCTTCACCACCAACCCGTTCGACGGCCGCTCCACGCTTTACTGCACCGACATCGCCAAGATGGTGCAGGCGCCGATCCTGCACGTGAACGGCGACGATCCGGAGGCGGTGGTGATGGCTGTCGAGCTCGCCGTCGATTTCCGCTACCGCTTCAAGCGGGATGTCGTGATCGATCTCGTCTGCTACCGCCGCCACGGCCACAACGAGGCCGATGCCCCGGAGGTGACGCAGCCGATCATGTACCGCAAGATCGCGGCGCACGACAACGTACAGACGCACTACGGCGAGGCGCTGGTGCGCGACGGTGTACTGACCGAATCGCAGCTCGAGTCGATGACGCATGACTATCATGAGCACCTAGAACAGGTGCGCCGCAGCAAGGACCGGCCGCCGCCGCAGGTGCCCAACAGCCTGCAGGGGCGCTGGAAGGAGTTCGTGCGCAACGGCGCTCCCGAACCGGAAACGTCGGTCCCCGGCGAGTTGCTCGACGAGCTGGCCCGCCGGGTGCATCGCGTGCCGCCCGATTTCGCGCTGCATCCGAAGATCGAGAAGGTATATGCCTCGCGCATCGAGATGATGGCCGGCAACGCGCCGATCGACTGGGGCTGTGCCGAGACGATGGCCTACGCCGCCATCCTCAACGAGAACGGCTGGGTGCGCCTCTCCGGCCAGGACAGCGGGCGCGGTACCTTCTTCCACCGCCACGCGGTGGTCTACGACCAGCAGACCGACAAGAAGTTCATCCCGCTCAGGCAGGCCGAGCGCGGCAACATCGGCCACTTCGTCGTTGTCGACAGCATGCTCTCCGAGGAAGCGGTGATGGCCTTCGAGTACGGCTATTCGCTCGCCGAGCCCAGGGCGCTGGTGATCTGGGAGGCGCAGTACGGCGACTTCGCCAACAACGCGCAGGTGGTGATCGATCAGTTCATCGCTGCCGGCGAATCGAAGTGGAGCCGCATGAGCGGTCTGGTGCTGTGGCTGCCGCACGGCTACGAGGGGTATGGCGCCGAGCACTCCTCGGCCCGCCTGGAGCGTTTCTTGCAGCTCTGCGCCGAGGGTAACATGCAGGTGGTCTACCCGACCACGCCGGCCCAGCTCTTCCATCTGCTGCGCCGGCAGGTGCTGATCCGTATGCGCAAGCCGCTGATCATGATGGGGCCGAAGAGCCTGCTGCGTCAGAAGCTCTCCTTCTCGAGCCTCGACGAGTTCACCGAAGGTCGCTTCATGCCGGTGCTGGGCGAGACGGACGAGTCGATCGAGCCCTCGCGCGTGAAGCGGCTGCTACTCTGCTCCGGCAAGGTCTATTACGATCTGCTGGCCTCGCGCCGCAAGCGCGAGATTCATGATGTCGCCATCGTGCGTATCGAGCGGCTCTACCCGTTCCCGTACGATGCGCTGAAGCTGCAGACGGCCAATTTCGCCTCGACGAAGGAGGTGGTCTGGGTACAGGAGGAGCCGGAGAATCAGGGTGCCTGGTACCAGACGGCACACCGCATCCGCCACTGCCTGCACGCCGGCCAGAGCCTGCACCATATCGCGCGGGCCACGTCGGCCTCGCCCGCCGTCGGCTCGGGCAAGCGCCACGCCCAGCAGCAGGCCGCGCTGGTCGAGGCGGCACTTGCCGGCGAGGCGGATTCGCTGATCGATTGATTGAGCGGGTGCTATGCATGGATGCATGGCATCATGAAAATTCACGGTCGTATCGCCCAAGTTGACAGGCCATCCGTGGCTTGCGGGCCGGTTGGCCGTTCAAGGTTTAGTAAGGGGGAGATGCATGGATATCGAGATCAAGGTGCCCAGCCTGGGCGAGTCGGAATCGGAGGCGACGCTGGTGGCCTGGGAGAAGCAGGTCGGCGACGCGGTGATCGAGGACGACGTGCTGGCCGAGATCGAGAGCGACAAGATCACCATGGAGATCACCGCCTTCGAAAACGGCGTGCTCAAGGAGATCCGCAAGCAGGCCGGCGAGACGGTCGAGCCTGGCGAGGTGGTCGGCCTGATCGAGGCCGGTGCCGCCCCCGCGAAGAAAGAGGAGAAGAAGGCATCGAAGGCGGCCAAGGTGGAGTTGGAGCCGAAAGCCGGGGCTACGGTCAAATCCGTCGAGTCCGGAGCCGGGAAGAAGATGGTCGCCGAAGCGGAGCCGAAGCCTGAAGCGAAACCGGAGGCCAGGGCCGAAGAGAAGCTCGCCGAGGAGAAGCCGGAGGAGAAAAAACTGAAGGTGGCGCCGAAGCCCGCGCCCAAGGCCGGGGCGGAACCATCCGGCGACCTGGTCGAGGAGCGGGTGCCGATGAGTCGTCTGCGCCGCACCATCGCGAAAAGGCTGAAGGATGCGCAGAACACCGCCGCCATGCTGACCACCTTCAACGAGGTCAACATGCAACCGGTCATGGATCTCAGATCCAAATACCGCGACGCCTTCAAGAAGAAGCATGGCGTCGATCTCGGCTTCATGTCCTTCTTCATCCGCGCCAGCATCGTGGGCCTGAAGAAATTCCCGGCCGTGAACGCCTGCATCGACGGCGACGACATCGTCTACCGCAACCACTTCAACATCGGCGTGGCGGTCTCTACCGAGAAGGGGCTGGTGGTGCCGGTGATCCGCGATGCCGGGCGCATGAGCATGGCCGATATCGAGCGCGCCGTGGCGGAATACGCCGGCAAGGCGCGCGAGGGCGGCCTGCTTCCCGACGACCTGAAGGCTGGTACCTTCTCGATCACCAACGGCGGCGTCTTCGGCTCGCTGCTCTCCACGCCGATCCTGAACCCGCCGCAGAGCGGCATTCTCGGCATGCACAAGATCGAGAAGCGTCCGGTGGTCGAGAACGACCAGATCGTCATCCGTCCGATGATGTACCTAGCGCTCTCCTACGATCACCGCCTGATCGACGGCCGCGAGGCGGTGCAGTTCCTCGTCACCGTCAAGGATGTCCTCGAATACCCCGCCGCGATGCTGTTGGATTTATAAAGTATTTGGATGTTCAGAACTATCTAGCCCTACACCGATCCACTCAGTTCTAAGGGATGGGGCAATTTCACAGCCGGTTAGAGCTGAATTTGAGTGCTTCCGGCTAGAAGTTGTCGTTTATCTAAACCGGTTGTGCCTGATTTGCGGTGATTGAGTTCCGGCGTCCGGCTGGTAGCTTGCCGTTCCATGAATCAAACGGGGAAGAATGCTTCGATGGAGGAGCTCAGAGCGGGTATCGACGCCATCGACGACAAGCTGCTTGAGCTGATCAAGGAGCGGGTCGGGCTGGCCCGCGAGGTCGGCAGCCGCAAGCATGAGAATGGCGAGAGCGTCTTCTACGTGCCGAGCCGCGAAGCGGAGATTATCCGTCGTCTGACCGGGCAGAACGAGGACGTGCTTCCCGAGATCGCATTGCACGGCATCTTCCGCGAGATCATCGGCGCCTGTCTGTCGCTCGAACAGCCGCTGACCATCGCCTATCTCGGGCCTGTGGGCACCTTTACGCATGCCGCCGCCCGCCACCAGTTCGGCTCGCTGCCGACCTATACTCCGTGCCGCAACTTCGACGAGGTCTTCGACGAGGTGGAGTCCGGCCGCGCCACCTACGGCGTGGTGCCGGTCGAGAACGCCTTCGAGGGCGCGGTGACGCATACGCTCGACCTTTTCGTGGAGAGCCAGGCTTCGATCTGCGCCGAGGTGATGTTCGGCATCCACCACCATCTTTTGGGAAGCGGCAGTATCGACGAGATCGAGGTGGTCTACTCCAAGATGGAGGTGTTTGGCCAGTGCCGCAAATGGCTGCAGTCGCACCTGCCCAACGTGCGCCTGGTGGAGGCGGCCTCGACGGCGGCCGCCGCCGAGCAGGTCGCCGGCAACCCGAAGGCCGCGGCGATCGCCTCGAAGGAGACGGCGGAGCGCTGTGATCTGCCGGTGCTCGCCGCCAACATCGAGGATTTCCACGGCAACACGACCCGCTTTTTGGTGATCGGCCAGCACGACTCGCCGCCGTCCGGCAAGGACAAGACGGCGCTGGTGATGTCCACCAAGGATCGTCCCGGCGCACTGCACGATCTGCTGGCCCCGTTCCACAAGCGCGGCATCGGGCTGACCCGCATCGAATCGCGGCCGTCGAAGAAGCGGCTATGGGAGTATGTCTTCTTCCTCGATCTTCTCGGTCACCGCGAGGAGCCGGATGTGGCCGCCGCACTCGAGGATGTGCGGGCGCTGCCGGACAGCTTCGTGAAGGTGCTGGGCTCCTTCCCGGTCGCCAGCCGAACCTGACATGAGCACCATGAACGACCCGATCCCGCAGGATGTGAACTGGGCGGCTTGCGCCGTGCCGCAGTGCGAGGGGCTGCACCCCTACGTGCCCGGCAAACCGGTGGAGAAGCTGCTGCGCGAGAAGGGGATCGAGCGGGCGGTCAAGCTCGCCTCCAACGAGAACCCGTACGGCCCGTCGCCAAAGGCGATCGAGGCGATGCGGCGGGCGGCTCAGGATGTGCATCGCTACCCGGACGCCGACTGCGCGATCCTGAAACAAGCACTGGCCGAGCGGCACGGTGTGGCGGTTCACAACATCCTGCCGGGCAACGGCTCCAACGAGGTGCTGGAGCTGCTGATCCGCACCTTCGCCGGCGCGGGCGACGAGGTGGTCTACAGCGAGCGCGGCTTCATCGTCTACGCGCTGGCCGCACAGGCGGCCGGAGCGAAGGGCATCGCCGTGCCCGAATCCGACGGGCTGGCCCACGATCTGGATGCCATGGCCGAGGCTGTGACCAGCCGGACCAAGGTGGTCTGCGTGGCCAACCCCAATAACCCGACCGGCACGCTGCACCGCACCGGGGAGATCCAGAATTTCCTCGACCGGCTGCCGCGCGATGTCATCGTCATCATGGACGAGGCCTATTACGAATACGTGGCCGACGAGCTAGGCGACAGCGTGAAGCGCCTGCGTCATCCGGGGCTCGCCATCTGCCGCACCTTCTCGAAGGCCTACGGGCTGGCCGGCTGCCGTGTCGGCTATGCCGTCGCCGACCAAGCGATCGTGGCGCTGGTCAACCGATTCCGCGAGCCCTTCAACGTTAACCTGCTGGCCCAGGCCGGAGCCCTTGCCGCCATCGACGACGGCGACTGGGTGGTGGAGAAGGTGGCCGCGAGCAGCGGCGAGCGCGCCCGGCTTGAGGGTGAGCTTGCCTCCCTGCGCGTGCTGGGAGGCGAGAGCTACGGCAACTTCGTGCTGCTGCAGGACCGGCACGCCAGCGGCATCCTGCGGGGGCTGGAGGATCGCGGCATCATCCCGCGCCCGCTGACCCCCTACGGCATGCCGGAATACCTGCGCATCACCGTGGGCACGCCGGAGGAGAACGACGCCCTGCTCACCACCCTGCGCGACGTATTACGCACGTTGTCTTAGAGAGATGAAGATTCTGGGAGCCCATGTTGCAGCAGATTGAACACCTGGCGGTGATCGGGGTCGGACTGATCGGCGGATCGGTGGCGAGAAGCCTGAAGCGGGCCGGCTATGCGAAACGGATTACCGGTATCGGCCGCAATGCCGCGCATCTGGAGCAGGCGAAGGCGCTTGGCGTCGTCGACGATGTCTCGACCGATATCGCCAGGGGCGTGGAAGAGGCCGATGTGGTGCTCGTCAGCGTGCCGATGAGTGCCTACGGCGCCGTCCTTTCGCAGCTGACCGGCCATCTGAAACCGGGCGCCGTGCTGACCGATGCCGGCAGCACCAAGCAGCACGCCGTGGATGCCGCACACCACTCCCTGACGGACGATGAACTGGCCAGATTCGTGCCGGCCCATCCGATCGCCGGTACCGAGCACTCCGGGGTCGAGGCCTCGTTCGCTTCGCTCTTCGACGGCCGCCTCTGCGTGCTGACGCCGATGACGCAGACCGATACCGCCGCGCTGGAGACGGCACGGACGATGTGGCAGGCGACCGGCAGCCGCCTGATGCAGATGGATGCCAAAGAGCACGACGATTTCCTCGCCGCCGTCAGCCACCTGCCGCACCTGATCGCCTTCGGGCTGGTCAACGCGGTGCGCAAGCTGGGCGACGACAACCATGACCCGTTCTGTTTCGCTGCCGGCGGCTTCCGCGATTTTACCCGCATTGCTTCCTCGTCGCCCGAGATGTGGCGCGATATCGCGCTCTGCAACCGCGAGGCACTGGTGGAGAAGCTCGATGCCCTGGAGGTTGAATTGAATGCACTTCGCAAGGCGCTTGAGGCCGGAGACGGCGAGGCGCTCGTGAATGATTTTCGTGCCGCCAAAGAGGCGCGCGATGCCTGGCTGGCGACACACGGGGAGGGGTTATGAGCGGTTCGAAGGGGCGCACCCTGATCGCTGGCCCGGCTGCCGGCGCCCTGAGTGGCGATGTGGTGCCGCCCGGCGACAAGTCGATCTCGCACCGTGCCGTGATGCTGGGCGCGCTGGCCGACGGGGTCACCGAGATCAGCGGTTTTCTGCCCGGCGAGGACAACCTGGCCACGGCGAAGATGTTCGCCGATATGGGGGTGCCGATTGAGTGGCTCAACGACGAGAAGACCCGCCTCAGGGTTCACGGTAGCGGACTCTATGGCCTGAGTGAGCCGGTCAACGTGCTCGACGCCGGCAACAGTGGCACCTGCGTGCGGCTGATGACCGGTGTGCTGGCCGGCCAGCCCTTCTTCAGCACGCTCGTCGGCGATGCCTCGCTTCATAAACGGCCGATGCAGCGGGTGGTCGAGCCGGTCCGCCGCATGGGCGCCCATGTCGACGGGCGCGACTACGGCAATATGCTGCCGCTGGCGATCCGGGGTGGCAACCTGAGCGGCATCTTCTACCGTTCCGAGGTGGCCAGCGCCCAAGTCAAGTCATGCGTGCTGCTGGCCGGGCTCTATGCCGACAGCGAGACGCGCGTCAACGAACCGCGGCCGAGCCGCGACCATACCGAACGGATGCTGCCGCTCTTCGGCCAGCCGGTGGATGTAGACGACGAGGGGCAGGTGGTGCTGCGTCCGCAGGGGCAGCTCGATGCGCCCGACGGCATCGTGCATGTTCCTGCCGACCCATCTTCGGCTGCCTTCTTCGCCGTGGCGGCGAGCCTCGTACCGGATTCCCGGCTGCGGCTCTCCGGTATCGGTATCAACCCGCGCCGCGACGGCTGGCGCCGTATCCTTTCGTCCATGGGGGCGAGCCTGGAGCCGGAGGCCGAGGCCTTCGTCGGCTCCGAACCGGTTGCCGATTTGGTGTTCCAGGCCACGCGGCTGCAGGGGACCCGGGTCAGCCCGGACGACGTGCCCGATGCCATCGACGAGTTCCCGGTGCTGTTCGTGGCCGCAGCGTTCTCCGACGGCGAGTTTATCCTCGAGGGGGCGCGCGAGCTGCGTGTCAAGGAGAGCGATCGGATCGCCAGCATGGTGGCGGCACTCTCAGCCTGCGGGGCCGAGATCGAGGAGCGCCCCGACGGCGTGCGGGTGAAGGGGTGCGAGCGTCTGAAGGGCGGCGTGACCGTCGATGCGCACGGCGATCACCGCATCGCCATGGCCATGGCGGTCGGTGCCCAGCGCGCCAGCGGGGAGATTCGCATCGCCAACGCCGAGGCGATCGCTACCTCCTTTCCCGATTTTGTCGACATCGCGCAGTCGGTGGGCATGAACGTGCGCTGGGCGGATGGCTTGGAAGAGGGGGCTGCATGACGGCCGACTGGATGCCGGTGACCGGACTTCAGGTGGCCATCGACGGTCCCTCGGGCTCGGGCAAGGGCACGGCGGCTGCGATGCTGGCCGAACGGCTCGGTTTGCCGGTGCTCGATTCGGGCAGACTCTACCGTCATTTGGCCGCCGGCGTGGTCGACCGGGATATCGACCCGGCCGACGAAGCGGCGGTGCTGGCTGCCTTCGATGACTGCATGCAGTCGCTGGCCTGGGACGGTGAACAGGGCGAGATGGACGCGGCGCTGCGAAGCGAGGCGGTCGGTGCGACGGCCTCGCAGGTGGCTGCGATGCAGGCGGTGCGAGACAGGCTGCTGACGCTGCAGCGTGACATGGCGGCGAAAGGGTGCGTCATGGACGGGCGCGATATCGGTACCGTGGTGCTGCCGGATGCGCAGGCCAAATTCTACCTGACCGCCTCTGTGCGCGAACGCGCACACCGGCGCTGGACGCAGTTGCGGGCGCTGGATGGCGGAGTTAGCTTTGACTCTGTGATCGCCGATCTCAAGGAGCGCGACCGGCGCGATACCGAGCGGGAACACGCGCCGCTTAGGCAGGCCGGGGATGCTGTCCGCATCGACTCCACAACCATGCGGGCAGACGAGGTGGCAGATCGCATGCTGGCGGTGCTTGAGCGCAGAAACCTGATCCGGGCGGCCGGCTAATCCACACCACTCTTTTGATTTAACTAAGGGCACAAGATGACTATCGCGAACAAACAGGAAGAATCATTGCAACCGGGAGACGAGACAGTGCAGCAGTCTGAGATGAGCAAGATGGACGATCAGGCTGATCGTACCGACACGGCGCAGGCGCAGGACGAGGCCTTCAGACAGATGATCGAGGAGTCGCTGCGCGAGCAGCCGGTGCTGCAGCGTGGCCAGACCGTGCAGGGCACGGTGGTCGGCCAGGATAACGATGCGGTGATTGTCGACGTCGGTTCCAAAGGCGAGGGGATGGTGCCGAAGGATGAGTTCAAGACACTCGGCGTCGAGGTACCGGCCGTCGGCGAACAGGTCGATGTACTGGTGCAGGCACTCGGGGGCCGCGCCGGGCTGAAGCTCTCGGTGCTGGCCGCACGGCGGGTCGGCGCCTGGGAGAAGGTGGAGCAGGCCGTGGACGGTGACGAGACGCTGGAGGCGACCGTGCTGGCCGAGGTGAAGGGCGGCTTCAAGGTGAGCCTAGATGGCCTGATGGCCTTTATGCCCCGCTCCGAGGCGGATCCCGATCCGCGCTATCCGGCCGAATCCCTGATTGGACAGACATGCCAGGTGGCGATGCTGTCGGCCCGGCGCAAGCCGGAGAATGTCGTGGTGTCGCGCAAGCAGCCGCTGGAAGTGGTGCGCAAACAGCAGCAGCAGGAGTTCTTCTCCTCCATCAATGTGGGCGACAAGGTCAACGGTGAGGTCAAGCGGCTGACCGATTTTGGCGCCTTCGTCGATGTTGGCGGCATCGACGCACTGCTGCATATCTCCGATATCGCCTGGCAGCGAATCAAGCACCCGAGCGAGATGCTCTCGGTCGGCCAGCACATCACGGCCGAGGTGATCAAGATGAACGAGGAGACCGGCAAGGTGTCGCTCTCCATGCGCGTGCTGCAGTCCGATCCGTGGGAGGGCGTGGCCGAGAAGTATGTCAACGGCATGCGTTTGACCGGTACGGTCAGGCGCGTTCTCGATTTCGGTGCTATGATTGAACTTGAGCCCGGTGTGGAGGGGATGATCCACCGTTCCGAGATGAGCTGGACGCGGCGGGACGTGAATCCGGCCGACGTGCTCAACGAGGGCGATGTTGTCGACGTCATGGTGCTCGATGTCGATACGGAGCGCCGCCGCATCGCGCTGAGCCTGAAAGCAGTGACCGAGAACCCCTGGCAGGCGTGGCTGTCTCGCCACCCGGTCGGGTCGAAAATCCCCGGGTCTGTGAGGAATATCACAGAATTTGGCATGTTCGTCGGTTTGGATGAGGAGCTCGACGGCCTGGTGCATATCGGTAACCTCTCCTGGACACGCCCCGGTGAGGAGGTACTGAAGGAGTATCAGAAGGGTCAGGAGGTCGAGTGCGTCGTGCTCGGTGTCGAGGTAGATCGTCAGCGCATCTCGCTCGGCATCAAGCAGCTTGACGAGGATCCCTTCGACGTCTTTCTGGCCGGTGCCGGGCGCGGCAGCCATGTCCACGGCAAGGTAACCGAGGTCAAGTCGGGCGCCGTCATCGTGGAGCTGGCCGAAGGGATCGAGGCGGTACTGCCGCTGCGCGAGGTGCCGCGCGAACATACTGGATTCAACGTCGGCGACGAGGTAGAGGCCAAGATCATCGACGTCAACCGAAAGCGCAGGCAGGTGGGGTTGTCGGTCCGGCAGTTGCTACGCGCCGAGGAGAACGAGGCGGTACGTTCCTACCTCGAAGAGGCCAGAAGCGATACGAAACCTTCGGCGCTGGCGCTCGAACTGCAGCGGAAACTGCTGGACAAGGAGCGTAAAAAGGCGTAATGGGGAGTTCTTGAGGATGGGTGCATGACGAAGTCAGAACTGGTTGAGATGATTGCGGAGAGCCAAAGCCAGATTACACGGCGTGAAGCCGAAGTGGTGGTCAACACAATCTTTGCAGCTATGGCCGACGCGTTGGTCGAGGGTGACCGGGTCGAACTTCGTGGCTTCGGAAGCTTCAGCACCAAGCATCGCAATGCACGTATCGGACGTAACCCCAAGACTGGCGAGACCGTGCAGGTTCCCGCCAAGGTGGTTCCCCAGTTCAAGCCGGGCAAGGAGCTCCGCGAGCGCGTTGACGCCGATAAGTCCTGAGTCCACAAGTTCTGAACCTGAAAATTCCCAGTATCCAACGCTCTTTCTGACATCGCGATCATCATTCGACAAGCTCCCGCTCTCCGGCGGGAGCTTGTCTGTGTTCGGTCTGGCGTGGAGGCTTGGCCGCTCCGTGCTGGGTGTGGCGCTCGGGTACAGCAGAGCGATCGCGTCAGGACAGGTCGGTATCCGTTCGTTAGAGTGGGGCATACCGACTCCAGGAGGGGCAAATGAACTGGATTAATGTTCTTGTGGTGCTTGTCCTGACGACACTGGCCACAGTCTTCGCCGTATCCAATACCATCGAGGTGCATCTCCATTTTGCCGGACTGATGTCGGGCGGCATGCCGCTTTATGTGCCGGTGTTCGTCGCCTTTCTGATCGGTTTTGCCGGCGGCATGGTGTCGCTCAGTTTCTCCCGTCGCAAACACAAGGCCGAGATCGGTCAGCTCAGGCAGGAGAACGAGGTGTTGAAGGAGGAGCTGAACAACCTCCGGAACCTTCCGTTGCAAGACGAGGTATGACGACGCTGCTGCTTTCCGCCCTGCTGGCGGCCGTTGTCGTGCTGCTGTGGCTGCTATGGCAGCAGCGGCAACAGGAGGAGACGCTCGAACAGGCGCAGGAGGATGTGCGCATCTCGCCCCTGTTGCGCGGCATCAACTATCTGCTCAGCGACCAGCCCGACCGCGCCCTGCGCGAGCTGGTGCATGTGGCGCGGATCCATACCGAGACGGCCGAGGTCTACCTGGCGCTGGGCGGCATGTTCCGCAGCAAGGGGGAGTTCGGGCGTGCCGTCCGGATTCACCAGAACCTGCTGGCCCGGCCGGATCTGCCGGATAGTCTGCACCAGCAGGCCCAGTTCGCACTGGCGCACGATTTCCAGGCCGGCGGCCTGCTGGGACGTGCGCTCAGCCAGTATGCCAAGGTGCTCGAGCTGCAGCCGGACCACGTCCAGGCGCTCGAGGCCAGCCTGCGTATCCACGAGCAGAGCAGCGAGTGGGAGAAGGCGGAGGACCTGCTGCTCCGGCTGGACCGCATCCGCGGCACCTCCTCCTCGCTGCATCAGTCCTATCTGATCGCCGAGATGGCCAAGGAGCATCAGATGAAGGGTGATACGTCGGGTGCCATCGAACTGGCCGAGCGCGCTATCGCCATGGATCCGGCCTGTGCCGCGGCGCATCTGCTGCTGACCGAACTGCATCTGGCCAGCCGCGACAAGGCGGCGGCGTTCGAGTGTATGCGCAATCTGCAGGAGGCCGTACCGCAGTATACGCTGCTGTTGGTGCCGCTGCTGCTGCGTTATACCGATGTCTACCATGGGCAGGGCAGCGACTTTCTGCGCAGCTGCTGGGATGCAACTCACGACGAGGCACTGGTGCTGGCCTGGATCGAGGGGGTGCATACCACCTACGGTGTCGAGGCGGTCCGCAAGCTGATGGGTGAGCTCGGTTTCGAGCCGAAGACGCTGCGGGCCTGCCTGCGCGTGGAGGCGATTACTGCGGATGAGGATACGGGACTGGCCCAGGCCAGCCGTGTGTGGCGCCAGTCGGCCCGCAACTTCTCCTGTTCGCACTGTGGCATGGAGGTGGTGGAGATGCGCTGGCAGTGTCCGCGCTGTCACCAGTGGGGAAGCATGCTGCCGATCAGCGGCAACACCCTGTAACAGGAAGGAGAGGGGATTGGAGAGTCAGATAGCCGAGACACGCGAGCGGATCATGGTGGCGCTCGATCTCCCCGATGCGGCGGAGGCCCTGACCATGCGCGACCGGCTGACCGGCCGGGTCGGCTGGTTTAAGGTTGGATTGAGGCTGTTCGTCGCCGAGGGTCCCGACTTCGTGCGCGAACTGCTACAGGCACACCGCATCTTTCTCGACCTGAAGTTCCACGATATCCCGAATACGGTGGCCCAGGCGGTGAGCAGTGCCGGCGATCTCGGCGTGAAGATGCTCAACGTCCACGCCGCCGGCGGCCCCCGGATGCTGGCGGCTGCAGCGGAGGCGGCGCGCGATTATCCCGATATGAGGCTGATCGCCGTGACCGTTCTGACCAGCGACGACATGCCGGCCGACCAAGCCCGGGCGCTGGCGGTGGAGCGTGCCCGCATGGCCCGTGATGCCGGCCTGCATGGCGTGGTCTGCAGTGTGCATGAGGCGGAGGCGATCAAATCAGCCTGCGGGAACGACTTTGTCACCGTTACACCGGGTATCCGCTGGGGCGATGCATCGCATGACGACCAGAGCCGTATCGCCGATCCGGCCGGTGCCGTACGGGCGGGCAGCGACTACCTTGTCATTGGCCGTCCTATCCTTCGGGCTCCCGATCCGGCCGCGGCGGCAGACGAGGCCGCCGCCATGATGGTGCAGGCAAACGGGAGGTGACGGATGACGACACCCTACGAAACACTCCTTTCCGGCTATGCCTGTCGCTCCTCCCTGTCGAAGGGGCGCCGCTATGCCGAGGAGGAGTCGCCGACCCGCAACGTCTTCCAGCGCGACCGTGACCGGATCATCCACTCCACGGCCTTCCGTCGCCTGGAGTACAAGACGCAGGTGTTCGTCAATCACGAGGGCGATCATTACCGGACGCGGCTGACACACTCCATCGAGGTGGCTCAGATCGCCCGTTCGGTCTGCCGTGCCATGGCGCTGCACGAGGATCTGGCTGAAGGGGTGGCGTTGGCGCACGATCTGGGGCACACCCCCTTCGGCCATGCCGGACAGGATGCGCTCGATGCGGTGATGAAGCCGTACGGCGGATTTGAACACAACCGGCAGTCGCTGCGTATCGTCGAGACGCTGGAGAAGCGCTACGCCGATTTTCCCGGACTGAATCTGACCTACGAGATGCGCGAGGGCATCGTCAAACACCGTTCACCGCACGATCTGCCGAAGAACGAGGATCTGGCCGAATACCGGCTGAATGAACAGGCGACGCTGGAGGCCCAGATTGCCAATCTGGCCGACGAGATCGCCTACAACAATCACGACGTGGATGATGGATTCCGAGCCGGAATGCTGAAGATGAGCGATCTCTGCGAGATCGAGCTGTTCGGCATGCACCATCGTGAGGTGCGCACGCGCTATCCGGAGATCGACGACCGCCTGGTGGTCAACGAGACCGTTCGGCGCATGATTAACTTCCTGATCACCGATGTGATCGAGGAGAGCCGGCACCGGATGGATGAGGCGAGCATCGCCTCGCTGGATGATGTGCGTGCCGCAAAGCGGCCGCTGATCGGTTTTTCGCGCCATGTCCGGCATATGAACGGTGAGCTCAAGCGCTATCTCTTCACGCGAATGTACAAGCACTACCGCGTCGCCCGCATGGGGGAGAAGGCCACGCGCGTGATTCAGGAGATATTCCAAGCCTATATGGATGCACCGGAGATGCTGCCCGATACCACAGTGGTGTCACGCCTACCGGAAGGGGCGACGGAGCAGAAGCGTGCCCGGGTTATCGCCGATTACATCGCCGGCATGACGGACCGTTATGCGCTGGAGGAGTACGACCGCCTGTTCAATCCCCACGCCCGCACCTGAACAGGTCCGAAGCGCTGGCGTCTACTGGTGCCGGCCCAGCAGGCGGGACCATCGGCCAGCTTGCTTTGTAGCGTGACCGGTGCGGACTAGGATGACCGAGATGTTGTCGGGACCGCCGGCATCGTTGGCCATCGCCACCAGTTCGGTCGCCGTCCGCTGCAGGCTCTCTCCGTATTCGATCAGGATCAGCCGGATTGCCTCGTCCGGGACGACACCAGTCAGGCCGTCTGAGCAGAGCAGATAGAGGTCGTCCGGGCGGCTGCCCGTCTCGATCAGATCCGGCTTGACCTCCGCTTCGATGCCCAGTGCCCGGGTGACCAAGTTCCGGTTCGAGGCGCGATGTGCGTCGTCGGCGGTCAGCAGCCCGAGCCGGAGTTGTTCCTGAACCAGTGAGTGATCCTCCGTCATGTGGGTCAGTATGCCGTCGCGCAGGCGGTACATGCGGGAGTCGCCGATATGGGCGATGCAGAGCTTATCCTCGTGGAAAAGCGCGGCCACGATGGTGGTCGCCATACCGGCACACTCCGGACGTTGTCCAGCCGTCCGGAAGACCTCACTGTTGCTCGCCATGACCGCCTGGCGGAGAAGCTCGGCGGCCGGCGCTTCGGGTGATGGCGTCGCTTGTTGCAGGTGACGGATGATCTGCTCCGCCGCCATGGCACTGGCCACCTCGCCGGCCTGATGTCCGCCCATGCCGTCGGCCAGCACGGCGATGCCGCGGGCGGGAATCGTTTTGACGCAGTCCTCATTGTGCCGGCGCCTGATGCCGGTGTCGCTGAGGCCGTACATCTCGGTGGCAGCCATCAGTCAGGCCAGCTTGATCAGCCCTTTGATGACCATGTCCGTGTAGCTGACGATGCCGAGGATGTTGCCGTCGCCATCGACCACCGGAGCACGTGACAGCCCCAGCCGCCCGAACAGGGCGCAGGCGTGGCGGATATGCATGCCCGGATGCACGGTGATGGCCGGTTTGGTCATGATCTCGTAGAGGCTGACGCGTTCCGGAGCGCGGTTCCTGGCCAGTACCTCGCGGGCGATATCGGCGATCACCACGATGCCGTACTCGTCGTCGTCATGCCGCTTGTTGACGATGAGGCACTTGGTCTCCACGTGCTCCATCATCTTGAGCGCTTTCTTGACCGTGATGATGCCCTCAGCAAGGTCGAACTTCTCCTTCATTACATCCCGGACCCGGATGCCCGTCTCTCCATTCATATCTGCTCCTCCACTTCCTCCATGATCGTTTCGATCTGCTTCTTCAGGCCGATGGTGTCCTCCACGTCGAGCTGGAAGGCTACGCCGCTTCCCGGATTGGCGTCGAACTCCGCGACCTCGCCGATGCGCTCCAGTATATGACGGCTCAGGTGCTCCTCCACCAGAAACATCAGCATGTCGCGCTGCGTTTCCAGCGTTAGACCGAAGAAGGTCTTGTGTGGTTTGAGTCCTTCACCGCGCGCATCGCCGAGCACGGTGGCGCCTGTGGCGCCCGCCTCGCGGGCAGCATTCATGATGGTTTCCGTCCTGCCGTCCTCCACCAAGGCGATGATCAGTTTGAAATGCATGGTCAAACCTCCTTTGGTTCCGTATGGCGCCGTTCGAGCCATCGGATGAACTGAGCATAGGCGAGTACCGAAATGATCGGGAACACGCTGGCAAAAGCTATCAGGCCGAAGCCGTCCAGCATGGGACTGCGCCCCGGTATCGTGCTGGAAAGGCCCAGACCGAGGGCTGCGACCAGCGGCACGGTCACGGTCGAGGTGGTGACGCCGCCCGAATCGTAGGCCAGCGGGACAATCAGCTTCGGTGCGAAAGCGGTCTGAATGACGACGATCACATAGGCCGCGATGATATAGAGCCACAGATCGGTGCCCGTGACGATGCGGAAACAGCCGATGGCGACGCCGATTGCCACCCCCGACGCGACGGATAAGCGCAGTCCCCAGGCCGAGATGGCACCGCCGGAGATCTGCTCTGCCTTGATGCCGACCGCGATCAGGGCTGGTTCGGCGATGGTGGTGGCAAAGCCGATGGCCAGAGCGAAGGCGTAGACCCAGAGGTAGTTGGCCCAGTGCACCGACTGTTGCCCGCTGACGGCGTGCTGCCGGATAAAGGCGGGGTCGGTCAGCTGCCGCGCCATGATCTCGCCGAGCGGGAAGACGGCCTCCTGCAAGCCGACAAGGAACAGGGTGAGGCCCAGGAAGACATAGAGAAGCCCCTGCAGCACCTTGCCGAAGGCGGGTACCGGCTGACGCAGTAGCAGGAACTGGAACCCGAACAGGATGGCAACGATGGGCAGTAGGTCGTGCAGGGTCGAAAGCCCGGTATTCCACAACAGCCCGATCACCGGATGATCCAAGTGCCGTAGACCATAACGAAGGCGATCGGCAGCAGTGAGGCGAGTGCGATGAGGCCAAAACCGTCGGTAAC
>Ga0209918_1000681_pt1 | contig 21206 bp, 19 predicted proteins | sample SalPonD_shore_MG_FD_185712 | JGI IMG/M metagenome (GOLD analysis project Ga0209918, IMG submission 185712) | Salt pond soil microbial communities from South San Francisco under conditions of wetland restoration - Salt Pond MetaG... | ecosystem: Environmental > Aquatic > Marine > Intertidal zone...
CGGACGGGGAGAAGCCCGCCCCCACGCCGCGCGCCCTGGAGACGGAGGAGGTCGCGGACGTGGTCGAGGCCTACGCCACGGCGGCATGTCGGGCCGAGCGCGCCGGCTTCGACGGGGTCGAGCTCCACGCCGCCAACGGCTACCTGGTCGACCAGTTCCTCCGCGACGGCACGAACCGTCGAACGGACCGGTACGGCGGGAGCGTCGAGAACCGGGCCCGGTTCCTCCTGGAGGTGACCGAAGCGCTGGCCGGGGAGGTCGGCCCGGACCGGGTGGGGGTTCGTCTCTCCCCGCTCTCCGACTTCAACGACATGCGTGACTCCGATCCCGCGCGGACGTTCGGCCTTGCAACCATGCGCCTGGACGCGCTGGGGCTGGCCTATCTCCACCTGGTCGAGCCCCCCGACCCCAAGCCGCCCATCTGGGACGAGGGCGAGAAGGGACGAGTGTTCCGGACGATCCGGGCGGCCTGGTCCGGTGTCCTCATGGCGAACGGAGGGTATGCGGCGGCGACGGGCGCCCGCGTCGTGGCCTCCGGCTACGCCGACCTGGTCTCCTACGGCAAGCTCTTCCTGGCCAACCCCGACCTGCCGCGGCGGTTCGCCGACGACCTCGCGCTCAACGAGCCGGACCCGGGCACCTTCTACGGCGGGGACGCCGAAGGGTACGTGGACTACCCGTCCTGCGAAGAGCTCGAGGTTGAGGCGGCCGGCCCGGACGCCGATGCGAGTGCCTCGACGGCCTGCGGCACGTCGGCCAGCGACGCGACCGTCTGACCGGGAGGCTGTCCGGGAAGGGGCCAGCGGCCCTCCAGGGACCGGATGTACACGGTGTCCATGCCGACGGCGTCGGCCCCGAGGACGTCCCAGCCGTGCGCGGCCACCATGCAGGCCCCGGCCGGCTCCACTCCGGCCTGTTCGAGGATGGCCCGGTAGGGCGCGGGATGGGGCTTGCAGGCCCCGATCTCGTCGGCCGAGCGCAGGGCCTCGAAGAAGCGCCCGAGGCCGGAGCGCTCCATGAGAGCCGTCAGGGTCCCGGGCCCGCCGTTCGTGAGCGCCACCAGGCGGCGGCCGCCCGCGGCCAGCGCCTCCAGGCACGCTTCGGCCTTCGGCCGCGCCTCCAGCTCGTTCATGGCCGCGAGCGCCTCGGGGACCAGCGACGCATCGAAGCTCCACATCTCGGCCACCTGGCGGAGGGTCGACGCGCCCGCCTCCCGATAAGGGGCGTATCTCCCGGCGAGCGTCGAGGCGAACGCGGCGTGGAGGAGCCGGGCGAACCAGAACTCGAGGGTTCCGTCCGGGCATCCGTGCTCGGAGAGGACCTCCTCCACGCGATCGAGCGAGAAGAGGGTTCCGACCACGTCGAAGACGACGAGGGAGGGGGAAGCGTTCATGGCGGCCTCAGTCTCTCGGGGCGGCGATCGGGCGAGCTCCGGTCGTGCTCGCATGCAGGAGCCGAACCACGAAGGGTTCGGCCCGGCTCCCCCGGTCGGCCGGGTCGGAGGCCGGGAATGGCCGACGGCCGAATCGGGATGGACGATTGGGGGCTTGACCCTCGAGTCAGCTCCAGGGTTTAGGTTGGAGTGTAAGCCGGAGACACGGAGGCGATCGTGAGCGACAGGCGCACGTTCTTCATCGGCGAGCTGGCGGAGCGTTCCGGCCTGACCCGGGACGCGATCCGCTACTACGAGGACGTGGGGGTGCTGCCGGAGGCCGAGCGCTCGGACGGCGGCTACCGGCTCTACGGGCCGGAGGACGTCGACAGACTGGGGTTCGTGGGCCGGGCGCAGGCGCTGGGCCTGACGCTGGAGGAGATCGCGGAGGTCCTGGACCTGGTCGACGAGGGACGGGAGCCGTGCGTCCACGTGCGGCGGCGCCTGGAGCAGCGGCTGAGGGAGACGCGGAGACGCATCGCCGAGCTCCGTGCCCTGGAGGGCCGGCTCGAGGAGGGGCTCGCCCGGGCGCGGCGCGCCGGGGACGGCGGGCCGGGCTCCTGCCGCTGCCGCATCATCGACGGCGCGGCCGGGGGCGCGGACGCCGCGCGGGAGGGCGGTCGTGGCAGCTGACGCCGGCACCCTCCAGCTGCTGGCCCTGTCGGCCGGTCTGGGTCTCCTGGGGTTCGTCGAACCGTGCACGGTCGGCTCGAGCCTCCTGTTCGTGAAGTACCTGGAGGGAAGGGGGACGTCCTCGAAGGTGCGGGCCACGGCGGTGTTCGCGCTGACCCGGGGAGCCTTTCTGGGTGCACTCGGCGCCGGCGCCGCGCTCGTCGGGGCGGCGGCTCTCGACCTGCAGCGTGGCTTCTGGATCGTTCTCGGCCTGGTGTACGCCGGACTGGGGGTCGTCTTCCTGGTTGGGCAGCAGGGCCGGCTCATGCGCACGCTGGGTCCCGCGCTCTCGCGAGCGGGCCGCGACCGGGGCGCCGCGGCGCTCGGCCTGCTGTTCGGCCTCAACGTACCGGCGTGCGCGGCCCCGCTCCTGGGAGCCGTGCTGGCGGCCACGTTCGGGGCGGGGGCAGCGCTTCGCGGCGCCCTCTACCTGGGAACCTTCGGCCTGGCTCTTTCCCTTCCGCTCCTGGCCGCGGTCGTCTCGGAGCGTGGGGCCCGCTGGGTGGACCGGCTGGCGGGCCTCAGCCGGCGCGCGCCCGCGCTCACGGGGCTCGTGTTCGTGGGGCTCGGCCTGTGGTCGGTGTGGTGGGGCATGGGGATCGGCTGAGGAGGGCGGGAACCGGGCGTGGACGATAGCAGGAAGGGAGTGTCGACGGAAGCAGGAGCGAAGCGGCGAGCAGCGGGAGGAATCCAGCGATGAGCGGAGCGAACGTCGCGTCCATCGGTCACGACGAGGAAGAGACGGAGTGGAGGTCCTGGCGCGAGGAGCCGGCGGACCGGCCGGACCGGCGGCGCCTCAGGGCGCACATCGGGGGGCTCCACTGCTCGCTGTGCACGGGAACGATCGAGAAGGCGCTCGGCCGCCGGCCCGGAGTGGACCGGGTGTCGGTGAGCCTCACGCACGAGCAGGCGCTCGTCGAGTACGACCCCGAGGTGGCCGAAGCGGACGCGCTCATGCGGCACCTCCTCGACATCGGGTACGAGCTTCGCGACCCCCGCAAGGTCGAGCCGTTCGAGGAGCAGGAGCGCCGGCTGGTGCGCGAGGGGGCGCGGTTCCTCGTGGCGCTCGCGGCCAGCTTCATGGCCGTCGCCCTCGTGGCCGCGACGGACGGTCCGGCCCGAATCGTCTCTGCGGTGGTCTACGCCACCCTCCTCGTGTTCGCCCGGGTGCTCCTCGAGCCCCGCGGCCGTGCCGCGCAGCTGGCGGGGACGGCGGGACTCGCCCTGGCGGGCGGCGCGCTCTACGCGCTTCGGCTGGCCGGGGCGCTCGGGCCCTGGCGGGCGCCCCTCACGGCGGTCCTGGCGCTCGCCGTCTTCCTGGGCCCGGCCCGGAGCTTCCTGGGCATCGCCTTCCAGTCGCTCCGGCGCGGGATCCTGAACCAGCACGTCCTGGTGGAAGTCGGCGCCCTCGCGGGCCTCGCCGGCGGCGCGCTCGGGCTGGCGGCCAGGATTCCCGGCTACCCCACGGCCGCCTTCTTCGCCGTGACGGTCATGATCCTCACCTACCACCGCTTCTCCGAGTGGCTCGCCCTCATCGTGAAGACGAGGAGCGCGCAGGCCGTCCGCCGCCTCCTCGACCTCACGCCCGACACGGCGCGTCGGCTCACGAAGGAAGGCGAGGAGGCCGTTCCCGTGGAGGCGCTGGCGGTCGGTGACCGGGTCCGGATCCGGCCCGGCGAGCGGATCCCGGCGGACGGCGTGGTGGTCGGGGGACGCTCGGAGGTGGACGAGTCGCTCCTCACCGGCGAGCCGACGCCCGTGGAGAAGGAGGAGGGGGACGACGTCATCGGCGCGGCGATCAACGGCTCGGGCGCCCTCGTGGTCCGGGTGACCGCGCTGGGCGAGGACAGCTTCCTGGCCCACGTGGTGCGGAGCGTGGAGGAGGCCCGCGCGCTCAAGCCCGGCCTCCTCCACCTGGTCGACCGCATCCTCCGCATCTATACGCCGGCCGTGCTCTCCCTCTCGCTCCTGGCCCTGGCGGGCTGGCTCGTGGTGCCCTGGATCGCGGGCGGCGGACCGGACGTCCGGCGCGCTGTGTTCGCGGCGCTCAGCGTCCTCGTCATGGGGTACCCCTGCGCGATCGGGATCTCGGCGCCCCTCTCCATCGTGCGGGGGGCGGGCGACGCGGCGGAGCAGGGGATCCTCATGCGTACGGGCGAGGCGTTCCAGGCCCTGCGCCTCGCCACCCACGTCGTGTTCGACAAGACGGGCACCCTCACCGTGGGCGAGCCGCGGGTCACCGACGTGGCGCCGGCGCCGGGCGTCGGGGAGGAGCGGCTCTTCACGCTGGCGGCCGCGGCCGAGAAGGGCTCCGAGCACCCGCTCGGCGAGGCGATCGTCCGGGCGGCCGGCGAGCGCCGGATCGTGGCGCCCGAGGCCACCGACTTCCGGGCCCTGACCGGCCGGGGCGTCGAGGCGGTCGTCGACGAGAGCCGGGTGCGGGTCGGGAGCCCCGAGTGGCTCGAGGACGAGGGGATCCGCGCCGGGGGAGGCGAGGGCACCGGGGCCGACCTCCGTCGGCTCCGCGAGGCGGGCCGGACCGTGGTCGGCGCGGCCCTGGACGAGGCGCTCCTCGGGTGGATCGCGATCGGGGACGCGCTCCGGGAAGACGCCGCGGAGGCCGTGGCCGGGCTCGTCCGCCGCGGGCTCACCCCGATCCTCCTCACCGGCGACCACCCGCGCGCCGCCCGCGAGGTGGCCGAAGCGCTCGGCATCGAGACCGTCTGGGCCCGGGTCCGGCCCGATGAGAAGGCGGAGCGCGTGCGGGAGCTCCAGGCCGACGGCGCCTCGGTGGCCATGGTCGGGGACGGGATCAACGACGCCCCCGCCCTCATGCAGGCCGACACGGGGATCGCCATGGGCTCGGGCACCGACATCGCCATCGAGTCGGCCGATGTCGTCGTGCTGAACGATCGCCTGCTCTCGGTGGCGCGCGCGTGGGAGATCAGCCGCACCGGCTACGCTCGTATGAAGCGGAACGTCTTCCTCGCCTTCGCCTTCAACGGGATCGGCGTCCCGCTGGCGGCCACGGGCCTCGTGAACCCCGTGTGGGCCATGGTGGCCATGGCGGCCAGCGTCACGCTCATCTTCGTCCACTCGCTGTGGGGGCGGCCGGAGCTGTTTCTGGGCGCGGTGCGAGGGGTCGGTCGGCCGCCATCGGAGGGTGCGGCGCGTGCGGAAGGATGACGGGGCCGGTCGGCCCCGTTCGCGCGGCGGGCCGACTCCGGGACTCGCGGCCGATCACGATTCGAACGCGCGACGACTCCGGGATCCGCGCGACCGGCCCTTACGTTGAAGGGCATGGCCTCACGGAAGGCTCTGGATTCCACGGGAGATGGCGGCATGAAATCACGGACCAGGGTGATGGTGATGATCGGGGGACTCCTGGCGGTGACGGCGGCCCCGGCCGTCCGCGGGCAGGAGGTGGACTGGGAGGCGGCCGACAGCGCCATGGGCCGGGCGGGACACGCGGCCGGCGGTGGCGTCCACAAGTACTCGATGCCCAGGACCGACCTGGAGGTGAAGGTGCGGGGGGTGACGGTCCGCCCGGCCCTCGCCCTCGGCTCGTGGCTGGCCATGAAGCCGCGGGCGGACGGGGGCGTGGTCGCGATCGGGGACTTCGTGCTCACTCAGGACGAGGTCGGCCCGGTGATGTCGAAGCTGCAGGAGGGCGGGATCACCCGGACGGCGCTCCACAACCACCTCCTGTTCGAGACGCCGCGCGTCATGTTCATGCACGTCCACGGCGAGGGGAGCCCGGTGGCCATCGCCCGGTCGGTGCGGGCCGCACTGGCGCTCACCGGGACTCCCGGCTTCGGGGGCGGCGGTGCGGTGTCGGGAGCCTCCGGCGCGAACGTGGGCGCGGCTTCGCTGGACACCTCCGGCATCGCGCGGGTCTTGGGACGGGCCGGGGGGTGGAGCGGCGGCGTCTACAAGGTGTCCTTCCCGCGCGCCGGGCCCATCCATTCGAGCGGCATCGAGGTACTTCCCTCGATGGGCGCCGGCATCTCGCTCGGGTTCCAGCCCATGGGGGAGGGAAGGGCGGCCGCGACGGGTGACTTCGTGCTCGTCGGGTCGGAGGTGAACCCGGTGCTGGCGGCGCTCCGGGAGCACGGGATCCTGGTCACGGCCCTTCACAACCACATGCTGTTCGACGACCCGCACCTCTTCTTCGTCCACTTCTGGGGGGTGGGCGACGCGGTCCAGCTGGCGCGGGGTCTCCGGGCTGCCCTCGAGCACGTCGACGTCGCTGCGGGGGCGGTCGGGACGGGGGCCGGGACCTAGCGTCCGCGCATGGTCGTGCACGCGCTCCTCGCGGCCATTCTCACGACCGCCGCTCCGGCGGCACCGCCGGAGAGCTGTGCGCTCGCCGGCCCCGACGTCGCCGCCGAGTTCCGCGGCCGGGTGGAGGCGTCGATGGGGCACGCCCCGCTCCGCGTCGTGGCCGACGTGCCGCTCCCCGGTCCGGCGGACCGGTTCGACTACCAGAGCCTCGAGCCCGGGCCCGGGAGGCTGTACATCGCGCACATGGGCTCGGGGCGGCTCATCCTGTTCGATGTGCGCTCCGGGAGGGTCCTGGCGGACCGGGGCGGGTTTCCCACCGTGACCGGGGTGCTGGCCGTCCCGGAGGAGGGCCGGGTGTATGCCTCGGCGGCGGGCAGCCACGCCGTCGTGGTGGCCGATGACTCCACCCTGGAGGTGCGGGCGCGGGTACCCGGGCCCCGCTTCCCGGACGGGATCGCCTACGACCCGTCCACGCGCCGGGTCTTCGTCTCCGACGAGTCCGGGAGGGCCGACTTCGTCCTCGACGCGAGCGCGGACAGCGTGGTGGCCCGGATCGACCTGGGCGGCGAGGTGGGAAACACGCGCTACGATCGGGCCTCGGGCTGCGTGATCGCCGCGGTCCAGACCACGAACGCTCTGGCGGTCATCGATCCCGGGACGGCCCGGGTGGTGCGGCGCATCACTCTCGGGAAGGCGGTACGCTACCCGCACGGCGTCTACATCGACGTGGAGCGCCGCCTCGCCTTCATCGCCGGCGTCGAGAGCGCGACGCTTGGCGTCCTGGACCTCCGGACGCTCCGGCTACGCCAGGTGCTCTCCGTCGGCCGGGATCCCGACGTCCTCGACCTCGACCCGTCGCTCGGCCGGCTGTACGTGGGGGCCGAGTCGGGCGTCGTGACCGTCTTCGAGGAGCGCGAACGGAGCCTGGTCCCGCTCGGCCGCTACCGCGCGCCGGGGGCCCATTCGGTGGCCGTCGATCCCTCGACGCACCGCATCTACCTGCCGTTGGCGTCGGTGGACGGGCGGCCGGTGCTCCGCATCCTGGCGCCGACCGGATCCGGCTGAGCGGTGCACCCGGGGATGCGGTGGGCCGCTCTCCGGCCTTCCGCAGTCCGGCCGCGCGCCGGAGGTGCCTCCCGGGCCTCCTCCCAGGGGACCCGTTCGTCGATGCCTCATGCGGGCAGGCGTCCCGCCAGGTCGCCGGGAAGGACCGTCGAGCGGTCGCGCAGCAGGCCCCGGGCCGCCTCGTCCTGTCCCCAGGTGTTCCACAGGAGCACGCCCTCCACCCGGCCGTCGTCGAGGTAGTAGACCACGCCCTGCTCGTACTCGTCCGTCCAGTCCTCGACGACGTCGAGCCGGGCGTCGACGCGGCCGACGGCCTCGTAGCCCAGGTCGAAGAGGTCGGAGTAGAACAGGGGCACGTGCTCGTAGGGCTCGTCGGCCCCCGCCATGTTGCGGCCCGCCTGCCGTCCCATCGTGTTGGCGGCGTCCTCGTGCTCGACGCGCGTGCGCCGCCGGAGGGCGGGGTGGGGGAAGGCGGCGACATCCCCGGCCGCGAAGATCGCGGGATCGGACGTGCGCAGGTGCGCGTCCACGACGATCCCGTCGCCGGTCTCGAGCCCGGCCTCGCGCGCCAGCTCGACCTCGGGGACGATCCCGATCCCGACGACGACCCCGTCGGCGCGGAGGGTCTCACCCGAGCCGAGGGCCACGTCGTATCCGTCTCCGTCCCGGGCGATGCCGGTCACGGACTCGCCGTCGCGGACGACGACTCCCCTCTCACGGAAGTGATCGGAGACGAACCCTGCCAGGCCCGGTGGGAACAGCCGGGCGCACAGGTCGCTCTCGGGAAACACGACCGTGACATCCGTCCCGGCCATCGTGAGCGCGGCGGCGATCTCGCTCCCGATGAAGCCGCCTCCGATCACCACGAAGCGGCGGCCCTCCCCGGCCAGGTCGCGCAGGCGCTCGTAGTCCCGGACCGTGCGGAAGTGGATCACGCCGTCGGGCGCGTCCGGCAGCCGCCGCGGCCGGCCGCCCGTGGCCAGGAGCAGCCGTCCGTAGCCGTACGTCTCTCCGGCGTCGTCCGTGACGGTGTGGTCCTCCCGGTCCACCGCGACCACCCGCCGGCCCAGATGCAGCTCGGCGGCGCCGGTGGCCGCCGAGCGCCAGATGTCCTCCTCCGAGCCGCCCTTCCACAGACCCTTGCTGAGCGGGGGACGGTCATAAGGCGGCACGTCCTCGCCGCCCACGAGGCCGACCGAGCCGTCCGGGTCGACCTCGCGGATGCCGCCCACGGCGGCGTCGGCGCTCATGCCGCCGCCCACGATCAGGTAGTCGTATGTGCGCATCGATGTCCTCCGGAACGAGGGGGTCGCCGCGGGCTTCGTCGAGTGTCGTGCAGGTCGCGCATCGTCGCCCCGGCGCCAGGGCATGTCACGTGCCGCCGGATCCCGTCCCCGCCCGAACGGCGAGGACGTCGAATCGAAGGTCCAGCCGATCCGCGACCTTGATGGCGCCGAACCCGAAGGAGCAGGGTTCGACCCCGTAGTCCGTCTGCCGGAGCGGGAGGGTCCCGGCCGCCTCCAGCGTATCGCCGCGGAGCTCGAGGTGTGCCTCCACCTGGATGCTCCGCGTGGAATCCGCCAGAGTCAAGGCGCCCTCCACCCGCACGCCGTCGTCGGTCGGCGTCACGCTCTTCGAGACGAAGCGGATCTGGGGATGCCGGTCCGCGTGGAGCACGTCCTCCATCATGTGCTTCCGGATGGCGTGGAGCTGGGCCGGACTGGCGTCGACCGTCCGCACCTCCAGGCTGTCCACCGGAACGATCACATCGATGCGGTCCGACGAATCGAACGTGCTCGAGGGGAGGACGCGCCACGAGGTCGTGTCGGTCCCGGGCGGGAGGGGCGCCTGTGGGATGGGAGCGGGGTGCGGTGGTGACGCCCGGCGCCCCGGCGCACTCGCTCCGGGACCGATCCCGCCGGCCATCGTCACGGCCAGGGCTCCCACCGCCATCCGACGCTTCAGGTGCGGTCTCATCACTTGGGCTCCGTTCCGGGTGGGGGGTGCCGACGCGTCACGACCCGCCGCCCCTTGCGCTCCACGGCTCCCGAGAATAGTAGTTGTTAGAGCAACTACGCACCAGGGCAACAGCGGACGAGGGGAGGGCCCATGGAGGAGACACGGGCGGTGCTCGTGGAGCTCGGCTTCACGGAGTACGAAGCGAGGACCTACATCGCCCTCGTTGAGGGGGGCGCTATGAACGGCTACGAGTTGGCCCAGGCCTCCGGAATCCCGCGCGCCAACGTGTACGCGGTGGCCGCTAAGCTCGTCGAACGAGGCGCGGCGCACCGGGCCGAGACGCCCGAGGGTACGCGCTACCGCGGCGTGGCGCCGGCGGCGCTCCTCCGGAAGGTGGGTGAGAGCCAGCGCCGGACCCTGGCCCGGGCCCGGCGGGCGCTTTCGCGGCTCCGGCCGCGCGAGGAGCCCCCCGCCGTCCTCAACCTCGAGGGCGATGAGGTCCTGGCCCGGGCTCGGGAGGTCATCGATGGAGCCCGAAGCCGCCTGGAGGTGGGCATCCAGCCGGCCGAAGCGGCGGCTCTCGCCGAGCCTCTCCGGAGCGCCAGCGAGCGGGGGATCGAGATCCTCACGCTGTGCATGGAGCGGTGCCCGAGCGAATGTGGCGGCTGCCGGGGCGACATCCATCGCTACGACCTGAGCGCCGACCGCGATGGGCGCTGGCTCCTGATCGTGGCGGATGGCCGCACGGCGCTCGTCGGAGCGCTGGGACGGGGCACGCCGCGGGGCGTCCTCACCGAGGAGCCTCTCCTGCGCGGGCTGGTCTCCTCCTACATCGTCCGCAGCCTCACGCTGGCCACGCTGGCGGACGTGGGCGGCAAGGAGCTGCTGAGCCTGCTGACCGAGCCGGTGCGACGACTGCTGGATCCGCTGTACCCCGGGAACGACGTCTCGGCGTACCTGGGAGACCTGTCCGGAGGACCCTAGCGGGGAGCGCCCCGCGACGAGGGGAACGGACCTGGAGAGGTGTCACCCATGAGAAGGGAGATGCGACATGGCTGCGAAGCTCGAGCGTGAGTGGAGAACGACGGTGGCATGCGCCACGGCGGTGGGCGCCCTGGCGCTCGCCGTGGGCGGGGCCACGGCCCAGGCGAGCCAGATGTCCGGCGAGGTCAACAACGTGTACGGCGGCGAGGCCTACACCGGGTCGCCGTCGCTCGGGACCACGGCGGCCCTCGTCCAGGCCGGTGGGGGCGCGAAGGCCTTTCGGATCCAGGCCGCGCTCGTCTCCATGCTGGGTCGGGAGACCGTGGACGCCGAGGTGACCAGGCTCACCGAGCAGTACGGCAAGCAGGCGGTGAAGGACTGGCTGGACGGCCTCGACCTGGCGGTGGCCGACGGGCTCGAGCGCGCCACGGAAGCGGGCGTCGCGCTGCCCGACGCGCCCGCCGATCTCACGGGGGCGGCGCTGGCCCGGGCGCTGGTCGAGGCGGGCACGGGGCCGGACGGCACCTTCTGGTCGGGCCGGCTGTTCGATGTCCTCCTCTCCCACGGGATCCACAGCCAGGTGATGAAGGACGCCAACGCGGCCAGGAGCGCGGCGTTCGACACGAATCTGCACAAGGTGACGAACCAGGCGCTGTTCGACGTGGCGCAGGCGCTCGGCATGGAGGACGTGAAGCTGGCCGCCCTGCACTGAGCGGCAGGGTACCGGAGGAGGAAGGTCATGAAGAGTTCGGCGGTGGCGAGAATGTGGACGGGTCTCCTGGCGGTCGGAGCGCTCGTCGTGGGGATCTACGGTTGCGAGGGCGCTTCCAGGGCGGAGGCGCCGGCGACCCCGGGTGTGGAGGCGAACCGGGGGTCCGGGACGATGAGGACACCGGTCGACCCGGCGCTGGCCGCGAAGGGGCGGGCGATCTTCCGCTTCGACGATTTCGGCGATCCGCGATTCTGGACGGACACCCTGCAGCTGAACCGCGTGGTCGAGACGCTGACGCCCGTCCAGGCGCTGGGACTCGGGCTCAAGGTGGACGTGGATGCGCTTCCGCCCGGGACGCTGGAGAGCGTGGACCTGAACGATCCCGCGACCACGCTGGCCCTCCTGCGGCTCGACGCGGTGGTGGGCGTGACGGCCCGCGTGGAAGACGGCCGCATCCGGCGAATCGGGATCACCTGCGCCCTGTGCCACTCCACCGTGGACGACGACGCCGCCCCGGGTGTGGGGCACAGGCTGGATGGGTGGCCCAACCACGACCTGAACGTGGGGGCGATCGTCGCGTCCTCCCCGGCGATTCCGGACGGCGCGCTCGCGCGGTACCTGCAGTCCTGGGGACCCGGCTTCTACGACGCGCGCGTCAACGTGGACGGGCGCATGGACGGACCGGTCGTGATCCCGCCGGCCTACGGGCTGCACGGCGTGGCGCTCGAGACCTACACGGGCGACGGCCCCATCTCCTACTGGAACGCCTACGTCGCCGTGACGCAGATGCACGGGCAGGGGAGCTTCTCCGACCCGCGGCTCGGCATCCACGTCTCACCCGGCGGCCCGAACCTCGTCCAGCCGGTCCTGGCGGCGCTGCGCGAGTACCAGCTCAGCCTGGACGCGCCGGAGGGGACGACGGCCGGCGAGGCGTCCCGGAGGGGACGAACGCTGTTCGAGGGCAAGGCGGGATGCGCGCGGTGCCACGCGGGTCCGCGCCTGACCGACGCCCCCACCCTGCACGATCCGAGCGAGGTGCCGACCGAGCCGACCTGGGCGGAGCGGAGCGCCACGGGAGCGTATCGGTCCACGCCGCTGCGGGGGCTCTTCCACCACGCGCCCTACTTCCACGACGGGAGCGCGGCCACCCTGGAGGACGTGGTGGGCCGCTACGACGCCTTCTTCGACCTCGGTCTCACCGCGCAGGAGAGGAGCGACCTGGTGGCCTACCTGCGGACGCTGTAGCCGGTGGGCCGAGCCTTCGGGGGGGCGCATACCCGTCGCCGGATGGGAGCGTCCGGTTCTCGCGGCATGACTCGAGCTGGACGCTTCGGGGCCGCCCCCCCGGCCCGCTTCGAATCCGGCCGACCTTACGTCCGCCCCATCATCTCGCGCTGCCGCTCGAGGAGCTCGTCGATGCCGCCCAGCGCCAGGTCCAGGAGGCTGTCCAGCGCGTCGCGGCCGAAGGGACTCCCCTCGGCCGTCCCCTGGACCTCCACCAGCCTGCCGTCCTCGAGGGCGACCACGTTCATGTCCACGTCCGCGGCCACGTCCAGCTCGTAGTCCAGGTCGAGCACAGGCTCGCCGCCGACGATCCCCACGCTGACCGCGGCCACGCGGGTCGTGAGCGGGCTCTTCTCCAGGGCTCCCGACGCCACGAGTCCCTCGAGCGCCTGCCACAGGGCCAGGCAGCCACCCGTGATGGAGGCGGTGCGCGTCCCGCCGTCCGCCACGAGGACGTCGCAGTCCACGATCACGGTGTGCTCGCCGAGGGCCTCCAGGTCCACCGCGGCCCGGAGCGAGCGGCCGATGAGGCGCTGGATCTCCTTCGTCCGTCCCCCGGCGCCCCTCCGCTCCCGGGGCGTCCTCTCGTTCGTGGAGCGGGGGAGCATGGCGTACTCCCCGGTGACCCAGCCGCCGCGGCCCTCGCGCCACGCCGGGACGCCCTCCTCGACGGTGGCGGCGCACAGGACGCGGGTGCGGCCGGCCTCGATGAGGCACGACCCTTCGGCGAACGGGGCGGCTCCCAGCTCGAGGCTCACGGGACGGAGGTTGCCGGTCGGTCGGGCTGTGGGCGTCTCGTCGCTCATCGGATCTCCTCTCCGGGTCGGGGTGCGGCGGCGTGGCTTCGCGGTGGGAGTGTAACGGCTTCGGGGGGCGAGCACCGGGCGCTCGGCGGAGTCGAGAGGATTCCCGACAGACCGGGACGGGGATTACCCGATAGCCGGCCAGGGCGCGATCCACGCACATTGGAGAGGATCGGTCGCCTCGAGCCGCTCGGCCTGATGCCGGTCGGAGTGCCCCGGGCCGCCCGGCGGTGACGCTCCCGAGTTCAGGAGGAGGAGAGCCATGCAGACACCTCCCGAGATCAGCTACCGGAACGTGGAGCCCACGCCGGACCTCAGGGCCCGGATCGACGAGGAGATCGGCCGGCTCGAGCGCTTCTTCGATCGGATCACGAGCTGCCACGTCATGGTCGAGATGCCCAGCCCCAGGCACGAGGAGGGGAACCTCTACCATGTCCGGATCGAGGTGCGCGTGCCGGGTACCGAGCTCGTGGTCAGCCGGGAGCCCCCCGCCCACGAGAGGTGGGAAGAGCTCCCCGTGGCGATCACGGAGGCCTTCGACGCGATGGTCCGCCAGCTCGAGGACTACGTCCGGAAGCTCCGGGGTGACGTAAAGACCCACGAGGAGATGCCGCACGGCCGGGTCGTCAAGCTCTTTCCGTACGAGGGCTACGGCTTCATCGAGACGCCCGAGGGCGACGAGGTCTACTTCCACGAGAACAGCGTGCTGGACGACGCGTTCGACCGCGTGGAGGTGGGGAGCCGGGTCCGCTTCGCGGTCGAGCAGGGGCTGAAGGGGCCCCAGGCCAGCACCGTCCACCTCCTGGACCGGTCCCCCGTGAGCCCGTAGGTCCATCCGGGCGCACGGGTCCGGCCAGGGCGTGACGCTCCGTTCCGAGGACGACGGCGTGCTCGAGTCCGGTCAGTCCGGCCGCTCCCACGCCACGTCCTCGGCGTCCTCGGGGGGCGATCGCGCGTCCTCCTCCTCGGCCACCTCCTCCAGCGTCCGGCCCGTCGTCACGGACTCGGGCTCGGTGGAGACCGGGTTCCGGCGGGCGTCGCCCTCCTCGTCCTCGGTGAGGTTCCGGTGGGTGCCGCGGTCCCACACGATCACGGTCCCCGCCCCGTGCTCGCCCTCGGGGATGACGCCCTCGAAGTCGATGTAGTCGAGAGGGTGATCCTCGGTAGGGACGGCGAGCCGCTTCTCGCGCGGGTCGGTGGAAGGGCCCTCGGGCACGGCCCAGGACTGCAGGACGTCGCGCACCGCCCGCTGCACGCCGGCCCGCACGGGCGGGGTGAGGCCGCGCCCCGGGTCCACCTGGCCCGCCTCGATGCCGAAGACGAGGAGCCGCTCGGGGAGCCGGCCCAGGGCCCGTCCCAGCTCGATCACGTCCGCCACGGTCAGCCCGTGGGTGGAGCTCCGGTCGGGTGGCGGCAAAAGGGATCCCGCCAGGCCGTCCAGCCGGTGGACCGTGCCCGGGGGCGCCCCCGACACGGCCGCGTCGACGACCACCGCCAGCGGAGCCCCCTCCCACACCTCCAGCAGGTCGGCCGTCCGTCCTCCCGGCAGCGCGTACACGCGTACGCCGTCCGGCGCGAACCAGGAGAGGAGGCGGGCCACCTCGAGGCCGGCCGCGTCGTCCCCGCGGTCCTCCGCACCGAGCCCCGCCACGACCGCGCGAAGCTCGCCGCCGTTCCGTCCGCCACCGTTCGTCGGCCGGTTCACGTGTCCTCGACCTCCAGCGTGAGGAAGTGCGTCGCGCACGAGATGCACGGGTCGTGGGCCCGGACCACCCTCTCGCACACGTGCTCGAGCTCGGCGCGCGGGAGGTCCAGCGAGCGCTCGACGGCGGCCCGGAGGTCCTCCTCGATGGCTCGCTGGTTCTGCGAGGTGGGAGGCACGATGCGCGCCTCGCGGATCGTCCCGTCCTCCGCCAGGTCGTAGCGGTGGTACAGGATGCCCCGCGGCGCCTCCGTGCAGCCGTGGCCCGTGGCCTCGCGGGGCTCGACCTCCACGGCCGGCCGTTCGGGGGGCACGTACGCCTCGACGATCCGGAGCGCCTCCTCGCACGCGTGGGCGACCTCGACGGCGCGCACCACGATGCTCCGGTGCGGGTTCCGGCAGACATCTCCCAGCCCCGCCTCCCGGGCCGCCTCGCGGGCGGCGGGCGAGAGGTGCTCGGCGTTCAGCGCGTAGCGGGCCAGCGGACCCGTGAGGTAGGCTCCGCGCCCGGCGATCCGGGCCTGGAGGGCGTGGGTGTAGGGGGCCTGCTCCTCGAGAATGTGCGCCTCGAAGGCCGAGGGCGCGATGTCGAGACCCGCCGTGGACGCGATGCGGCCCTCGTAGGCCGGGTAGCGGTCCGGGTGGCGGAGGGCGACCAGCTCGCACTCCAGCTCCGCCTCGGGCGCCTCGAGCCCCCCCACCCACCGCACGGTCTCGAGCGCCGCGTCCCGAGCCCACAGGAGCCGCTCGCGCAGCGGCGCGATCTCGGCGCGCGTCGGCACGCGGTAGAAGCCGCCCACCCGCACGTTGATCGGGTGGATCTCGCGGCCCCCGAGGACGGTCATGATCTCGTTCCCGACCTTCTTGAGGTCGAGCCCGCGCCGCACCGCGTCCCCGTGCTCCCGGGCCATGCTCATCGCGTCGTCGTAGCCCAGGAAGTCGGGGGCGTGCAGGAGGTGGATGTGAAGCGCGTGGCTCTCGATCCACTCCCCCCAGTACAGGAGCCGGCGGAGCTCGCGCACGGGCTCCTCCACCTCCACCCCGCACGCGTCCTCCATCGCCCGGCACGCGCTCATCTGGTAGGCGACGGGGCAGATGCCGCAGATCCGGGCGGTGATGTCGGGGGCCTCGGTGAAGTGCCGCCCGCGGAGGAGGGCCTCGAAGGTGCGCGGCGGCTCGAACAGCCGGAGCTCGGCGGCGACGACGCGGCCGCCCGCCACGCGGACGTAGACCGCGCCGTGCCCCTCCACGCGGGCCAGGGCGTCGATGCGGATCGTCCGCCTGCCGGTCCCTTCCGTCGCGGTCCGCTCAGCCACCGGATCCCTCCCCGAGGCCCGCGCCCTCCCGGAAGGCGGGGGCGTTGACGTTGTAGGTCGAGAGGGCGCGGCGGACCTCCTCGGGCGCGGCGCCCAGGCGCTCCCGCCACCAGCGGGCCAGGGAGGGGACGTTGGGCGTCTCCTTGGGGCCGAAGCAGCCGTAGCACCCCCGGTCGTAGGCGGGACACAGCGCGCCGCACCCGGCGCGGGTCACCGGGCCCAGGCACGGGACCCCGCGGGCCACCATCACGCACACGGTCCCGCGGCGCTTGCACTCCTCGCACACCGCGTCGCGGCGGAGGGCGGGCTCGCGGCCGGCCAGGTACGCGCCGATCACCTCCAGCAGCTCGGACTTCGAGACGGGACACCCGGTGAGCTCCAGGTCCACGGGGACGTGCTCGGAGACGGCCGTCGAGGTGGCCAGGGCCTCGATGAGGTCCGGGCGGGGGTAGACGGCGTCCACGAAGGCGCCGGCCTCGGCGAAGTTGCGCAGGGCCTGGATCCCGCCCGCGGTGGCGCAGGCCCCGATCGTCACGAGGCGGCGGGAGACCCGCCGGATGCGCTTGAGCTTCTCCGCGTCGCCCTCCGTCGTGATCGAGCCCTCGACGAGCGACAGGTCGTACGGGCCCCGGACCGCCGCGCTGGTGGCCTCCGGGAAGTGGGCGATGCGGAACCGGTCGGCCACCGCCAGGAGCTCGTCCTCGCAGTCCAGGAGGGAGAGCTGGCAGCCGTCGCACGAGGCGAACTTCCACACGGCGAGCCTGGGCCGGCGCGCGCTCATCTCACAGCTCCGGGACCCCGAGCAGCGGCTCCACCCGGTCCCAGCGGAACACGGGACCGTCGCGGCAGACCAGCTCGCCGCCCAGCTGGCAGTGGCCGCACAGCCCCACGCCGCACTCCATGGCCCGCTCCAGGGAGACGTGGATCCGGTCGTCGTCCACGCCCCGCCGGCCGAGGTCCCTCGCCACGTGCCGCATCATGATCTCCGGCCCGCACAGCATGGCCACGCAGTCGTCCGGCTCGACCGGGGCGTAGTCCAGGAGGGTGGTCACGACGCCGACGTGCCCCCTCCACGGCCCGACAGCGTGGTCCACCGTGATCTCCACCTCCACGTCGAAGCGCGAGCGCCAGCGCCGGAGGTCCTCCTCGAACACCACGTCCCGGGGGGAGCGGGCGCCGTACAGGAGGCTCACCCGGCCGTAGCGGTCGCGCCGCGCCAGGATCCGCGCGAACGCCGAGCGGAGCGGCGCGAGCCCGATCCCGCCCGCCACGACCAGGACGTCGCGGCCCTCGGCCTCCGTCACGGGCCACGAGGACCCGTACGGGCCCCGCACGCCCACCGGGTCCCCGCGGCGGAGGTCGCACAGGGCCCGCGTCGTCGCGCCGACCGCGCGGATCGTGTGGACCAGGCGGCCGGAGCCCCCGGGATCGCCGCTCACCGAGATCGGCACCTCCCCCACGCCGAAGGCGTAGAGCATGTTGAACTGCCCGGGGGCGGAGGCCTCGATCTCCCCGTCCACGCCCGGCTCCAGCTCCAGGGTGAGGACGTCGGGGGTCTCCCGGCGCGTGCGCCGCACGGCGTAGACGCGCGTCCGCATCGGGCCGGGGGCGCCGTCCACGGCGGGGCCGGCGCCGGGCGACTCGCTCACGCCGGATCCTGCGGCCGGGGCGCTCACGAGGCCGCCGCCCCGCCGTAGACGTCCAGGAGCTGGACGCTGGCCGCCTCCAGCCTGCGCATCATCACCCCGGTCACCCGCTTGAGGAGGTCGTAGCCCAGGCGGGGATCCCCTTCGCACTTCTCCCGGAGGCACGCGCCGTCGAACACCACGGACCGGGTGAGCTCCATGGCCCGGGCGTCGAACACCCAGTGGTACGGCGGCATGAGCCAGGAGAAGCCCAGCACTTCGCCCGCGCCGGCGCTCAGCACGGTGATCCTCCCCCGCGCCGGGTCGTGGACCTCCACGGAGACGAGGCCGCTCCGCAGCAGGAAGAAGTGGTCGGCGGGCTCTCCCTCGCGGAACAGGTACTCTCCGGCCTCGAAGCGAGCGTTCCGCGCGCAGCCGGCGATGAGCTCCAGGTCCCCGCCGCGCATCCCCTCGAAGAAGGGGTGCTCGGCCAGGAGCTGCTCGAGTCCTCTCATGGATCACCTCCGGAGGTGGGGGGGCGGGCGGCCCCGTCGGGGCCGGCGGCGGGGCCCGGAGACCTCCGCAGAGCCGCGACCTCCTCGGTGAGGTCGATGCCGACGGGACACCAGGTGATGCACCGGCCGCAGCCCACGCACCCGGAGGTGCCGAACTGCTCGTGCCAGGTGCCCAGCTTGTGGGTCAGCCACTGGCGGTAGCGCGAGGCACGCGAGCCCCGGACGCTCCCGCCGTGGATGTGGGAGAAGTCGGTGGCGAAGCACGAGTCCCAGCGGCGCCAGCGCTCGGCCGCGTCCCCGGTGAGCTCGGTGGTGTCGTCGACGCTGGTGCAGAAGCAGGTGGGACACACCAGCGTGCAGTTCCCGCACGCCAGGCAGCGCTCCGCCGTCTCCTCCCAGCGCGGGTGCTCGAGGCGGTCGGCCAGGAGCTCGGGGAGCCCCGCGGCGTCGAGCGAGCGGCCCATGCGGCTCGCGGCCTCCTCGACCACGGACCGCGCGGCCCGCGCCTCGCCGGGGGAGGCCTCCCGGGCCGGGACGCCTCCGAGCGCCTCCTCGCCGCGGGCGGACCCGGCCAGCACGGTGAAACGGGTCGGACCCCCGGGGTCTCGAGGATCCAGGATCTCGGTGAGGACGAGGTCGTAGCCGTCGTCGGCGGCCGGCCCGGTTCCCATGGAGGCGCAGAAGCACGTCCCGCCGGGCTCCCCGCAGTTCACGGCCACGAGGAACGCCGCCTCGCGCCGGGCGCGGTAGCCGGGGTCGGCGTGGACGCCCCCGGCCAGCACGCGCTCCTGGATCCGGATCGCGTGGAGCTCGCACGGGCGGACGCCCAGGAAGGCGTAGCGGGGGACGGGAGCGTCGTCGGGCCCCAGCTCGAACCCCCGGTCCGTCCGTCGGGCGCGCCACAGCCGCAGCTCGGCGGGGTGGAGCCACGCCTTCCACGAGCGGGGCCCGACCGCGTAGCCGAACAGGGCGCGGTCCTCCCGCCGCCGCAGCCGGTAGGCTCCGCCCTCCTGCTCGTCGGTCCAGCCCTCGGGGAGGTCGCGCGCGGACCCGACCTCGCCGAGAGCGATGGCCCCGCCGGCCACGGTCGGGCCGAGCACCGTACGGCCCTCCGCGGACAGATGGCGGATCAGGGCGTCGAGCCCCTCTCGATCTATGACGTGCACGCTGGTCCTCCGGAGTCGAGCTTTCGGAACGCGTGGGACGTTAGCCGGAAGGGGAGCGGCGGTCTGTCGCCGGGGGGTGGATCCCGCGCGTCCGGAGACTCCGGCGGCGAGTCGTGGGGAAAACCCCTACCGATTCGGTCTCGGCGCGCTCGCGCGATATGTTCGGAGCATGGCGCAGAGCACCGGCACGTCGTCGACGGCCGCCCACGCGGACCTGGAGCGGGACCTGGCCCGCCGCATCGAGGGCGAGGTGCGGTTCGACGCGGGGAGCCGGGCCCTGTACGCCACCGACTCGTCCAACTACCGGCAGCTCCCGGTCGGCGTGGTCGTCCCGCGGGGACGGGAGGACATCCTGGCGGCGGTGGCCACGGCCCGGGAGCACGGGACGCCGGTCCTGACCCGGGGCGCGGGGACCAGCCTGGCCGGCCAGTGCTGCAACGCCGCGCTGGTGCTGGACCTCTCCAGGCACTGCGGACGCCTCCTCGATCTGGACCCCGCGGCGCGGACGGCGCGCGTCGAGCCCGGCCTCGTCCTGGACCGCCTGCAGGACGCGGCGCGGCCGCACGGGCTCGCCTTCGGGCCCGACCCGGCCACCCACAGCCACTGCACGCTGGGCGGGATGATCGGAAACAACTCGTGCGGGATCCACTCCGTCCTGGCCGGAAAGACCGTGGACAACGTGCTCTCCATGGAGGTCCTCACCTGGGACGGCCACGTCATGGAGGTGGGGCCGACTCCGGCGGACGAGCTGGGGCGCATCCTGGAAGGGGGAGGACGCCGGGCGGAGATCTACCGCGACATGAAGGAGATCGTGGACGGCAACGCGAAGCGCATCCGCGCCGAGTACCCGGACATCCCACGGCGCGTCTCGGGCTACAACCTGGACGAGCTCCTCCCCGAGCGCGGCTTCGACGTGGCCCGGGCGCTGGTGGGCTCGGAGGGGACGCTGGTCACGGTCCTCGAGGCCACCGTGCGCCTGGTCGAGTGGCCGCCCGAGCGCACCCTCCTCGTCCTGGGCTACCCGGACGTGTGGGAGGCGGCCGACCACGTCCCCCTCCTCCTCGAGCACGGGCCGATCGGGCTCGAGGGGATCGACGACGCGATCGTCGGCTACCTGGAGAGCCGCGGGATGGGCACGGGGGAGGTGGACCTCCTTCCGGAGGGCCGCGGCTGGCTCCTGGTCGAGTTCGGCGGCCAGACGGCCGCGGAGGCGGAGGGGAGGGCCCGCGAGGCGCTGGAGGCCGTGCGCCGGACGGCCGGGGGAAGCGCGCCGGACGTACGCCTCCTGGACGACCCGGAGCGCAGGGCCCGGATGTGGTCCATCCGGGAGTCGGCCCTGGGCGCCACGAGCCGCATCACGGACATGGGGGACACGCGGCCGGGCTGGGAGGACGCGGCGGTCCACCCCGAGAAGCTGGGCGCCTACCTCAGGGACTTCCGTGCGCTCCTCCGGGACCACGGCCTCGACGCGACGATCTACGGCCACTTCGGCGACGGGTGCGTCCACACCCGGATCCCCTTCGACCTCGAATCGGCCGCGGGGATCGAGGCGTACCGCGCGTTCGTGGAGGAGGCCGCCGAGCTCGCGTGCGGGAGGTACGGGGGCTCGCTCTCCGGCGAGCACGGGGACGGCGTCGCGCGCGGCCCGCTCCTCCGCCACATGTACTCGGAGGAGGTGCTGGACGCC
>Ga0209918_1000682_pt1 | contig 21164 bp, 11 predicted proteins | sample SalPonD_shore_MG_FD_185712 | JGI IMG/M metagenome (GOLD analysis project Ga0209918, IMG submission 185712) | Salt pond soil microbial communities from South San Francisco under conditions of wetland restoration - Salt Pond MetaG... | ecosystem: Environmental > Aquatic > Marine > Intertidal zone...
CCGGACATACCGATGTCCACCAAAGCGTGAATGGAAGACGGCACATATAAAGCCGGAATTCCTGAATGGATTGGCTTATATATAATGACCAACAGTTTTTTAGAAAAGAGCCATTTTTTTTAATTCAGATTCGGTTCTCTCCCCTTGCTCTGTCTGGTTAGGGCCAGGAACATCAAGCCCTTGTGAATTGATATTCAATCTCTCACGTAAAAAAACGTAAAAAGTTACGTTAGCGTACGAGTATTTGGCCGGTTGTTGGCCGATATGCTGTACTCTTGTGAGCAGGTAGGTATGTACCCTTGTCGTAATAGGCATCGATCAACATGGAGGGAAGAACTATGTCCAACAGGAATGCATGGTTGTGTCTCACTTTAATCGTCTTGATAGTCCTGCCAGGGGCCTTAGCGTTCGGACAGACCGGGAAGATCGCCGGTCAGGTGACGGATGCCGAAACCAACGAACCCCTGCCAGGTGTCAATGTGATTTTGGAGGGCACGGAGCAAGGGGCCGCCACGGATGCAAATGGTGAATACTACATTATTAACGTTACGCCAGGGTCCTATTCGCTGACGGCGTCCATGGTCGGGTACCAACAAATGACCAAAACGGGAGTGGAAGTCACCATTAACCACACCACGCCCATTAATTTCAGCTTGGAGCAGACTGTTATCGCTGGTGAACCGGTGACAGTAGAAGCCCAACGGGAAATCATCAAAATGGATATGTCCGCCAGTACGGAAAGTACCGACCCCGAGGAAATCCAGCAGACACCAATGGTGACGGATATTAATGAGATGGTGAATTTGCAGGCCGGTGTGGAGGGTGGCAGTATTCGTGGCGGTGGAGCAGATCAAATTGCCTATATACAGGATGGTTTGATGCTGGTGGACAACCGCGCCAACAAACCCATGCTCAATATGGTCAATCTGAGCCAGGTGCAGAGTATGGAAGTGATTAAAGGCGGGTTTAATGCCGAATATGGCAATGTGCGATCAGGGGTAATTAGTGTGGTCACCAAAGAAGGGTCTCCTGCCAATTATTCGGCCTCCATAGATATTCGGTACACTCCACCCCGCTTCAAACATTCCGGTTATCCGGTATATGACCCCCGGAATTATAATGTGCGCGCTTTTTTGGATCCGGCGGTGCGCTATGTGGGAACCCGAAACGGAGATTGGGACACGGATACTCAGAATCAGAATATCGTCTTCGAGGGATGGAATGCCATTTCCGATCGGATGGGCGTCCCTGCGGATACGCTCATTAATTATTTTATCTGGCAGCATATGCTGCACGGTTACGCCCCTTGGGGATTACCAAGTGCGCAGGGCCTGGGTCGATCACAGATGTTAGAGTATGGTAACAAACCGGATTATCTCATTGATGGGAGTCTTGGGGGGCCGGTTCCGCTCATCGGAAAGTACCTGGGCAACCTGACCTTCTTTGCCTCCCACCGCAATAATCACCAGTTATTTTCCTTGCCCATTGCCGGGAAGAGTGACCGGAATTATTTCCGGCAACAGAACACCTCATTAAAACTGACCTCGCGGATCACGGACAACCTCAAGTTGCAGGTAGAAGGATCCTATGGAGCAATCCAATCCAAATCCCAGGAACACCGGGGTGGATTCGGGCCAGATTCTTTTCTAAAGAGCGATATGGATCCAATCTGGCAAGACCTGGGGAGCGGCACTTGGAATTACACCTGGGCCGATGGGTTGAATCCGTTTGACGTATTCTCCTCCACCTTCGGGTTATCCCTGGACCATACCCTCAGCCCGAAAACATTTTATAAGCTCAGAGTGAGTGCCATCAATGTGCAGAACCGGGAGCCGGGTCCGGTCGACGGGATCGGTTTGTATGGAACACAGTCTTCGGCCTACCCCGATTATCTCTGGAGAGATATGAACACGCTACGATACTTTGGATCCCTCGCCGCGAATGAAGCGCCGCTCGGATTCCGGTACCAGGAAGGGCCGGCAAGTACGATTGCCAGTGGATATGATATGGCTGCGACCGGCGGCAAACCCAGAGATTTTTCCCGCAACAGGACCTATGATATTAAATTTGATCTGACGAGCCAAGTGCATCCGAATCACATGATACAGACCGGTTTTCTCATCAATTATGATGAAATGCACACGGATTTGCGTCTACTCGAACAGTACCTGCCGGATATTTCGACCAGGCAACGGTGGAGCCAGTTTCCTATTCGGGCCGGGGCGTATATCCAGGATAAGTTCGAATTTCAGGGCATGATCATGAATGTGGGGGTGCGGGCGGATTATGCGGATCCCAATTCCGCCTGGTACAATGTGGATCCGTATTCCAACTGGTTCACGGTGCGAAAACCGCAGGAATTTTTTGACAATGCCCCGAATAAGGCGGCCAAATCCCGTCTGAAAATCAGTCCCCGGTTGGGGATCTCGCACCCTATTAGCGAGCGAAGTAAATTCTATTTTAATTACGGGCATTTCTATTCCATGGCGCCCTCCTGGGATTTGTACCGGATCGAAACCGATCCGGTCTCTGGCGTGGATATCCTCGGGAATGCGTCTGCAGATTTACCGAGAACAATTGCTTATGAACTGGGCTATGAAATTAATGCCTTCGACCTCTTCCTGCTGAGCTTTGCAGGATATTACAAAGATATCACCGCTCAAACCGGTTGGGTAGCCTACACGAATTACGATGCCAGTGTGGATTACCAGACTGTGGAAAACAATAACTTCCAGGACATCCGGGGGTTTGAAATCCGGATCAACAAGAACCGGGGCCAGTGGCTCACCGGTTGGGCAAATTACAACTACCGGGTCGAGCAATCCGGATATGTGGGGCGACAGCATTATTTTCAGGATCAGCGACAGCAACGCCTTGAAGGTCTGCAAAATCCTGATCTGGAGCCGAGCCTTGCCAAACCGGTGTTCCGGGTGAACGTCATCTTGCACACACCGTTTAGCTTCGGACCCGCGTTGAGCGGGATTAAACCCCTCGGGGGATGGAATCTCAGCCTCTTGTATACCCATGAAGCCGGAGACTATTTCACCTGGGATCCATTGGATACATATAAATTGCAGGATAATCTGCAGTGGAGACCCTATCGCCGCCTCGATATGCGGCTTTCATATAACCACCGACTGCCGAATGCTAATCTGCGGTTGTATCTGGATGTTCAAAACTTGTTGAATATCAACAATCTGCGCGATGCTTCCTTTGCCAGTGGTGCTGACAGAGAAGATTATCTGAAATCACTCCATCTTCCCTTGTATGAAGATCAGGATTATCAGGATCAGGGATGGGATCCAGGAAGTGACAGGCCCGGTGATATAAATTCTTCTTCCAGGGATTATATCAATATGCCGAACCTGGATCATCTCTGGTATACGGATCTCAGGTACTTTACCTATGGTATCGCGATTGATTTCTAAATACAGGATCAACATGAGCATTCAGAGAGAGGCGCCAATTATTCGATCTTATTTATGGAGGCAATGATGAAGGTATTAAAAATGGTTACGCTGGTAGCTGCATTGGTGTTCTATTTCGGCGCGGCGACTACGGCGCATGCGGATAAAATCAAATGGCTCCGGGTGGGAAAAATCAATGCCAAAGCGGTGGACTCGGGTTCTATGCACGAGAGCATCGGTGGTTCGTGGGGTGCGCATATCTATTCTTACTATGATGATTTCCAGCAGGCGAATGTGCAATCCCGGGGCTGGCATCTGGGTGTGGTGAACTTTACTGATGCAAAGGGGAATACCTACGATTATAAAACCACCGGTGGTGGAGGTGGTGGATTTGATGAGGTGGAGCATACCATCCCGGTGCCCGATGATGAGGGGATCACCATCCGGCGGTACTTTCGGGATCCGCACACGGTGGTCTCAGTCGACGGGTTTGAACTCCAGGATCCGGTATTACGGGGAGATGAATACGAGCGGCCGGATAAAACCGGCACCGCCGATGTGATGGCAGAATCCTGGATCCGGACGTCTCTGGGAATAACGATTCATCAAAAAATGTATGCCTATAGTCAGAAGAATCATGACGACTATGTCGTCTATGATTGGACTTTTACCAATACCGGCAATGTCGATCTGGATGATGACATCGAACTGGACGGTCAAACGCTGGATTCACTGTATTTCGGGCGGGCCATGCACCACTATAATATGGGCATGTGGATCCCGTGGTACAGCCATTACGGGGAATTCCAGACGGATACCCTGCGGATGTCATATTCGTATCCCCGGTGGTCTCCCGGTGCGGATCGGGATGACTTCGGCGACCCGGATGAAACTACCGGCTATCCCTACGATGCGTTATCTCTGGGAGAGGCTGTATTATTTGTGAGTAATGAACCAAATGCCACGGAAGCTCCCGGAGATAATAGCACCTGGGGCAAACCGGGTTGGTCCATGACAGGGTATAATTCCAATGAATTAAAATTTTGGAAACAACCGGCCTCCCAGACGAATCAGGATAACTGGGCCACCCTCTATAGGACGATGTCCGAGGGGTGGCATTTCTTTGATGGAGAACCTATGTATGATCCTGCGACCCCGGGGATCGGTGACGGGAATTATAAGGTGCGCATGGACGAGCGGGCGGCCGACGAAAATGTGTTCGCGCCGGCCGATTTTAATTATCAGTGGGCACCGAATAACTTCTATGCCATGGGGCCCTGGGACCTGCAATTTGGAGATTCTATTCGGATTGTCTGGGCAGAAGTGTTGGGTTCTCTCTCACCCGAAACCGGTTGGGAGGTTGGGCAACAGTACATTAACGAAGAGTTAACCGTGGATCCTGCCATGCCTCTGCCTCCTATGACCGATTATGTGTTCAGTCAAAAGCCGGAGTGGAATGATAATGACCGGGCGAAGGATCAGTGGATATATTCGACCAAAGACACGCTCTTCCGAAACGCCAATAATGCGCAATGGCTGGTGGATCACAACTACAATGTACCGATACCGCCCCCGGCGCCTTCGGTCTATGTCACCTCACAGCCCGACAAGATTCTGATAACATGGGAACCGCAGGACCCACCGGATGGGCGTCCCGATCCGGATGGTTATAAGATTTATCGGTCCATCGGAAATCCGGGGCCGACCGTACGGGAAGACGAGTTTTTTGGATCCTGGGAAATGATGAAAGATTTTCCGGCGGCGGAAGCCCAACAGGCGGATTTTACCTGGGAAGACGATGGGGCGAACCGGGGACAGTCCTATTACTACTATGTTGCCTCATATTACTCTGCAGCCCATACCCAGCCTGGAGTCTTTGGGAATTCAGAAACCCTGGAAAGTGGAATTTATTTGAACAGAACTACGCGGCCGGCCCAATTGAAAAGGCCTCCCGGGGAATTGTCCGACATCGTCGTCGTCCCCAATCCCTATAATATCAATGAGCGGGATAACCTGTACACCGGCGAACCGGACAAGATTAATTTCCTGAACCTGCCGGGGGAATGTACTATCCGCATCTTTACCGAAAGTGGAGATCTGGTGAAGGTGATTGAACATACTGATGGGTCCGGAGACGAGGCCTGGGGCAATCTGCCCAATGAACAACAGGTCAGTCATTCGGGACAGCGTATCGTCAGCGGATTGTATATCGCCTACATCGAAACATCGGATGGCGGACACACGATCGTTAAATTCGCCATCGTGCGATAACTATCTCCGGCATGAAAGTATAGGATCGGAAAGGAACATGGATATCATGAAACGAAAATATATGCTTCTGATGATTGCTGTATTGTCTCTGGGGAGTGCCAGGATGGCTTCTGCGCAATCCACCAACATTAAAAAGGTCGCCCAGACCGGCCTGCAATTTTTAAAGGTGGATATGTCCGCCCGGGCTGCCGGAATGGCCAGTTCCTATTCCATGATAGGGCAGGATGCCAATGCGGTTTTCTATAACCCGGCAGGATTGGCGTACATGCGATCTACCTACGATGTGGCCATTTCCCGGACGAATTGGATTGCGGATATTAATTATAATGCCGCGGCACTCGCGGGAAATTTCGGGAATCTTGGTTCTTTTGGAATCAGCTACATTGCTGCGGATTATGGAGAGTTAGTGGGAACAGACATCGCACCCACCACAGAAGGATACGTGAAGACGGGATCCGTTGATATTGGTGCCAGTGCTATCGGCATCGCCTACGCCCGTCGTTTAAACGATAAATTTACGGTTGGTGGACAGGTCAAATGGGCACAGCAGCATTTAGGGGCCAGCACCTTGACTGCGGGAGAATCGACGAACAATACGGTTTCAGGATTTGCCGTCGATTTCGGGACGGTTTTCTATCCCGGATACATTCCCAGCCTCCGGTTGGGGATGAATGTGAGGAATTTTTCGCAACAGTTTGTGTATCAGGAGGAAGAGTTCGACCTTCCGCTCAACTTTCGGATCGGCGTTGCTGTGGATGTGATGGATTTCTTCGGCGGTTCAAAGACGAATTCTCTCATGTTCAGTATGGATGCGCTCCATCCCAGAGATTACACTGAGCGTATTCACGTGGGCGCCGAATACTGGTACATGAATATGCTGGCACTCCGGGTGGGCTATAAAACCAATTATGATACCGAAGGACTGTCTCTTGGATTTGGGGTGCATTATAAGATTGCCGGAATGCGCCTGAAATTCGATTATGCCTACTCCGCAATGGACATTTTCAATGGAATCAATCGTGTTACGATCGGTGGAGCTTTCTGAGTTTTCAGATTACGATAGATAAAGCTCACATAAAAAGGCGGGAGAAACGCCGGTACAATTCCGGCGGATCTCTCACTTTTTTCGTAGCGACGGGGAACCATGCCGTCTCGATAAAACGAGTTGACAGTAAGAGGTATTTATCGTAAAGTGACTTCAACCTGAGTTGTTGAATTATCTTTGACTCTCTATAACTTTTTGATTCCCGGAGTGACACCAGGTGCGAACGAGATGCCGCCCGAGTGTCTCTCCGGAAATGCTTACTCGTCACATCATGCATGGAGGAGGAGCTCAAAATGCATTCTGAGAACAAACGGATTTCCCGCAGGGACTTTCTTGGCCGGGGCGCTGCGGCAGCGACGGGGGTACTTGCGGCCGGGGGCATAATGATCCAGGCACTTTCCGGCTGCAGCGCCACCGAGCAGGCCGTCGGCCGGCCAACCAATACGAACATCCGTTTTGGGTTGGTCACCTATCAGTGGGGAAAAGACTGGAATGTCCCCACCCTTATCCGGAATTGTGAGCGAGCCGGTGCCGGGGGCGTGGAGCTCCGGACTCAGCATGCTCACGGCGTCGATGCGGGGATGAGCGAGCGGGCTAAAAAAGAGGTTCGGCTCCGGTTCGAGAACAGTCCGGTGACCCTGGTCGGACTGGGGACGAATTGGGAATTTCATTCGCCCGACCCGGAGGAGTTGCGCCACAATATCGACATGGCGAAAGAGTACCTTCGTCTTTCCGCCGACGTAGGCGGTTCCGGTGTGAAGGTAAAACCCAATGGCCTGCCCGACGGCGTGCCGGTGGAACAAACCCTTGAACAGATCGGCCACTCCCTGAATGAGTTGGGGCGTTTTGGGGCAAATTTGGGCCAGGAAGTCAGATTGGAAGCCCATGGACGGGAAACCCAACAACCGGAAATCCTTGCACGGATTTTACAAATCGCGGATCATCCCAACGTGGGGTTGTGCTGGAACTCGAATACCATCGATGTGGAAGGCAAAGGCTTCGAGTACAATTTCAATTTGGTGAAAGATCGACTAGCCTCAACTATCCACACCCGGCGGCTGGATTCCCCGGAGTATCCTTACCAGCGGATGTTCGAAATGCTATCCGAGATCGGTTATCAAGGCTGGATTCTGATCGAGGAGAGCAGCCGTCCGGACGATCGTGTCGCAGCGCTTGCGCACCAATCAGAGGTATTTCACGATTTGTTGGCGAATGCCACCACATAAATAAGAAGGGTATTCGGAATTTGAATCATCTTGTTCTAACGATTTAAAACGTCATTCGAAGGAAAGAGGAGGTGGAGTATGAAGCAGGATGGAAAAATAACCCGCCGGGAATTCCTGGGCCGAAGCGCCGTGTGGACGGCCGGTATGGCAGCCGGTGGTACGCTGGCAACTCGCAGACCCGTGTACGGTAATCCACAGGGGGCGAATGATCGCGTGACCATTGCGGTGGTGGGCATCCGGAACCGTGGCAGTCGCCATATTGAAGGCTATGCCCAAGTGCCGAATGTCCGGATCAAAACGCTGGTCGATATTGACGAGAATTTGTATCCCAACCGGGTTAAGTTTACCGAGAATCTGACAGGAGCGGCGCCAGGGACGGCATACGATGTCCGGCGGGTATATGATGATCCTGAGATTGATGCGGTCTCCATTGCGGTACCGAATCACTGGCATGCCCTGGCAACGGTCTGGGCGTGTCAGGCGGGGAAACATGTTTACGTAGAGAAACCCGTTTCTCACGACATCTGGGAAGGCCGGAAAATGGTCGAAGCGGCCAGGAGATACGACCGTATCGTGCAGGTCGGGACCCAGAGCCGTTCCAGCCAGAATGTGCGTGACGCCATCGCCTTTCTCCACAGCGGTGGCCTGGGGGACATTTACATGGCTCGTGGGCTTTGTATTAAAGACAGACCCAATATCGGCCATTTCCCTGATGGTCCATCCGATCACGGACCCACCGAAGACCAGCTGTTCGGATATTTCCCGGAGATGGTTATGTATCCGGTGGATCAGGCTTACCTGAATAAGGTGCACTACGATATTTGGCTGGGACCGGCCTCCAAACAGCCCTTCAACAGGAACTGTTTCCATTACAACTGGCACTGGCACTGGAAGTTCGGAAACGGCGACATCGGCAATACCGGGCCGCACCAGTTCGATATCGCCCGGTGGGGATTGGGAAAGGACGAGCATCCGGTCAAAATTCGCTCCATGGGTGGCTATTACGTGTATGACTCCGATCAGGAAACGCCCAACATCCAAACCGCTCTCTACGAGTACGCCGATGGCAAACAGCTGGAATTTGAGGTCCGGGGCCTGTTCTCCAACAGCGAGAGCGAGGTGCGCATCGGGAATTTGTTTTACGGCAGTGAAGGATGGATGGAAATCAACGGTGGGAACTGGCAGACCTATTTCGGCCGGAAGAATGAGCCGGGACCCGGCTCCGAAACCAACGGATTTCAGAAGGCGGATCCCTCGCCCGGCAGTGATCAGGGGGGCCACTTCGGGAATTTCATCACGGCCATCCGGACCGGAGACCGTTCGTTGCTCACCGCGGAAATCGAAGAAGGACACCGATCAACAGCGCTGGCACATCTGGCAAATGTTTCCTACCGGGTCGGGCGGGAAGTGCAATTCGACGGACTGGCCGAACGGTTTGTCGACGATGACCAGGCGAACGCCCTGCTCAGACGCCAGTATCGTGATCCGTTCGTCATACCTGACAGGGTCTGAGATACTCTCTCAGTTACCGGAGCCTCTCCAAATCATGCGAAACGGGGTTGGTGAGTATCGTATCATACTCTACACCAGCCCCGTTATTGCGTCATCAAGCATCCAACCCTCTTCCGGGATGTGCCCGGTGAACCGTGGCGGGCGCATTCTATCGCGCTCATGTGTCCGGAGAGGATACGGGTGACATCGGAAGGAGGAAGAGTCATTCTAAGAAATATCCCATGGAAACAAATTTCGATATTCTTTCTGATCGCCGTGTTTTTCTCCCTGGAGCTCCCCGGTGATCTCGCGGCGCAGGAAACACAGAAGCAGGAACAGTACTTAAAGCAGATTTTACGGGTGCTGCCGCCGCTGTTTCCGGGTCGGGGCCGGGTGTCTCCCCTGGATTCCACCTGGCGGGACTGGCTGGAGCGCACCGGGGAACTACCGCCGGACTTCAGCGCCATGCCCTCACGGCCGTTCCTCCCGGATCCGCTGGTACTGGAGGAAAACGGGAAACAGATCCCCATCACGAATTCGGAACAGTGGGAACAGAAGCGGGAATGGATGCGCCGGGAGTTGCAGCACTGGGAGACCGGCACGTTTCCGCCACCGCCGGAGAACATGCAAGCCCGGGTGCTGGAGGAGACGAAAGATGGCGAGGTGATCATACGGACGGTCGAGCTGCGGTTCGGGTCGGGGCACCGGGCAAAAATGACCGCCCAGCTGATGATTCCCCCGGGGGAAGGGCCGTTTCCGGTATTTTTAACCCAGTGGAATCACCGGGGGTGGGCGCAGATCGCCGTCCGCCGCGGATACATCGGATGCATTTACGCCGGGGCGGACGGACACGATGATTCCGATACCTTCGCCGATGTCTGGTACCCCGGGTACGACTTCACCCAGCTCATGCGGCGCGCCTGGGGCGGATCCCGGGTGGTGGATTACCTGTACACGCTTCCCATGGTGGATAAGGAGAAAATCGGGTTGACCGGCCACTCCCGCAACGGGAAGCAGTCCCTGATGGCAGCGGCATTCGACGAGCGTATCGACGCCGTGATCCCCAGCAGCGGCGGGACCGGCGGCGAGATCCCGTTCCGGTACACCAGTAAGAAGTATGACATTGAAGACATTTCAATTATTACCGGCGTGCCCAACTGGATGCATCCCCGGATGCGCTTTTTCGTGGGACGGGAACAAAAATTACCGGTAGATCAGAACCTGTTCATGGCTCTGATTGCCCCCAGGGGATTGATGCTGAGCGATGCGGTGACCGAAACCTATGCCAATCCCTGGGGAATCGAACGCACCTATTGGTCCGCCAGGAAGGTCTACCAGTTTCTGGGGGCCCCGAACAATATCGGGATCCGGATGCGATACGGACGGCATGGCACCATAGCCGAAGACATCGAAGCCTACGTGGATTTCTTCGATTACGTGTTCGGGCGATCCTCTTACAAACCCAAAAATAAGTTTTTCTACGATTACTCGTTTTCGGACTGGACGCAGAAGAGCGGAGAATCAATCGATCCGTTGCAGTATCCGCAACGCGGGATCGATGATCTCCTGGAAAACAGGAACGATAACCCCATCACCTCGGTGGAGGCCTGGGAAGAGAAAAAAGCGCGCCTGCAGCAGGTTGTCCGGTGGGGATTGGGGGAGGAACCGCCCGGGGTAACTAATCCCGGTCCGGAAGCCCTTCAAAACCGCCGCCGGAGCGGGAGTTCGGACTGGGGGAAGATCATCGGTCGGCCCGATTCGCCCCGCATGGGGCGGATGGTGGTGGGACCCTATCATTCCTTTGGGGATTATCTGTACGGAGATTTGTATTATCCCATCGATAAACAGGGTGCGATGCGGCAAGGCCCGTTTCCAGTAGTGATGTTTCTCCATGAGTACAGTTATGGTTCCGGATATGCCAAGAACATCGAACCGTTGGTTGAAGATCTTGTGGCACATGGGTTCGCCGTTTTTTCGTACGATATGATCGGCTTCGGCAGCCGGTTCGAAGAAGGCGCCCGGTTTTACGATCGCTATCCCAAGTGGTCGAAGATGGGAAAAATGGTGGCGGATGCCCGGGGCGCCCTGGAGGCGCTCTCCAATATGACCTTTGTGGACAAAGATCAAATCTATGTGGTGGGATATTCTCTGGGTGCCACCGTGGGATTATACACTGCCGCCCTGGATAACCGGGTACGCGGGATGGCCAGCGTGTGCGGATTCACGCCCATGCGCCTGGATACGCCGGACAAGGGCACCGAAGGTATCCGTGCTTACTCCCATCTTCACGGGCTGCTTCCCCGGCTGGGATTTTTTGTTGGGGAAGAAGCGCGGATCCCCTATGACTTTCACGAATTACTCGGCAGCATCGCGCCACGGCCATTGTTCGTGCTCTCCCCGTCCTGGGACCGGGACGCTACCCTGGAAGACGTGGTGCATTGCGTGGATCAGGTTAGGAAAGTGTACGGTTTGTATGGAGCGGAGTCTCATCTTTCCCAATGGATTCCGGATGATTACAACCGGTTTTCCAGGGCGATGCAGCGGAAAGTGGTGGAGTGGGTATCCGGGCAGATGTCGCATTAATTCACTGTTCGGGAATAAAAAAATACAACTACTTTTGAAACCACGAATTTCACTAATTGTCACGAATGAATGCCGGGGTAATCGATGAAAATAGGATTAAAGAACATTCTTTTATTAATTATCTTACTCATGCCGGGATTCGCCGGTTTTGCCCAGGGAGAAGACAACTTGACCCGAAAGGAATATCTCCAACAGTTACTCCGGGTGCTGCCTCCGGACCGAACCACCACTCCGAGTGATCAGCTCCCGGGCACTCCTCCGCCCCATGTCTCGCCGGAAGATTTCACCTGGGGTGACTGGTTGCAGCGCACCGGCGAGCTCCCGCCGGATTTCGTCAAACTGCCCTCCCTGCCCTTTCTGCCGGATCCGCTGATTCTGTATGAAGGCGGCAAAAACATGCCGGTGAAGACCATCGAACAGTGGATGCAGAAGCGTCAGTGGATGAAGGAACAGGCCCAGCACTGGATTACCGGGACCGTGCCGCCTCCGCCGGAGAATATGACCGCCGAGGTGACGGAAGAGCACCGGCTGGGCGAATTGACTGAGCGAAACATCCTCCTGCGGTTCGGGCCCGGCCACAAGGCGCAGCTGCATATCACTTTGTTGATCCCTCCCGGAGATGGGCCGTTTCCGGTATTTATCTGTCCATGGAAAAAAGATCGCGACGACTGGATACAGGCGGCGGTTCGGCGGGGATACATTGGCGTCCGGTACACAGCGACCGATCCGAAATACGGCTACCCCGACGACAGCGAAGCATATGAGGAGATCTGGTGGCCGGATTACGATTTCAGCACCCTGATGCGCTGGGGCTGGTCGGCCTCCCGGACCGTCGATTATCTCTATACCCTGCCGTACGTCAACCGGGATCAAATCGCACTGACCGGGTTGTCCCGGAACGGGAAACAGGCCTTGTGGGCGGCGGCGTACGATGAGCGGATTAAGGCGGTAGTGCCCATTAGCGGCGGGACCGGCGGGGAGGATCCTTTCCGCTACACCGCCGATAAATACAATGACGAGACCACCGAATTGTTGACCAGGTACCGGCCCCACTGGCTGCACCCCCGGCTCCGGTTTTTTGTGGGGCGGGAAAGCAAACTGCCGGTGGATGAGAATTCCCTGATGGCGCTCATTGCACCCCGGGGACTGATGATCACCTCGTCCATCACCGAATCGGCCGGGAATCCCTGGGGCATCGAGCAGGCCTATCTTTCGGCCAAGAAAGCGTACGATTTTCTGGGCGCGGGCGATCACATCGCTCTCGATCTGCGGCACGGACTGCATCCCCCGGCCGCCCGGGACATGGAGCGCTTTCTGGATTTCTTCGATTACGTATTCGGCCGGGGCGATATCAAACCGGAGAATACACTGTATTACAATTATACTTTCTCACAATGGTTGGGATTGTCCGGGGAAATGGTGGATCCGCTGACCTATCCTTCAAAGGGAATTAATGATCTTTTGGAAGTTTCGAACGGACAACCCCTCCGGGACGTGAAATCCTGGGAGCGGAAAAAAGAAGATATCCGGGCCCGGATCACCTGGGGCCTGGGAGACGAGCCGCCATCGCTGGGACCGGGAGAACAACCGGATTATATGCGGGACGTGGTCGGTCTTCCCCGGGTCGGCAAAGGTGTGGGCAGTCAGGCGGTTTCCTTCGGCCGGCTGTATTATCCCGCAAATTCTGAAGGCGAACCGGTACGAACGGATCTGCCGGTCATTGTGTACCTGCACGAATACTCTTATTCCACCGGATACGAAAAGCTGGGGGACATCGTGAACCGGTTTACGGCAGAGGGCTATGCCGTGTACCTGTTGGATCAGATCGGCTTCGGCACCCGCATCGAGGAGGGCCGGCTGTTTTACCAACGATTTCCCCATTGGTCGAAAATGGGCCGGATGGTGGCGGATGTCCGGTGGGCCCTCGGCGAACTCTCGCGGATTGATTTCCTGAACGCCAAAAAGATGTACGTGGCCGGGTATTCCCTGGGCGGCACGGTGGCGCTGTACAGTGCGGCGCTGGACGACCGGATCGCCGGTGTGATCTCGGTGTGTGGTTTCACTCCCATGCGATTGGATCATCCCGGGAAGACGGCGGAAGGTATCTACCGCTACTCCCATCTGCACGGGCTCCTGCCCCGGCTCGGTTTTTTCGCTGGGAACGAAGACCGGATCCCCTACGATTTCCACGAAATACTGGCCGCTATCGCACCCCGGCCGTTATTGGTGGTCGCTCCCACATGGGATCAGTATAATGCGTTCGACGACGTGAAACAGTGTACCGCCGAAGTGATGAAAGTCTATAATCTATATGGGACCGGGGATAACATTCAACTCCAGGCTCCGGAGGATTATAACCGCTTTTCGCCGGCGATGAAAGATCAGGTAGTGGAGTGGGCCGGGGAGAACCTGCGGTAGTCGAAAAATTGAATAAAGATGGAAGAATGAAAAATGCAAAATGAAAAATCTGGCACGATATGCAGTGGTTTGTGGTGAAAAACGGGGGCCAACTGATACTTGACCATTGACAACTGGCAACTGCCCCATGATTCCTTGTTGATCATCCGGATAAATCCCCTGATTTACCTTCTGGCTTTCGGATTATCCTGACAGATTAACAAACCATTCCCACACAGCTAGAGATGTTGGTATGCGTTATCTATCGACATATATAAGATGCACAGCCGCTATGGTCTGTCTACTCGGGATGTTACATACCTGCGGCCCATCAGAGGATCATTCTCGGAGTCGGCCGGTCGTTGCTGACCTTCCCAGAGTCGATACCCTGCTTGCCGAGGCGAAGCAGGCGTTACGGCAGCAGCAATACCGAGATGCTCTCGCCCGTGTCGATAGCGCGGAACACCTTCAGCAAAATGTACCGGAGGTTCTATTTGTCAAAGGTCAGGTGTTCGATGCTCTGAACCGCTCCGGTGATGCCAGACAGACCTTCAACCAGGTACTCACTCTGGATTCCACGCATCAATCGGTTCGGTTTTATCTGGGAAATCTCGACTTTCAGCAGGGGCAGTTCCGATCGGCGCTCCAATTATACAAACAGGAGATTCGCCACTATCCCCGACCAGAGGTGTGGTTGAATGTCGGACTGGCCTATGCCAACCTGCACAATGCAGACAGCGCTCAGACGGCGTACCAGCGGGCTATCGCACTGGATAGTACTTTCGCCCCGGCTTACATGCTTCTGGGACAGGAATATAAAAACGACGGCCAGATGCAGCGCGCTCTACGGTATTCTCTGAAAGGATTAGCCTTGGAGCCCGACAATCCCATGTACCTCGGAGTCGTAGGAGCAATGCAATACCAGCAGGGTCAGTTGGAGCCGGCTGAGGCCAATCTGAAGAAGGCGATTGAGTTAAGGACTTGGGATTATCGCGCCCATTACACTCTGGGCAGGATCTTCGAACAACAAGGAAATTCAGCGGAAGCACAGCGCCATCTGGCGCTCGCCGATTCCCTGCGTACGATCCAAACAACCATAGCTCACCTGCAGCGGCAGGTGCAGGAGAATCCGGACAACCTGCAGCGCTGGATTCAACTGGTGGAGGCGTATCGCAGCACCGGTCGGTATCCCGAAGCCCTTGGTGCTCTGCAGGCGGCGGCAGTGTTGGAACCATCGAACATTGCGATCCGGAATAACCTGGCCTATCTTTATTTACTAGCAGAGGATACCACACAGGCCATCGGTCAGTTACAGTCAATCGTACAAATGGAACCCCTCCATGAGGAGACTTGGCGTAATCTGGCATCGCTCCTGACTCTGACCGGGGACCTGGAAGGCGCTCGCAGAGCCTGGGAAAAAGTTGCGACTCTTGCTCCGGACGACTCCACGGTTCAGGCACATCTCGATAGCTTAACACACCTCGCCAGGACCGGCCATGCCGGTGGTGCCGGCAGATAAGGTAGATGTCATCACATGAAGTGGCAATTTACACGTTTTCAGACCCACCAGTTGGCTAATCTGGTCGGGTTCTTACTAATACTAGTACTAGGGTTCGGTGTGTCCGGGTGCGACTTCAATAAACAGCATCCGGCGACCGATCGGATGCGAAGCCGGGCGAAGGAATTACTAAAGGAATCCCGGTCGGCCTTTCAGGAAAAACGGTATGCCCATGCCCTCCAGCTCGCTGACAGTGCCGGACGTATCGATCCGGGGTTGCCTGACGTGGATTTCGCCCGGGGGGTGGTCCTGGACCGGCAGAATCAACTCGAACAATCACGGAAAGCCTACCAGGCAGTGATTGCCAGCGATCCCGGGTATCCGGGGGTTTGGTTTCATTTGGGGAACGTGTGGTACCGCCAAAAACAGTATGAAGATGCCGCCAAAGATTATCAGCATGCCCTTCAATATTACCGGGAAGATGAAGTCCCGTTCAATAAGTCCGATATCTTTTTAAATCTGGGGCTGGCGTACAACCACCTTGGTAAAAGCGATAGTGCCTTAGCCGCTTTTCAGGAAGTGATTCGGCTGGATAGTACGGATGCGTCCGCTTATATGCTGATTGCACAGAAATATGAAGGAGACGGCGAACCGGAAACTGCTTTACGGTATGGGTTACACGCATTACGGTTGGATCCGGAAAATTTGAATTACCATTACAACGTGGGTTCCTTATTTTACCAGGCAGGAGATTTGCAAAAGTCGATGCAGCATGTTGCAAAGGTGTTAGAACGGCGCCCATGGGATTACCGGGCTCAACAGACTATGGGGCAGGTCTTTTTACGCATGGGTGAGACGGCCAGAGGAGAACGATATCTGGTACGGGCTGACACCTTGCGGAGCCATCTTTCCAATATCGTTTCGCTTCAGCAGGAAGCGCTGGATAAGCCGGACAACATGATGCTGTGGGCGAACCTGGGGCGGGAACTACAGGAAATAGGAAATTACCCAAAAGCCCGGGAGGCGTTGGAGAGAGCCCTGGCTCTGGATCCGGATAATGTCGCCCTGCAGAATAACCTGGCTTATCTCGCCATTCAGATGGGAGATACTGGAGAGGCACTTGACCGGTTCCGGACGTTGCTTGGACAAGATTCTACTCTGGCAGGAGTTTGGTCCAATCTTGCGATTACGCTGGAGCATACTGGAAAGCGGGAACAGGCTTTCTACGCCTGGCAGCAGGCGTTGAAGTATAATCCGGATGATAGTCTTGCCCGGGCGAAAGTCGAAGTGGAAATTCGTGGAAAGAAAAACTGACTGGAACCACCAATGTCACTAATTGACACGAATGGCTAATAAGATAAGAGCTATGAGAAAAGGGGAAAAGTTCCGGGTTTTGGGTTCCGGGTTCAAAGTTCAATGTTTCATGTTGTATTGTCCTGAAAATAAGGCCGACAGGTATTGCGATCACTTACACCTTTTTATTGCCTCCTGCCGACTGGGAATTGCTAACAGATTGCGCCATGTTTTTACCATTGGCAGTCCCGATAATACCGCTCTGACCACTGACTTTTTTCCGGCGGTTTTCGGTGACTAAACAATGAAGAGGCTTCCATTGAAGTATAATTTCACACCAACTTTCCACACAAGAGACAGGGAAGATACCTTATGAGGCAGAAAATTTACTTTGCAATGCTGCTTTTATTTGTGATCACACCTTTTCTGGGAAGTTACGGCCAGGGCACGGACTGGGAGCATTCGGAGATGGTGGGCCGGAACAAGCTGGAGCCCCATGCCCATTTTTTTGCCTACGGCAACCGGGCTGCGGCCCTGAAAGATGCAGGCCGGCCGGCGTCACCGTTCTATCAGAGTTTGAACGGCACCTGGAAGTTTCACTGGTCTCCGACTCCATCAGTGCGACCGGTGGAGTTTTATCAGCCGGGATACGACGCCGGTAGATGGGATAATATCCCGGTACCATCCAACTGGGAGGTGCAGGGGTACGGCACTCCGATTTATGTCAACACACAGTATCCGTTTGGCAAGCCGACACCACCCTATGTTCCGCACAATAACAATCCGGTGGGCTCCTATCGCCGGACCTTTACGGTACCGGAGACCTGGACCGGGCGCCGGGTGATCCTGCATTTCGGCGGCGTGCAGTCGGCGTGCTACATCTGGGTGAACGGCAAAAAGGTCGGGTTCAGCGAGGGCAGCCGGACCCCGGCGGAATTCGATATTACCTCCTTCCTGCAGGAGGGAGAAAATCTGCTGGCGGTGGAGGTCTATCGCTGGTCCGACGGTTCCTACCTGGAAGACCAGGACATGTGGCGGCTCAGCGGGATCTTCCGGGATGTGTACCTGTACGCCCCTCCGACGGCTCACGTCCAGGATTATGCGATTCGCCAGGGGCTGGATGATCAGTACGAGGACGGTGAATTTCATGCGAATGTGAATCTGGAGAACACCGATCAAACCGCCGATTTTCGGGGGACGTTCCGGGTGGAACTGCTGGACGCGGATCTGCAGCCGGTGGTGTCGGATTGGTCCATGCAGGTGAACATCCCGGCCGGTGGCACCAGGAATGTCGATCTGGGCGCCGCGGTCCCTGCAGTGCAAAAATGGTCAGCGGAGCAGCCGTATTTATACACCATGGTGTTAACGCTCACGGATGCCGGGGGACAGGTGCAGGAAGTCATTTCCCGGCACGTAGGGTTCCGGAAGATCGAGATCAAGGGGGGCGAGTTTTTCGTGAACGGCCGGTCCATCAAGTTCAAGGGCGTGAACCGGCACGAGCACAATCCCGATTTGGGACACGTGATGACGCGGGAGTTGATGGTGAAGGATATCACCATGATGAAGCAGTTCAACATCAACGCCGTCCGGTGCAGCCATTACCCGGACGTACCGGAATGGTATGAGCTGTGCGATGAGTACGGCTTGTATGTCATCGATGAAGCCAATATCGAATCCCATGGGATCTCGTACGGCCGGGATATCCTGCCAGGTAGCGATCCCAAATGGAAGCCGCCGGTAATGGACCGGGCGGCCAGTATGGTGCTGCGGGACAGGAACTTCCCATCTATTATTATCTGGTCCCTGGGCAACGAGGCTGGTCACGGAAAGAATTTTGAGTACATGACGGACTTTATCCGGCAAACCGATCCCAGCCGGCCCCTTCATTATCGCCAGTATAACGCGATAGTGGATATGGACAGCCAGACCTACTCCACGATTCCATGGATCATCAACCGGGCGAAGGAAAAGCCGAACCGGCCGTTTCTGTTGAACGAATACGCCCACGCCATGGGGAATTCCACCGGGAATTTTCAGGATTATTGGGATGCGATTGACCGGTATCCCGCACTCATCGGCGGTTTCATCTGGGATTGGGTGGACCAGGGATTGCGGGCAAAAACTCCGGATGGGCAGGAATATTTCGCTTACGGTGGCGATTATGGTCCGCCGGAAACGCCAAGCGACGGGAATTTCTGCATGAACGGCCTGGTGGCGGCGGATCGCACCCCGCATCCCGGATTGTACGAGGTGAAGAAGGTTTACCAATATATTCAGACGCAGCCGGGAGATCTGAAGCAAGGCGCCATTCGGGTGAAAAATCGGTACGAATTCCGGAATCTGGATTTCGTGGATTTGTACTGGGAGGTGAGAGGGGACGATCAGATCCTGGACAAGGGCGTGGTTTCGGATCTGGATCTTGCGGCGGGCGACAGCACAATTCTCCGGCTGGCGTACAAGACGCCCGGGCCGGAACCGGGTGTAGAATACTGGCTGAACCTGAGTTATCGGTTGGACCGGCAGCAGAACTGGGCCGATGCCGGGCACGAAGTGGCCTGCGAGCAGTTCAAACTGCCGGTGAGCCGGCCGGCAACCGAAGTATCGGTCCGGAAAATGCCGCCCCTGGAGATGGAACAGACCGGATATATCACCACTATCCGTGGCAAGAATTTCACTCTGGAGATCGACACCACCGCGGGCCGGATTGCATCATTAAACTATCGCGCTACCGATCTGATCCGTACCGGCCCCCGTCCACATTTCTGGCGGGCGCCCACGGATAATGACGAAGGGAACGGCATGCCGCGCCGGTGTGCGGTCTGGCAATATGCCGGGCAGCGGTGGCGCATCCTGCACCATTCCGTGGAACAGGTGAATGACAGCCGGGTGGAGCTCCGGTTCCAGGGGCAACTGCGGTCGGCGGGATCTGAATATTCTCTGGCATATACGGTCTTTGGCAGCGGGGATATCCTGGTGCATGCAGAATACCAGCCCGGAAACCGGGAATTGCCCGAACTGCCGCGGTTCGGGATGCAGCTGACCATGCCGCCAGGGTTCGATGCCATGACCTGGTACGGGCGCGGACCCCAGGCATCCTACTGGGATAGAAAAACCGGCGCCCTGGTCGGGGTGTACGAAGGGACCGTGGACCAGCAGTGGGTGGATTATTCCCGGCCCCAGGAGAACGGAAACAAAACGGACGTCCGGTGGGTGTCGCTCACCAATGATCAGGGGGTGGGACTGCTGGCCGCCGGCATGCCGTTCCTGAGCGTGAGCGCCCGGCATTACACCACGGACGACATGCAGGGGGTCCGGCATACCTACCAGATGACCCGCCGCGATTACGTGACAGTCAACCTGGATTACAGGCAAATGGGCGTGGGCGGTGATAACAGCTGGGGACTGCCGGTGCATGAGGAGTACACCCTGCCACCCCGACATTATTCCTATACCTATCGACTGCGGCCTTTTTCCCGGAGCCAGGAAACCGAGATGTCGACGGTCAATAAAACTTTTAGGAACAACTAATTGCATGAATGAAAAGGACAAGAAACCACGAATTACACTAATTGACACGAATAGAGACAAAAAGTGAAGGGTAAAGGGAAAAGCGTATAAGAGGAAAGGGGACGGGCAGGATGTAGAGCGAGATGGTATCTCGCTGGGGGGAGTGGGGAAAAAGAATGAAACACCGAAGAACACCGAAAACAAAACAAATGCAACCACGAATTACACTAATTGACACGAATAGAGATAAAAAGTGAAGGGGTAAGGGAAAAGCGTATAAGAGGAAAGGGGACGGGCAGGATGTAGAGCGAGATGGTATCTCGCTGGGGGGAGTGGGGAAAAAGAATGAAACACCGAAGAACACCGAAAACAAAACAAAGGCAACCACGAATTACACTAATTGACACGAATAGAGACAAAAAGTGAAGGGGTAAGGGAAAAGCGTA
>Ga0209918_1000683_pt1 | contig 21147 bp, 21 predicted proteins | sample SalPonD_shore_MG_FD_185712 | JGI IMG/M metagenome (GOLD analysis project Ga0209918, IMG submission 185712) | Salt pond soil microbial communities from South San Francisco under conditions of wetland restoration - Salt Pond MetaG... | ecosystem: Environmental > Aquatic > Marine > Intertidal zone...
CTCGACCGTGTGCTGCCGCTTCTTGGCCTCCTTCTCCGCCTTGGCCTTCTCGTACTTGAAGCGGCCGTAGTCCATCAGGCGCACCACGGGAGGCCTGGCGTTGGGCGCCACCTCCACCATGTCCAGGTTCCGCTCTTCGGCCGCCTCGCGGGCCTCGTCGATCGAGACCACGCCCAGCTGCTCGCCGTCCTCGTCCACGAGACGGACGGGGCTCACCCGGATCTCCTCGTTCACTCTGTGCTCGCTAGAGATGCTCTCGTCTCCTTCTGGAGTTCATGGAAAGGATGGCTGACGGTACGCTCGCGCCGGCGCCCGGAGGCTCAGCCGGCGCTTCCCTCCTCGCCGGTCTCGGCGTAGACCGGGCCGTGCGTGGCCAGCGCCCCGACCTGGAAGCCGAGGGCCACGATCGCGATGCCGGACACCAGGAGGTTCCAGGGCCGGGCGGCCCACCCGATCCAGGTGGACGCGGTGACCCATGCACCCATCAGGAGCAGGAAGCCGCCGCTCCATCCCCTGAAGGTGAGCAAGCCGCACGCCGCGACCGCCAGGCCGCCGACCAGCGTGACCCATCCGGGCACGTACCCGTAGATGCCCAGCCCCACCAGGGCGGCGCCGACCACGCACGCGGCGAATCCGAAGCTCTCACGACTCATGCCCATCCTCCCTCTCCCGGCCGCGCGGCTTGCCCCGGCAGCCGGCATGCTTTCACTTGCCTCCCGGGACGCACGAGGGGTCGCGGCCCGGGCCGGCCCGACCCCATCTCGAACGGCTGCGATCCCCGGATTCTCGAAACGAAAGATAGATGGTCGAGGCCGATAGAATCCAGTGCTCGCGCTGCGGACGCGATGAGGCGCTCCCTCTCTCCAAGCGGCCCTTCCCCAACGAGCTGGGCCGGCGCGTCCAGGAGGAGATCTGCCGGACGTGCTGGGACGAATGGAAGCAGCGTCAGATGCTCCTCATCAACCACTACGGCCTGAACCTCCAGGACCCCGACGCGCGCGAGTTCCTCCTCGCCAACCTCCGCTCCTTCCTGTTCGGGGAGGGCCCCGACGGCGCGGACATCGACACCTCCAGGGAGGGGGACGTCTCCTGGTAGCTGCCCGGTAGCCTCCCGCGCCGGGCAGACGGGCCGCGGCCGCGGCCCGTCACTCCACCACCAGATTCAGCAACCTGTCGGGGACGTGGATCACCTTGCGGGGCTCCGCGCCCTCGAGGTGGCGCCTGACGTTCTCGTCGGCCAGGGCGGCTCGGCGGACCGTCTCCCGGTCGGCGCCGCGCTCGACCCGGATCGTGGCCCGGACCTTCCCGTTCACCTGCACCGGGATCTCGACCTCGTCGGCGTGGAGGAGCTCCTCCTCCCACTCCGGCCACACGTCGCGCGAGCGCTCGCCGCCGCCGGGCGCCGAGGCGAACAGCGGCGCCTCCGCCCCCAGCTCCTCCCACAGCTCCTCGGCCACGTGCGGCGCCACCGGGGCGAGCATGACGACGAGGGGCCGGACCTCGTCCAGCGTGGGCGTCCGCCCCCCCGAGCGCGCCTCGTTCAGGTACTCCATGAGCGCCGCGATGGCCGTGTTGTAGGAGAGGCCCTCGAAGTCTCCGGTGACCTGTCGGATGGTGCGGTGGAGCTTGCGCTCGACCGCCCCGTCGGGGAAGCCCTCCCGCCCCTCTTCGGCCGCCTGCGACACGCTGTCCCACAGGCGGGTGAGGAAGCGCTCGACGCCCACGATGCCGCGGTCGCGGAAGTCGCCCCCCTCCTGGTAGGGCCCCAGGAACATGAGGTAGGCCCGGAAGACGTCCGCGCCGTAGCGGTCGATGTACTCGTCGGGGACCACGATGTTGCCCCTCGACTTGGACATCTTGGCGCCCTCCTTGATGAGGAGGCCGTGCTTCCGGAAGCGGTCGTAGGGCTCCTCGAACTCCAGGTACTCCAGGTCGTGGAGCACCATGGTGATGAAGCGAGAGTAGAGGAGGTGGAGGACGGCGTGCTCCTCGCCCCCGATGTACATGTCGACGGGGAGCCACGTCCGGGTCCGCCCGTCGTCGATGGGACGGTCCTCGACATCCGTGCTCGGGTAGCGGAGGAAGTACCAGGAGCTGTCCAGGAACGTGTCGGAGACGTCGGTCTCCCGGCGCGCGGGGCCGCCGCACTCGGGGCAGGTGGTCTCGTAGAAGCACTCGACCCGGGCCAGCGGCGAGACCCCGCCCTCCTCCGGGCGGAAGTCCTCGACGTACGGGAGCTCGACCGGGAGGTCCTCGTCGGGGACCGGCACGGTGCCGCACGCGTCGCAGTAGACGATCGGGATCGGCGGGCCCCAGTAGCGCTGGCGCGAGATGCACCAGTCGTGGAGCCGGTACTGGACGCGCGGCTCGGCCAGGCCGTCCCCGGCGAGCCACTCGACGATGGCGCGGCCGCCCCCGGCGGGCTCCATGCCGCTGAACCGGCCCGAGTTCACGAGGAGGACGTCACCGGTGTCGGCCACCGCCTCCTCCCCGGCCTCGATCGCGACATCGGCGTGGTCGGCCGCCGCCTCGGCCGCCTCGCGCGGGGCGACGACGACCGGGACCGGGAGGCCGAACTCGCGCGCGAACTCGAAGTCCCGCTGGTCGTGGGCCGGGACGGCCATGATCGCGCCCGTGCCGTACTCCATGAGCACGTAGTCGGCGATCCAGATCGGGATCTCCCGGCCCGTGGCCGGGTTGCGGGCCGTGCCGCCCGTGTCGACGCCCGACTTGGAGCGATCGGTCTTCTTCCGCTGCACGAGGTCGGTGGCGGCCACCTCCTCCCGGTAGGCCTCGACGGCCCCGCGCCGCTCCCCGGTGGTCACGCGCTCGACGAGCGGGTGCTCGGGGGCGAGCACCATGAAGCTGGCGCCGAAGATCGTGTCGGGGCGGGTGGTGAAGACGTCGACGGACGCATCCGCGCCGCCCTCGGGCGACACGACCGGAAACCGCAGCAGCGCGCCCTCCGAGCGGCCGATCCAGTTCCGCTGGGCGGTCTTGGTCGTCTCCGACCAGTCGATCCACTCGAGGTTCTCGAGGAGCCGGTCGGCGTACTCGGTGATCCGGAAGAACCACTGGCTCAGCGTCCGCGTGCCGACGGGGGTGCCGCAACGCTCGCACTCGCCGGCGATGACCTGCTCGTTGGCGAGCACGGTCTTGCACGAGGGGCACCAGTTGACCGGCGCCTCCTTCTTCTCGGCCAGCCCCGCCTCGTACAGCCGGAGGAAGATCCACTGCGTCCAGCGGTAGTAGTCCGGGTCGGTCGTGTCGACCGTGTGCGCCCAGTCGTACATGATCCCGGCCCGGCGGAGCTGCCCGGTGAAGTTGGCGACGTTGGCCGGGATGAGCTCCATCGGGTGGGTGTCCACCTTCAGGGCGTAGTTCTCCGAGTGGATCCCGAACGCGTCGAACCCGATGGGCTGGAACACCTCGTCCCCGCGCAGCCTCCGGTAGCGCCCGTACAGGTCGGCGCCCGTGAACGCGTAGAGGTTCCCGACATGGAGCCCCTCGGCCGAGGGGTACGGGTACATCATGAGGTTGTAGAACGGCCGCTCGGGCGCGTCCAGGTCGGGCTCGTTGGCCCGCTCCTCGTCCCAGCGGCGCTGCCACTTCTCCTCGATCTCCTGCGGATCGTACATCGGCTGCCGCCCGCTCAGACCGGCTGCCGGCGCGAGCTGACCACGCCGGTGTCGAACCCGGCCATGTGGAGCCCGCCGTGGAAGCGGGCGTGCTCGATCTTGAGGCAGCGGTCCATGACGACGCTCATCCCCGACCGGAGCGCGATCCGGCACGCCTCCGGGCTCCAGATCCCGAGCTGGAGCCACAGCGTGCCGGCCCCGACCGCCGCCGCCTCGCGCGCCACCTCCGGGCACGCCTCGGCGCGCCGGAAGACGTCCACGATGTCCGGCGTGGACGGGAGGGCCTCCAGGGACGGATACACGGTCCGGCCCAGGACCTCGTCCTCGGTCGGGTTCACGAAATACACCTCGAGGTCCGACGCGGCCGAGCTGGTCAGGTAGGTCGCCACGAAGTGGCTCGCCCGCTCGGGCTTCGAGGAGACGCCCACCAGGGCCACCGTCGCCGCGTCCTGGATGATGCGGAGGCGCTCGCGGGCGGTGGGCTCGCTCCAGCCCTCGACCGGGGTGTGCGCGATCATCGTCACGGCGCCCGCCTCACGGGCTCGCCATCCCGAGGGCGCGGTCCAGGTCCCAGAGGATGTCGTCGACGTCCTCGAGGCCGATCGAGATCCGCACCATGTCGGGGGTGACGCCCGTGGCCAGGAGCTCCTGCTCGGAGAGCTGCTGGTGAGTGGTCGAGGCCGGGTGGATGACCAGCGTGCGGACGTCCCCGACGTTGGCCAGGTGGCTGATCATCGACAGGGACTCGATGAAACGGGCGCCCGCCTCGCGGCCCCCGGCCACGCCGAAGGTGAACACCGCCCCGCCCGGCCCCTTCGGCATGTAGCGCTTCGCCATCTCGTGGTGGGGCGAGTCGGGGAGCCCCGCGTAGCGCACCCACTCGACCCCGGGGTGCTCGGAGAGCCACCCGGCCACCTCCCTCGCGGCGCGGACGTGCGCGTCCATGCGCACGGGAAGCGTCTCCAGCCCCTGCAGGAACATGAAGGCGTTGAACGGGGCCAGGGCCGCACCGATGTCGCGGAGCTGCTCCGCCCGGAGCTTCGTGCAGAAGGCGTACTCGCCGAAGTTTCCCCACCAGCGAAGGTCCTTGTAACTCGGGATCTCCTCGGTCATGTGCGGGAACCGGCCCGAGTCCCACGGGAAGGTGCCCGACTCGACCGTCACGCCGCCGATCGTGGTCCCGTTCCCCGCGATGTACTTGGTGGCCGAGTGGACGACGATGTCCGCCCCGTGCTCGATCGGGCGGCACAGGTAGGGCGTGGCGAACGTGTTGTCGACGACCAGCGGGAGGTCGTGGGCGTGCGCCATCTCGGCGAGCGCGGCGATGTCGGCCACCGCCCCGGACGGGTTCCCGATGATCTCGGTGTAGACTAGCCTGGTCTCCGGACGGACCTCTTTCGCGAACGCGTCCGGATCCCGCCCGTCCACGAAGGTGGCGTCGATCCCGAGGCGGCGGAGCGTGATGTTGAACTGGTTGTAAGTCCCGCCGTAAAGGGCCGAGCTGGCCAGGATGTGGTCGCCCGAGTCGGCCAGGGCGGTCACGGTGAGGAACTCCGACGCCTGCCCGCTGGCCGAGGCCACGGCGCCGATCCCCGACTCGAGGCTCGCCATGCGCTCCTCGAACGCCGAGACCGTCGGGTTCGAGATGCGCGTGTAGATGTGGCCGTACTTCTGCAGCGCGAACAGGTCCGCCGCGTCCTTCGTGTCCTCGAACACGAAGCTCGTGGTCTGGTAGATCGGGACGTTGCGCGCGCCGGTGGTCGGGTCGGGCCGCGCGCCGGCGTGGATGGAGCGCGTGCGGAAGCCCCACCGGCGGTCCTCCGGCGCCCCGGAGCTCCCGCCCGGGCGGACGGACCCTCCGGCGCCTCCGGGGCGCGTCTCTCCGTCGGGCGTCTGGCTCAACCTCACTCCTCTTCGAGGCGTGTCGCGTGGCTCTCGCGTGACTCCCCGGCGCGCAGCGCACGGACCTCCGAAGGTCCCGTGCGGGGATCTCCCGGGAACCTGCGCCGGGACCGCGCAACTTTGGGCCCGCCCGCACGCCCTGCAAGCGGGAACGGCCCGGAGATCCGGGCCGTCGGGGCCGGGAACGGGGGCGCCGTCCGGCGCCGTCGCTTCCGCCCTACCCCGCGCACCGGGCCACGAGCCATCCGACCGCGGCTCCGAGGAGCGTGCCGGCCAGGTTCACGACGTCGTTGTCGACCCACCGCATCCGCCCCTCGGCCGACGCCCCGAGGAGGGAGTCGAGCCCCATCCCCGCTCCTCCCGCCGCCAGCGCGGCGCCGACGGCGGCGGCGAGCGAGGCGCCGGGCAGGAGGCCGCGGACCAGCCCGAGGAGCGCGGCTCCGGCCAGCCCCGCCAGCGTCCCGGCGGCCGACACCCCGCCCGAGCGCCCGGGCTCGACCCGCTCCCACGTCGTCACCATCCGGGTGGGCCCGGCCGCCCACCGCCCGAGCTCGGAGGCCCACGTGTCGGCGGTGGCGGCGGCGAGCGCCCCGGCCAGGGCCGCCCCCGCGCCCGGGAGCCACCCCCACGCCCCCAGGAGCGCCGCCGCGGCGGCCACCCCGCCGTTGGCCAGGACCTGCCGCGTGCCCCGCCGGGTGCCGGCGGCGGCCTCGTCGGCGCCCGCCCCCTCCGGCCGCGGATCCGTCCGCCGCCCCCTCGTCAGTCGCGTCAGGGCCGACGCCGTGACGAAGAAGAAGAGGAGCAGCGCGACTCCGACCGGGCCCGCGCCCCACCACAGCGCCAGGCCCAGGGCGGCGGCGACGACCACCGCCCCCGGGGCCAGCCAGCGGCGCCGCCAGGCCAGGGCCAGGGCGGCCGCGGCGGCCGAGAGCGCGGCGGCGTCGGAGGGAGTCACGCTTGCCGCCCCGGAGGTCCGGGCGTAGCGTTCGCGGCGACATGGCTCCTTCCTCCTCGCGATCCGAACCCCAGCTCGACGACGTCCGCGCCTCCCCGGTGGTGGCGCTGGCGCTGCTCGAAGCCATGCGCTCGGCGGACACGCCGCTCGAGACCCTCGAGGACGAGGTGCTGCGCCACAGCCTGCCGCGCCGGCTGGGCCTCTCGGACGTGGTCGAGGGGCAGATCCGTCGCTTCCGCCGGCTCGTCGACAAGAAGCAGCCGACCACGGCGCGCCAGCTGGCCGATCTGTTCGCGCTGGTCGACCGGCGGGACGACGCGCCGGTGGTCTTCGCCCGCGCGGGACGCTGGCTGGTGCACCACGAGGTGACCGGTGGGAGCGAAGAGGCCGGCGTCGTCAAGGTGGTCATGCCCGCCCCGATCCGCCGGCGCATGGCGCTCCGAGCGGCCGCCACGCTGGCCGGGATGGTGAGCCCGAGCGGCCGCACCCGCACCGAGCCGGGTCCGCTGGCCCTGGTGGTCGAAGGCTCGCTCCCCGCCTACGCCTGCGGCAGCTCGACGGGCTGCCACATCGTGACCGCCGCCTTCGCCGAGACGCTGCAAGCCTACCGGCTCGTGGACGAGGAGGAGACCCGCTCGCCGGTGGCGCACCCCATGTGCGAGTCGCGCGGCGACGCCTGCTGCGTCTGGCGCACGGTGGGCTAAGAGCCCTCCGCCGATCCGCCCGGGGCCCGGCGGACGGCCCCGTCCCCACCCTCCTCCCGGCCCTCGGGCCGCGCCGCGGGATCGGGGACCGGCGTGACGCCGTCGGGCTCGACGTGGACGGTGACGCCCGAGAAGCCACCCTTCCGCTCCAGCAGGCGCTCGATCCGGTCGGCCACCTCGTGCGCCTCCCGCACCCCCGCCTCCGGGTCCACGTGGATCGTGAGCTCGGCGAAGGCCTCCCCCGGCCGCCCGCGAGAGCGGATCTCGACTGCGCGCCGCACTCCCGGGTCCTCCGCGACCAGCTCCCGGATCCAAGCCGGGTCGATGACCCGCCGATCCACGAGGACCGGCACCGTCTCCCTGAGGATCTGCCAGCCCGAGTGGATGATGACGACGACGACGAGGAGGCCGAGCCACGCGTCCCCCGAGCTCCAGCCGGCGGCCACGAGCCCCTCGCCGCCGATGACCGCCCCGGTGATGAGGACGTCGGCCGTGGTGTGCCGCGCGTCGGCACGCAGGATCTCGCTCCCCAGCTTCCGGCCCAGGCGCGACTCCGAGAGCGCGACGCCCGCGTTGACGACGAGCGTGGCCCCCAGCACCCAGAACGTGGCTGGCTCGAGCGCAGGCGCCGGTCCGCCGCCCACCAGCCTCGCGATGGCGCGGCGGGTGAGCTCGAAAGCGGTGATCGAGAGAAAGCTCACGATGGCGAGGGCGCCGAGCGTCTCGAACTTGCCGTGCCCGTAGGGGTGCTCCGCGTCGGGCGGCCGGGCGGCCACCCAGATGGCCAGGAGGGCCACGACGTTGTTGAGGGCGTCCACGCCCGAGTCGGCCGCGATCCCGAGGACCGCCGTGGCGCCCGAGCGGACGCCGACCACCAGCCGGGCGGCGACCACCGCCAGGTTGGCGACGAGCACCCAGGCCAGGACGCGGTTCACCGCCCCCCGCCGGTCGCGCGGGTGGCTGACCCCGGGGCCCGGCCGGACCGCGGCCATGCCCGGCCGCTTCCAGCCTCGTTCGACCGCGGGCTTCACCCGGCCCCGTCCCTCTTCTCGTCCCCTCGCCGGTCGATCCTCTCCACGATCCAATCCGTTATCGCCTCGAAGGGCGTGCGCCGGCGGCGGTTCAGGGAGCCCGTCGCCTCGTACTTGTCGTACAGCCCAGGGTAGCCGAGACCGACCCAGATGCCGAGGGCCAGCGCCAGGACCATGCCGAAGATGATGAGGAAGACCTGGAGCTCAGGACTCATGGTGTCCGAAGATGGGGGTCCCGCGCGGTGTTGGGGCAAGTCGAGCCGGCGCGTCCACCTAGACCCCCCGCGCGGCCGGGTCCCAGATGAACTTGTGGATCTGGAGGTTCACCCGGACCGGGAGCCCGTCCTCCAGGATCCACTCCGCCAGCGCGCGCGCGTCCATCTGCCCGAAGGAGGGCGAGAAGTGGACGACGAAGCGGTCGAGCCCGCGCTCGGCGAGCTGGCGGGCGGCCCACTCGTAGTCGGCTCGGTCGGTGATCACGAACTTGAGCTCGTCGCGCGCGGGATCGAGGCGCTCGAGGTTCGTCCAATCATTGGACTCCGCCTCACCGCTCCCCGGACACTTCACGTCCATGATCCTGACCACGTCCTCCGGCACGCGGTCGACGGGGACGCTCCCGCTCGTCTCGCACAGGACCGTGTAGCCCTCCTCGAGGAGCCGCTCCGCCAGCTCCCCGATGTCGTGCTGGAGGAGGGGCTCGCCGCCCGTGAGCTCGACCAGTCGGCAGCCGCCCCCCAGGCGTCGGACCTCCTCCACGATCTCGTCGACCGAGAGGTCCTCGCCTCCGTGGAAGGCGTAGGCGGTGTCGCACCACACGCAGCGCAGGTTGCAGCCCGTGGTCCGGACGAAGACGCACGGCCGGCCCGCGTAGCTCGACTCGCCCTGGATCGAGTGGAAGATCTCGGTGATGCGCATCGCCGTGCCATACCCGGCCGCGGCGGGGGCGGTCCCGGGCCGCGGGCCGGAGGCTACCCCTTGACCTTCTACAGGAGCCGACGTACCGTGGGGGAGACTCCTGTAGAAGACCGAGGGGAACGCGGGCCCGCGAGGGGAACGCCATGACCGGTGCACGACTGGACCTGCCGCAGGGGACCCTGGACCTCCTCATCCTGAAGGCGCTCTCCCTGGAGCCGATGCACGGCTGGGGGATCTCCGAGCGCCTCCATGCGGTCTCGCACGAGACGCTGGAGATCCCGCAGGGCTCGCTGTACCCGGCCCTCCACCGGCTGGAGCGGAAGGGCTGGGTGGAGGCCCGCTGGGGCACCTCCGAGAACAACCGCCGCGCCCGGTTCTACGAGCTGACGCGGGCGGGACGGAAGCAGCTCGCCCGCGAGACCGAGCAGTGGGAACGGCTCACGGGCGCCGTCCGGCTCGTGCTCGACATGGGCTGAGGGCGCCCCGGGAGGCGGCATGCTGAGCGAGCTGTGGAGCGACCTCCGATACCGGGCCCGGGCCCTGTTCCGGCGCGCCGAGATGGAGCGGGACCTGGACGCCGAGCTCCGCCATCACCTGGAGCGGGAGGCCGAGAAGCTCGAGCGCGAAGGCGTGCCGCCCGAAGAGGCCCGGCGCCGGGCGCGGCGCGCCTTCGGCCGGGTGAGCCGGGCCCGGGAGGCCTCCCGCGCCGCCCGCGGGACGGCCTTCGTGGAGAGCGTCGTCCGGGACCTGCGCGTCGCGACCAGGCGCTGGCGGTCGCGCCCCGCGTTCGCGGTCCTCGTCGTGGCGATCCTGGCGCTCGGCATCGGGGCCACCTCGGGGATCTTCAGCCTGGTGGACGGGATCCTCCTCCGGCCGCTCCCCTACCCCCGGCCGGACCGCCTCGTCCGGCTCCGGCAGGCGTATCCCGCGATCGGCCTCGACACCTGGGCGCTCTCCGACCAGAACGTGGCGATGTACCGGGACCGCGTGCCGGGCCTGGCGTCCTTCGCGGCGTGGGGCCGGAGGGGCGCGACCCTCGAGCGGGACGGACGCCCCCGCCGCCTCCAGGTCGCCCGCGTCACGGGAGAGTTCTTCCGCGTCCTCGGGGTCGAGCCCGCCCTCGGCCGCACCTTCGGCCCGGGAGAGGACACGCCCGAGCCCGCCCGGGTGGCCGTGCTCTCGAACGGGCTGTGGAGGAGCGAGTTCGGCGGCCGCGCCTCGGTGGTGGGCTCGACGATCGACCTGGACGGGCGGCCCACCCGCGTCCTCGGCGTGATGCCCCCCGGCTTCGCGTACCCGGACCCGACCACGCAGGCATGGGTGCCGCTCGGGCTGGACCCGACCGACCGCTTCGGCTGGTACCTGACCGGCATCGGGCGGCTGGCCCCCGGCGCGACGCTGGACGGTGTCCGCCGCGACTCGCGCGCGGTGATGTGGCGCTGGACCGAGACCATGCCGGGGGTCTTCCACGGGGTGAAGCCGGCCGACGCGGGGATCACCACCCTCGTGACCCCGCTCCGGGACGCGATCACCGGCGACGCGAAGCGTCCGCTCGAGGTCCTGCAGGTCGCCGTCCTCCTCATCCTCCTCATCGCGGTGGCGGACATCGCGCTCCTGTTCGCCAACCGCGCCTCGCGCCGGAGCCGCGAGATGGCGATGCAGCGCGCGCTCGGGGCCACGGGCGGACGCATCGCCCGTCAGCTCCTCACCGAGAGCCTCGTGCTCGCGCTGGCCGGAGGAGGGCTGGGGATCGTCCTGGCCTTCGGCCTGGTGCACGTGGCCACGCACTCGGCCGCCCTCTCCCTCCCGCGCCTCTCCGACGTCGGCGTGAGCTGGAGGGTCGTGGGGTTCACGTTCGCGACCTCGGTGGCCGCCGGGCTCGGCTTCGGCCTCGCCCCGGTGGCGACGCTCCTCCGCCGGGGGCCGACGGCGAGCCTGGCCGGCGCGGGCCGGGACGAGACGGGCGCGGCGGGGCGCCGTCTGAACGGCGCGCTCATCGCCACGCAGCTCGCGCTCGCCGCCGTCCTCCTCATCTCCGCCGGGCTCGCGCTCCGCAGCTTCCGGAACCTCACCGGGACCCGGCTCGGCTTCGAGCCGGAGGGCGTCTCCATGGTCGCCCTCCCCCTCCCCGCCGCCCGCTACGACGACGACACGTCCGTGGTCCGCACGACGTCCGAGATCGTGCGCCGCGTGCGCGCGGTGCCCGGGGTGAGCGAGGCGGCCATCTCCTGGAGGCTCCCGTTCGGCGGCGACTACGACACCGACGGGTACGTGGTGGAGGGCCGGCCGCCCCCCTCCGGCACCGGCGTGGAGACGCAGACCGCCCAGCTGGCCGTGGGCCCCGGCTACTTCCGGACGCTCGGGATCCCGCTCCTGCAGGGACGGGACTTCGACGGCCGCGACGGCGCCGGCTCGACGCCGGTCACCATCGTCGACGAGGCGCTCGCGTCGCGCTACTGGAAGGGGGCCGACGCGCTCGGCCATCGCATCCAGCTCACCGGCGACACCACCACGTGGTTCACGATCGTGGGCGTGGTGGGGAGCGTGCGGGACGAAAGTCCGGCGGTGCCGCCCATGCCCCACGCCTACTTCCCGTTCGCGCTGGCCCCGACCCGCAGGGCCATGCTCACCGTACGCACGGAGGGAGAGGCCGGGCCGGTCCTGGCCGCCGTCCGCCGCGCCGTGTCGGCGGTCGAGCCGGGCATCCCCCTGGACGACGTACGCCCGCTCACCGACTGGGTGGGCCGCTCGCTCGACACGCAGCGGATCATCGAGCTTCTGCTCGGGGCGTTCGCCCTCCTGGCGGCGCTCCTGGCGAGCGTGGGCATCTACGGCGTCATGTCGCTGTACGTCACCGACCGGCGCAGGGAGTTCGGCGTGCGCCTGGCCATCGGCGCCGAGCCGGGCGGCCTGGTGCGCATGGTGCTGGGCCAGGGGATGACGCTGGCGGGGATCGGGGTGTGCGCCGGCCTCGTGGGCGCGCTCCTCGCCTCGCGCTGGCTGGGCTCCCTCCTGTACGGCGTGAGCCCCACCGACCCGCTCACCTACGGCGCCCTCGCGGCGGCCCTCCTGGCGGTCGCGGCCGGATCCGCGTGGCTCCCCGCCCGGCGGGCCGCCCGCAGCGATCCGATGGAGGCGCTCCGGACGGACTGAGGGGAAGAGGCGTCCGCGGAGCTCCCTCCGGTGCGTGCCGATGCCGCCGACGGGCCGAGCCGTCGGTCGCTCCAGGGAGCCCGGTTCCGGCCGGGTGGAGCCGCGTTATCTTGATTCGTCGAGCGGAGGCGATGCCCGTTCCCGAGATGACCGGAGGCCGCCCGTGCGCCCCTGCAGCGTGCCCCACCTCGACCGCCGATTCGTCTGGGCCGGACTCCTGCCGCCGGCTTGCCTCGCAGCCGCGCTCCTCCCCGGGCCGGCTGCCGCCCAGGGCGTGGGCTTCGACGTCCGCCTCGGAGCCGGCGCCTCGTACGGAGACGCCATCGGGTTCACCGCGCTGGTGGCGCCCGAGCTGACGGTCTCCCACCTGAGGTTCCGCGCCGAGGCCCGGACGGTGGTGAACGGGAGCGAGAACGGCTCGGACGCGACGTCCCGCGTGGTCGTCTGGGACGCGGCGGTCGGGTTCGCCGCCCGCCGCTCGTCCGCGAAGCTCCAGGTCTACGGGCTCGGCACCGTGGGGCAGGGCTGGGACATCCGCGAGGCCGACGAGCTGACGACCGTGGGGGCCGTCCTGGGCGTCGAACGGGGCGGCCATCCAGGGCTGTTCGGGGAGCTGCGTTACGAGGCGTGGATCCAGGAGGGAGCCCGCGATTTCGACCTGCCCTCGGGCGCCCTGAGCCTGCTGGCCGGCCTGCGCGTCCCCTGAGCCCTGGACCGGGCTACCGCTCTTCGGCCTCCGGCAGGGATCCGACGGCTTCTCGACACCGGACGCGGCGTGACCGCGGCGCCGCGGACGCACGGGCCCCGGAGGGCCTGGCAGAGGCGCCCGACTGGCATCCGTTCGGCCGCCGTCCGTAGGATCTCCCCCGAGGGAACCGCGAGCCCCCGGGGGTCGCCCGGGGCACCCGGCACGGTGGACGGAGGCCTCGCCCATGCGCTTCGGCAAGTCCGGTGATCGCCGCATCCCCTGGCTCGAGCTCGGCCTCGAGGCCGTCCTGGTCGTCGTCAGCGTGCTGCTGGCGCTGGGCCTCAACAGCTGGCGCGAGCGGCGCAAGCACGACGGGGTGGTGCGGGAGTCCCTGCACGCCCTCAGGGCGGAGATCGTGGCCGACCGGAAGCAGGTGAAGGACCGGCTGGCCTACCACCTCGCGCTCGCGGACACCCTGCGCGCCCACCCCCGCCACGCCGTGGCCCTGCGGCCCGCCTTCCTCCTGACCGACGCCTGGGAGAGCGCGCGGGCCACGGGGGCGGTGGGCTACATGGACTACCCGACGGCCGCCGCGCTCGGAAAGCTGTACGGCCTGGAGCGGCTCTACCACGACCTCACGCTGGCGGCGCTGCAGGGGCTGTACGCGGCGAGCCTGAGCCCGACGCGAGCCGGCGGGCCGGACCGGACCCAATGGGACGTGTGGCAGCCCATCCTCGCCGACTTCGTCAGCCTCGAGACCGCCCTCGACCGGCAGTACGACCGCACACTGGACCAGATCGGGGAGGGGACGCGGGGCGGACGGGACACGGCGGCGGGAGGCCGTGCCGACGGGGACTCGGCGCGGGGACACGGGCCGGACGCGGACTCGGCGCCGGGCGGCTGACGGGCGCGGCGGCCGTCACCCGTCCCGGACCATCGGCAGCTCGCGCACCCTCTCGCCCGTGAGCGCGAACCACGCGTTGGTGAGGGCGGGGGCGGCCGGCGGGAGGCCGGGCTCGCCGACGCCGCCCGGCTCCTCCCGGCTGTCGACGACGTGGACGTCCACCTCGGGCGCCTCCTCCATGCGGAGGAGCGGGTAGGCGCCGAAGTTCCCGGGCACGACGCGGCCGTCCTCGAGCGTGATCCTCCCGTGCAGGGCCTCGCCGATCCCGGCCATGACCGCGCCCGACATCTGCTGGCGGACGATGTCGGGGTGGACCACCTGGCCGCAGTCGGCCACGCAGGTCACGCGATGGACGCGGGGGCGGCCGTCGACCTCCGAGACCTCGGCGATCTCGGCCACGCGCCCGCCCTTGTCGCGGACCAGGCCGATGCCGAGCGCCCGGCCCTCCGGGAGCGGCTTCCCCCACCCCGCCCGCCCGGCGGCCACCTCGAGCACGTGCTTCACGCGCGGGTCCCCGTCCAGCATCTCGAGCCGGAACTCCAGGGGGTCGCGCCCGGCGGCGTGGGCCAGCTCGTCGATGAAGCTCTCCATGACCCACGTGTTCTGCGAGGGGCCGACCGAGCGCCAGTAGCCGGTCGGGACGGGGATCCCCGCGTAGCGGTAGTCGACGCGGAGGTTCGGGATGGCGTAGGCGGAGTTGGCGATCCCGTCCACGGCGCTCCGGTTCACGCGGCCGCTCGAGCCGCGCCCCTCCTGCACGCCGATCGGCGGCGCGGCCACGCGGGCGTCCACCGCCGAGAGGCGGCCCTCCCCGTCCACCGCGCCCCGGAGCCGGTAGTGGCTGATGGGCCGGTAGAAGTCGTGGCGCATGTCCTCCTCGCGCGTCCACACCACCTGGACCGGCGTGCCCGCCAGCGCCTTCGCGGTCTCGACGGCGTCCCGCACGTAGTCCACGCTCCCACGCCGTCCCCAGCCGCAGCCGACGTAGGTCATGTGGACCGTGACGTCGGAGACGTCCAGGCCGCAGATGTCGGCGGCCAGGCGCTGGGCGCCCTGCGGGTTCTGGGTGGACGCCCACACCTCGCACGCCCCTTCGCCCACGCGGGCGGTGGTGACCATCGGCTCCATGGTGGCGTGCGCCAGGTACGGGGTCACGTAGCGGCCCTCCGCCCGGTGCGCGCCGGCCGCGAGCGCCGAGGCGGCGTCCCCGTCGTCCACGGCCACCGCCGCCTCCTCTCCGTCGAGGAGCCCGTCCAGCGCCGAGGCGATCTCATCCGACCCCATGTGGAAGCCGCCGTCCTTCCAGGAGGCCTTCAGCGCCTCGGCGCCCCGGAACGCCGCCCACGTGTGGTCGGCCACCACGGCGATCCCCTCCGAGAGCCGGACGACCTTCCGCACGCCGGGCACGCGCAGGGCGTCCGCGTCGTCGAAGCTCCCGACCGCGTCACCGAAGCGCGGCGGGTGGACGACGGTGGCTCGGAGCATCCCGTCCAGCCGCACGTCGGCCCCGTACGCCGCCTTCCCCATCACCTTGGCGGGCGTGTCGCGCCGCGGCGGGCTCGTGCCGATGAGCGTGAACTCGGAGGGGTCCTTGAGCTTCGGGTCGGCCGGCACGCCGAGGGCGGCGGCGGCCTGGGCCAGCTCGCCGTACGACGCGGAGCGGCCCGAGCCCTCGTGGCTCACGCGGCCCGCGGCCGTGCGGCACTCGGAGGCGGGGACGCCCCACGTCTTCGCGGCCGCCGCCACGAGCATGGCGCGGGCGGTGGCCCCGGCGCTCCGGAGGGCGAGCCACGCCCCGTTCCGGACGCTCGAGCTCCCGACCGTCATCTGGCGGCCGTACTTGCGCGGGTCGGCGCCCGCCTGGACGATCTCGACCGCGTCCCAGTCGGCGTCCAGCTCCTCGGCCACGAGCATGGGGAGGGCGGTTCTCACCCCCTGCCCCATCTCGGCCCGGGCCATCATGATCCTCACCGCCCCGCCCGGCGTCACCTGCACGAAGGCATTGAGCGAGGCGAGCGAGGCGGCCACGCCGCCGGCTCCGCCGCCGGCCGCGGCCCCCGCCGTCCCCGCCGCCGTCTCCCACGCCCGCAGCCGTCCCGGGAAGCCGACGCCGAGCACGAGGCCGCCGCCCGCGAGCGCGCCGATCTTCACGAAATCGCGCCGGCCGATCCTGAAGACCCTGCCGACGGACGAAGTCCCGGGGGCCGGCGCCGCCAGGTCCGGCGAGCCGTCGGAGAGCACGAGGTCGGAGTCGATGCGCGTCATCTCAGCCCTCCTTCCCGGCGAGGGAAGCCGCGCCCGCCGCGCCGGCGCCCGCCGCGCCGGCGCCCGCGCCCTTCGCCTCCGATGCCGCCCGGTGGATGGCCTTCCGGATGCGGTCGTAGGTCCCGCAGCGGCAGAGGTTGCCGGACATGGCCTGGTCGATGTCCTCGTCGGTGGGGTCGGGCGTGCGCCCCAGGAGCGCCGCGGCCGACATGATCTGCCCCGACTGGCAGTAGCCGCACTGGGGCACTTCCTCGGCGATCCAGGCGCGCTGGACCGGATGCGACCCGTCGTCCGAGAGCCCCTCGATCGTGGTCACCTCGGCCCCGCCCACCGCCGAGACCGGGGTCACGCACGAGCGGACCGCGCTCCCGCCCAGGTGGACCGTGCACGCGCCGCACTGTGAGACGCCGCAGCCGTAGCGGGTTCCGGTGAGACCGACCAGGTCGCGGAGGACCCAGAGGAGCGGCATGTCGGGGGGCGCCTCGACCCGGTGGGACGTGCCGTTGACGCGGAGCGTGTAGCGGGCCATCGGGCCTCCAGCGCTGGGAGACGGCCTCGCGGGGAGAAAGCGGCGGGGCGCCGGTCCGTCCCCGGTCCTGCCCCTCCACGATGGCCGGCGGAGGGCGGGGAGGGCAAGCGGGAGGGCGGAGCGTGGAGCCGGACGGCGGCCGGCCACGCGGCGCCGCGGAGCCCTGTCGGAGCGCCGGGGAGCGGCGCTATGGTGCGCCCCGCGCAAGAGGTACGACTCCCCCAGGACCGGAGGGGTCCCATGAGGCGGCTGGCTGGAGCGGTGCTCGTGCTGTCGGCGGCCACCCTGCTCGCCTGCGGCGGGGAGGGCGGCCGGAGCGGCGCGGCCGCCTGCTCGCCCCCGGACACGAGCGCGGCGGCCCGCGTCGATCCCGGACGGCTGAGCGGCGAGTTCGCGCTCTCCATGCACGTGACCGCCGGCGTCCAGGAGGACTCGGTGGTCGGGGCGCACCTCGTCCTCGAGCCGTGGTCGGGCGCCCGGCCCGACGGCGGGCCCCAGCTCCCGTGGATCGTCGAGGGTCGCACCACGCTGACCCTCACCCCCTCCGATCCCGCCGCCGACAGCGCGTCTCCCGCCGTGCTCTCCGCCTCCGACTCCGCCTCTCGCGACGTGGTGGGCTTCTGGGACCCGCGCGGCCGGTCGATCGCCCTGGTGCAGGGGGCGGTCGAGGACGGCGGGCTCCAGCCGGTCCGGGGCGTGGACCTCCGGGTGCTCGAGACGGGCGAGGACGGGTTCCGCGGGACGTGGTCGACGGCCTTCTGGGGACCGCCCCATCCCTCGGGGTTCTTCTGCGCGAGGCGGGTGGCGGGCGAGGACGCGGCCGGGCGCGCGGGACCGACCCGAAGGGGTTTACGTGGGAGTTGACCATCCTGACCGGCCGAGCGATCCTTAGTTTAGGATAACACATAAGCTGAACTAAGAGCCCGGAGCCAGTTCAGGATGCGAGGACACTACGTCGACCGGGTCTGGCAGCACGATCCCACGCTGTATGCACCCGCTCGATATCGCCGGGCATGCCGGTATCGCGCGTTCGTGCCCGATCCCATCGCGGGGATCCAGTTCGCAATGGACGCACGCCTCGCGGGCATCATCTCGGACGCCGAGAACGCCATCCGCGCACTGAACGCGGCCGCGCGACCCGCGCTGGCTCCCCTCGCTCGCCTCCTGCTTCGCACCGAATCCATCGCTTCCTCGAAAGTCGAGGGGATGCAGGTGGACGTTCGGAAGCTCGCGCGGGCGGAAGCGCGGGCCGACATGGGCCGCCGGGCGTCGACCACGGCACTCGATATCCTGGCCAACATAGACGCCATGGAGGTGGCGATCAGGGAAGCCGCGGCAGAAGCCCCCTTCACCGTGGACGACATTCGTACGATTCACCGCCGCCTCATGGAACGAACTCCGCACTCCCACATCGCCGGCAGGATCCGAACGGTCCAGAACTGGATCGGAGGCAACGACTACAATCCCTGTGGAGCCGACTACGTGCCTCCCCCTCCCGAGGAGGTTCCCGGGCTCCTCGACGACCTGTGCCGGGCCATGGCCGATGACGGTCTTCCTCCCCTCGTCCAGGCGGCTCTGGTCCATGCCCAGTTCGAGACCATCCACCCCTTCGACGACGGGAACGGCCGGACCGGCCGAGCCCTCATCCACGTCGTGCTGCGACGGCGGGAGATCGCGCCCGAGTACGTACCGCCCATCAGCGTGGTGCTCGCTGCCGACAAGGACCGATACATCGCGGGACTGACCGAGTACCGGGAGGACGCTCTCGACTCCTGGCTCGAGCACTCTGCGTCTGCAGCCGCCCGATCGGCCCGGCTGGCGCAGTCGTACCTGACCGAGGTCGGAGAGCTCATGGATGGATGGCGCGAAGCGCTCGCCGCGGGAGCGAACCCCCGCTCGGACGCGGCGGCGTGGGCCGTGATCGAGGTGCTGCCGGCGCACCCGATCATCACCGCGCCGATCGCCGCCGCTGCGACCGGCCGGGCCAAGTCGGCCGTCAACCAGGCCGTCGTCGAGCTCGAAGAGGCGGGCATCCTCCTTCCCCTGTCCGAGTCGAGGCGAAACCGGTCCTGGGAGGTCGCCGGCCTTCTCGACCTGATCGCCGGGCTGGAGGCTGCGCAGCCGCCCCGGTCCTGAGCGAGATTCGAGCGCTCGCTCTTCGCTCCGAGCCGACCGGCCCACACGGCAACCCCTGACGCCCCGATGACGGTTCCGCGGAACCGTCGTGTCGGGAACGCGTCCCGGGAGGGCTCCGGGACGACGCGTGTCGCGAAGCCCGGAGGCCGCCGTGCAGGGGGCGAAGAGGCGCGAGGGTCCGATCGAGATCGGGCCCGGTCCGGAGGGACGCCTGGCCGTGAGGCTCCCCTACTGGCCCGACCTCGTCGAGAAGATCCGGACCGTGGAGGGGCGGAAGTGGCACCCCTCGGACAAGGTGTGGAGCGTGCCGCGCTCGGACGGAACCCTGGAGCGGCTCCTGGCCCTGTTCGAGGGCGAGGCCGTGGTCGTCGATCCAGGCGACGGCTCGGTGGTTCCGACCGCGGCGACCGCCGCCACGAGGTCCCGTTCGCGACGCGGGCGCCGTCGCCCCTACCGCTCCCGCCGCGCCCCCGACCCCACCGGTCCGGCCGGCGAGCTCCTGGCCCGGACCCGCGAGGAGCTCGCCCTCCGCGGCTACGCCATGAAGACCCGGAAGGCCTACACCGGCCACATCCGCCGCTTCCTCGCGTGGATGGAGCGCGAGGACGGCGCCGACCCCGGCGCCCCCACCGAGCGGGACCTCCGCCGGCACGTCGCCTCCCTCCTGGAGGGCGAGGGCGGCGTCTCCCACGGCTACGCCAACCAGTGCGTGAGCGCCCTCAAGTTCCTGTACGCCCACGTCCTCGAGCGCCCCGTGGGCGCGCTCCGGCTCCCCCGGCCCAGAGTCGAGCGGAAGCTCCCCGTCGTCCTCTCGCGCGAAGAGGTCAGGCGGATCCTCCGCGCCGTCCGGAACCGGAAGCACCGCGCGCTCCTCATGCTCGTCTACGCGTCCGGCCTCCGCGTCGGCGAGGTCGTCCGCCTCCGCCCCGAGGATCTGGACCCCGAGCGGCGCCTCCTCCACGTGCGGCAGGCGAAAGGCCGGAAGGACCGCTACGTCATGCTCTCCGGCGTGGCCGTCCGGGCCGTGGCCGAGTACGTCCGCTTCTACGAGCCCACCCGCTGGCTCTTCCCCGGCGCCCGCCCCCGGCGGCATCTGCACGAGCGCTCCGTCCAGCACCTCTTCGCCCGGGCCTGCGAGAGGGCCGGGATCGAGAAGCACGCCACCGTCCACACCCTGCGCCACTCCTTTGCCACCCACCTTTTGGAGAAGGGCGTGAACCTCCGGTACATCCAGGAGCTCCTCGGCCACGAAAGCCCCAAGACCACCCAGATCTACACGCGCGTAGCCGAGGGCGACCTGGCCCGGATCCAGAGCCCCCTGGACGACCTCATGGGGGGAGAGGAGAGGGGGGACCTGCCGCACGACTCCACCGAGGCAGGAGAGGGACGTTGATTTCTCCATCCCCGGAACCTATCATGCTTTCACGGTTACCGTGAAAGCATGAAGCACGAGAGGACCGTGAACCTTGATCCAGAGCTTCGGAGATCGCGCCACGGAGGACCTGTATCACGACCGGAAGACGGCGCGCGTTCGCGGGCTTCCCGCCGACGTGGCGAAACGGGCGGTTCGTAAGCTCGACATGATCCGGGCCGCCGCCGAGCTCGAGGACCTCAGGGTTCTACCCGGCAACCGGCTGGAAGCCCTGCGTGGCGACCGCGAAGGCTATCACAGCATCCGCGTCAACGAGCAGTGGCGCATCGTCTTCGGCTGGAGAGACGGACACGCCTGGGATGTCGAATTGACCGATTACCACTGACCAGGATAGCACCCATGCTGCCAGAGAACCGCGTACCAACGCACCCCGGCGAAATTCTGCTGGAGGAGTTCCTGAATCCCCTGGGCCTCACGCAGGTGGCCTTAGCCGACCACATCGGCGTCCCCGTTCAGCGGGTGAACGAGGTCGTCAACGGCAAGCGCGGAGTCACGCCGGAGACCGCGTGGCTGCTGGCGGGGGCCCTCGGAACGACGCCCGAATTCTGGATCAACCTCCAGAGTGCCTATGATCTGGCGACGAAGCGACCCGAACGGGAGGTCGAGCGGCTCACCGCCATGGTGGGTCAGGGGGCCACCTGACGGGTCGGGCGGGGGCGCGGCGCGGGAGCCCACGGCGCGAGTGTTTCCCCGAGATGCTCCTGGAGGCATTTTTAGAGAACCACGACGCGATTCGAACCCGCGCAGCCATCATCCCCGCAGCTTCGGATCGCAGATAGACGAGTTAGACGGAATTCCAAAGGATTCTGAGGGAGCAGAGGAATGCGCACACCGAGGCCACAGGGCTGGAGACCCACAATGTCCGCAGCCGCAGCAGCCGGTGCTGCCGGTCTCG
>Ga0209918_1000684_pt1 | contig 21127 bp, 18 predicted proteins | sample SalPonD_shore_MG_FD_185712 | JGI IMG/M metagenome (GOLD analysis project Ga0209918, IMG submission 185712) | Salt pond soil microbial communities from South San Francisco under conditions of wetland restoration - Salt Pond MetaG... | ecosystem: Environmental > Aquatic > Marine > Intertidal zone...
CGGACAAGGCCGCCGAGCACCTGCGCAAGGCGCTGGATCACGACGGGGGCTATTCCGCTGCGTGGAAGCTCTACGGCAAGGCACTCGCCGAGAGCGGCGACAGCGCCGCGGCCATCGAGGCCTATGAGGAGGGGATCCGGGTCGCCCAGGAGAAGGGCGACATCCAGGCCGCCAAGGAAATGGGTGTCTTCAAAAAGCGCCTGGAGAAGGCCGCCGGCTCATAGGGGAGTCGCTAACATCCGCGGCGGGCCCCGCGTCGTCGGCTCAGACGACGCTCTCCTCGGCTGACCGCCGGCGCTTGAAGCGCATTGCCCGATTGCGCCCGGACCGCTTGGCCGTATAGAGGGCGTCGTCGGCCGCGACGATAACTTCCTCGGCCGCGCCGGCGTCCTCGGGGAAGGCGGCCACACCGATGCTCACCGTGATGGAGGTATGGCGGTCGTCGCCGAGCGATACCGGCTCGGCGGCCATGACCTGCCGAATACGCTCGGCCACGGCCATCGCCCCCTCGCCGGGCGTCTCGGCCAGGATGACCGCGAATTCCTCGCCGCCGTAACGGGCCACCTGGTCGGCCGGCCTGAGTTCCCGGCACAGCCGGGACGCGACGCTGCGCAAGACCTCGTCGCCCACCGGATGACCGTATTGGTCGTTGACCGACTTGAAGCAATCGAGATCCAGCATCAAGACCGAGAACGGCCGGCCGTATCGCTGGTGGCGCCCGACCTCCTCGTCCAGGCGCCGCTGGAATTCGCGGTGGTTGTACAGGCCCGTCAGGCCGTCCCGGGCGGACAACTCTTCGAGGGCGCTCTGGCTGCGCTCCAGGCGCTCGGCCATGGAGTTGAAGGCGCCGGCCAGTCCCTGCAGCTCGTCCTGGCCGTCGACGGCGACACGGTAGCCGAGATTGCCCTCGCCGAGGCGGTGCGCCCCCTCCTCAAGACTGCGCAGGGGCGCCAGTATGGACCGGGCCAGTCCGAAGCCGCTCGCGGCGGCCATGGCCATCGCGGCGGCAAAGATCACCGCCACCAGGATCTCCACCTGGGTCATGACCAGACGCGCCTCGCGCAGGCTGGCCGCCGCCTGCTGCTGGGCCCGGGCCCGCATCTGGTCGAGGAGGTCCTGCGAGCTGCGGAGACTGATATGGATATCGTCGATCGCCCGAATCGCCGCCGCGCGAGGGACCGGCGCCGGGCGCGACAACAGTTTGCGGGCGATGCGTTGGGCCCGCTGCCACGCCTCGAGGGCCGGCTCGAGCATGTCCTCCTGCACGCGCGTGCCGGCATAGCTCTTCATGACGGACTTGAAGCCCTTGTCGACCTCGGCACTGGTGTGCGCGAAATCGACGCGCGCGCGGGAGTCGCCGTCGATGGCGTAATGGGCCGGGGCGATGGCCGCCTTGCGCAACAGGGCGTGCAGTTCGCTCACGCGCTCCAGCTTCGTCGACGATGTCTGCACCACGTCCTGGAAGGCACCGATGACCTTGGGAAGCAAAAGATGACCCTCGACCAGCGCGAACATCACCCAGGGCAACAGCATCGCCAGCACGCCCATCACGAGATGGGCGCGCAGCGAGCGTTTGGACAAGAGGGGCAATTTCATGCGTTCTTCTTAGTCGTGACCGTGGCCGCGGGGCATTGGCTTCTCCCCCAGCCGGCTGAGTCGTAACGCGCCCCCGGTTCGCCGCTACCGAAGACGGCGACGGGCTCGCGGAAGCGGCGTGGTCTGCTTATAAGGATAATGTGAAGAGGGCCATTATCAAACCGCCCACGTGCTTTTTCAATGTCAGCCGTCGCGGAACAGGAAGCCCCGGGCGCCCGGGCCCGGCGATATGCCGTCATGGCGCTTTCCTCCCTGAAGGGCCGGTTCTCCCTATTGTAGACTCGACTGACGCGGTTCGTCCCTCACCACACCCTGCGCGACTGAAGGTGCGAAGTCATTTAAACCCCGGGAACGCGCACAGCGGGGACCTGGTCAAAACGTCTAGACTAATGGACTCGCCACCCGAGGATATTCTCTATGCCCAAGAACCCCATCATCACGCCCGCCCGCCTGGCGCTGCTCCTGGTCGGCGCCGCGCTGGCCGTGGCCATCGCCGCCGTGGTGAACCTGACCACGCTGAGCTCGGCCGATGCCGCCGAGCCGCCCTTTCCCGACGGCGCGCCCTGGCTGAACGTCGCCCGGCCGCTCACGCCCGAGGACCTGCACGGCCATGTCGTGCTGCTCGATTTCTTCACGCCCGGCTGCATCAACTGCATCCACGTGCTGCCCGAGACGGACAAGCTGGGCAAGGAGTTCGGCAAACGCCTGCTCGTCATCGGCGTGAACTCGCCGAAGTTCAAGGCCTCACAGCAGACGGGCAATGTCGAGGGCTTCGTCCAGCGCTACGACATCCGCCACCCCATCATCACGGACAAGGGCATGGTGCTGTGGAAGCACTACCACGTGTTCGCCTGGCCGACGCAGATCCTGCTCGGTCCCAAGGGCAAGGTCGTCAACGTCTACGTCGGCGAGGGCAAGTACGCCGCGATCCGCGAGGACGTCATCAAGACCCTGGCCAAGGCGCGCAAGGCGGGGACGCTGAACGACAAGCCCCTGCCGCTCAAGCCCATGGCGCACAAGAAGGGCGGGCTGCTGCAGCCGGGCAAGGTGGCGGTCAGCGACCGGTACGTCGCGGTGACGGACTCGGGCCACAATCGGGTCATCCTGCTCGACCATGACGGCAAGGTGCTCAAGGTCATCGGCGACGGCCGGCGCGGCGCGCGCGACGGGGCGCCGGACCAGGCCGAGTTCGACGGCCCCCAGGGCCTGGCGTTCGACGGCGACACCCTATATGTGGCCGACACGACCAACGCGCTCATCCGCGCCGTGGCCCTGCCCTCGGGCAAGGTGAGCACGGTGGCCGGCAACGGCAAGCATGGCTTCGGGGTGGTCGGCTACCACGGCGCGCGCAGCGTGGGCCTGAGCTCGCCCTGGGGGCTTCAGGTCGTCGGCGGCAAGCTCTACATCGCCATGGCCGGTATACACCAGATCTGGCGCCTGGATATCGGCGAAAAGCGCATCGGACCGTTCGCCGGCAGCGGCAGCGAGGGGATCGCCGACGGCCCACTCGGGCGGGCGAGCTTCGCCCAGAGCAGCGCCCTGGCCTATCACGACGGCCAGCTGTTCGTGGCCGACCCGGAGGCCTCGGCGGTGCGGCGCATCGACCTGGACAAGGGCGAGGTCGAGACCCTGGTCGGCCAGGGCCTGTTCAAGTTCGGCCTGAACAACGGCGCGGCGGGCCAGGCCCTGCTGCAGCACGACCAGGGCCTGGCCTATCTGGACGGCCGGCTGTACATCGCCGACACCTTCAACAACGCCATCCGGGTGCTCGACCTGGGGTCCAACTGGGTCAAGACCCTCGCCAAGGGCCTGTCCCAACCCGGCGGCCTGGCCGTACTGGGCCCGCATACCCTGCTGGTCGCCGACACCAACGCGGATCGCCTGGTGACGGTGAATATCGAGAGCGGTCAGCTCGCGCCCTGGCCGGTCAAGGGCCTGTAGAAGACGCATGCGCGAATCTGCCGCTGCAATGGAACGTCACCGGCGCGTACGGGTCTAGTGAGGAGACAATCGGTTGAACTCAAAACCATACAGGAGGTACGGCATGCAGGTGGGACTATTGAACGGTGGCAAGCTCAAGGCGATATCAGGGTTGATGTTGGGCGCCGCCCTGGCGCTGGGCGCGCTGCCGGCGAGCGCCGGGCAGTTCTCGGGGCCGCTGGCCAAGACCATCGCCAAGGGCAAGCAGATCTTCACCCACGACAGCTTCGGCGGGCGCGGCATGAGCTGTGCCTCGTGCCACAGGGCCGCGGGTACCGGCCCGACGCAGGTGCCCGGCCGGAACATGAAGGGCCCGAGCCTGAACAACGCCGCCGCGATCTTTCCCAAGTTCAAGCGCCGCAACGGCAAGGTGATCACGCTGGCCGATCAGATCCACGGCTGCATCGCCGGTGCCATGGGCGGCCAGCCGCCGGCCTACAACTCGGACAAGATGCGCGCGCTGGTGACCTACCTGACCTCGCTGTCCGAAGGCAAGGCGATCCACATGGGCGGCAAGCTCAAGTAAGGCACACCGGCTCCAGCGCCTCATCGACAGCGCGAAGACAACACGCATGACGACAAGACGCCTGCGCATGGTCGCGCTGTTCTACACCTTCGTGCTGGCCTACGCCGGCATGCAGCTCTACGCCGTGGGGCGGGCGCATGCGGACCTCGGCCTGGCCTGGCCGGTGACGGGCGCGCTGGTCGCCTGGGTGGCGCTGATGACGGCGATGCCCTTTCTGGTGTGGCGCTGGGAGGCGCGGGGCTGGCACCGGCCGGTGATCCTGGGGTCCTGGCTCGGCTACACCTGGATGGGGCTGGCCTTCCTGTTCTTCTGGATCGCGCTGGTGCTGGCCCTGGTCCGCAGCGCGCTCATCCACTTCGACCCGCTGTACTTCACCACCGCCCGCGCCGCCTTCTGGCAGGCCTGCGGGATCACGGGCCTGGTCGCGCTCTACGGCTTCGTCGACGCGCGGCGCCTGCGCATCGAGAAGGTCGCGCTGGCCAGCCCCAAGCTCGCTCCGGGCAGCCGGCCGCTTCGTATCGCCCTGATCTCCGACGTGCACCTGGGCGCCATCGTGCACACGCGCCGCCTCCGTGCCATCCTCGCCGAGCTGCGCCGGCTCGACCCCGACGTGCTGATCTCCGCCGGCGACCTGGTCGACGGCCAGGCCGATCGCCTGGACGACCTGTCGGCCATGTTCGCCGAGTTCCGCCCGCCGCTGGGCAAGTTCGCGGTCACCGGCAATCACGAATACTTCGTGGGCGTGGACCGGGCCCTGGCCTTTCACCGGGACGCGGGCTTCCGGGTGCTGCGCGGCGAGGCGGCACCAGTGAACGAGGCGCTGACCATCGCCGGGGTCGACGACCCCACCGGCCGGCGCATGGGCCAGCCCGGCCACACCGACGAGCGTGCCGCCCTTAAGTCCGCTGCGTCCGGTCGCTTCACGCTGCTCATCAAGCACCAGCCCCTCATCGACGAGGCGGCATCGCCCGGCGTCGACCTGCAGGTCTCCGGCCACGTGCACAAGGGGCAGATCTTTCCCTTCGGCTACCTGGTGCGCCTGCGCTATCCGGTGGACACGGGTCTTAACGCAAAGCCCGGGGGCGGCTGGCTGTATGTCAGCCGCGGCACCGGCACCTGGGGCCCGCCGCTGCGCGTGGGCGCGGCGCCCGAGATCACCCTGTTCGAGCTCACGCCGGCCGCCTAGCGCGGCCTGAACACAGATCCCCCACCCCGGCGGTCAACCTTGATCGCCGTCAATACAGTGATCCCCGACGGGTGCTACCTTGCCGGCACCAAAGCGAGGATCGTCCATGCCGCTCGTCACCGCACAATCCCTGACCAAGACCTACCGCGTGGGCCACGTCGACGTCCCGGCCGTGCGCGGGGTGGACTTCACCATCGAGCCGGGGGCCTTCGTCGCCTTCGTCGGCCCCTCGGGCAGCGGCAAGACCACGCTGCTGAACATGATCGGCTGCCTGGACAAGCCGACCGGGGGGCGCCTGGCCGTGCTCGACCAGGACATCGGGGCGCTGAGCCGCTCGGGCGCGGCGGATTTTCGCGGCGCCAACCTCGGCTTCATCTTCCAGGACTTCAACCTGATTCCGGTGCTCAGCGCCGCCGAGAACATCGAATACCCGCTGCAGATGGTGCAGGACTGGCCGGCGGCCAAACGCCGCAAGCGCGTGGCCGAGCTGCTCGAGGCCGTGGGCATCGCCGAGCAGGCCGACAAGCGGCCCGACCAGCTCTCCGGCGGGCAGAAGCAGCGCGTGGCCGTGGCCCGGGCCCTGGCCACGCACCCCAAGCTGGTCCTGGCCGACGAGCCCACGGCGAATCTGGACCACGACACCGCCTACCGCATCCTGTCGCTGATGAAGCGCATGCGCGAGGAGTTCGGCACGACCTTCATCTTCTCGACCCACGACGCCAAGATCATGGGCGAGGCCGAGGTGACGTTCACGCTCGAGGACGGCCGGCTGGCCAACCATGGAGAACACGCCCATGTTTAAGGTCACGGCCCTGGCCGCCCGCAACCTCGCCCGCTACTGGCGCCGGACCCTGCTCACCGCCGGTCTGGTGGTGCTGGGCGTGGTGGCGGTGCTGGTGTTCATTTCCATCGCCGGCTCGTTCAAGGCGCTGATCGTCGGCCAGATCACCGACTCCATGCTGGGCCACCTTCAGATCCACCGCCGCGGCTACGTGGCCTCGATCGACAACCTGCCGCTGAACCTGAACATGAGCCCGACTCAAGTGACCAGGGCCGAACAGGCGCTCGCGGCGAACAAGAACGTGGCGGCGTATTCGCCGCGCCTGAAGTTCGGCGCCATGTTCAGCAATTTCACCGAGACCACGAGCATCCGCCTCAACGGCATCGACCCGGCGCGCGAGGCGGCGACGGTGCCGCTGCTGCCCAAGCGCCTCATCGCCGGCAGTGCGGCCAACGGCCTGGTCCAGCGCGGCAAGATCCTGGTGCCGCGTATCCTCGCCCACGGCATGAAGCTCAAGGTGGGCGACACGGTGGTGCTGGTGGCCACCAACCTGGACGGCTCGGTCAACGGCAAGACCTTCGTCGTCCAGGGCATTCTGGACGACGTGACCGGCCCCGGGGGACGCGACGGCTACGTCAATATCGCCGACGCGCGCGAGCTGCTGCGCCTGAACCGGCCCGAGGTCAACGAAATCGCCGTGCGCCTGAAGGACCCGCACAAACTCAACCAGACCCGCGCCGCGCTGAGCAAGGCCCTGGCCGGTCTGAGCAACGCCCAGGGCCAGCCGGCGCTGGAGGTGCACACCTGGGAGCGCCTGTCGCCCTTTTCCAATATCGCCCACATGATCGATCTGCTCGACGTGTTCATTCGGGTGATGCTGGTCGGCATCGTATTGATCGCGGTGATGAACGTGATGATGATGGCGGTCTACGAGCGCATCCGCGAGATAGGCATGGTCGCGGCCATCGGCACGCCGCCGCGGCGCATCATGTCGCTGTTCCTGGCCGAGGGCCTGCTGCTGGGCCTGATCGGTACGGCCATCGGTACGGCGGCGAGCCTCGCGGTGGTCTGGGCGTTGAATGTCTGGCCGGTACACTTCGCCTTCGCGCGTCAGACCTTCGAACTCGCGCCGTTCATCCCCGTGGCCAACGTGATCGGCATCGGCCTCATCGTGCTCGTCGTCGCCGCCCTGGCGAGCCTGCAGCCGGCGTGGAGGGCCGCGCGCATGGACCCCATCCGCGCCCTGCGCCATACCTGAACCACCCGAGGGACAGCACCATGCGTCGTTTGCTCTATATCGCTCTCATCGTGCTCGTGCCCGCGTTCGCCGGGGCACCGGCACTGGCTGCGGACAGCGCCAAACCGGACGGGGACAAGCTCCTGCGCGAGATCGACCGCAACCTCAACCCCGAATCCTACGAGGCCTACCGCAAGCTCATCAACATCGAGCCCGACGGGCGCAAAAAGGAATTCGTGCTGTTCACGGTGAAAAAGGGCCGCGACAAGCTCATCGCCCTGTTCCTCGACCCGCCCAGCGAGAAGGGGCGGGCCACGCTGCGCCTGGGCGACAACATGTGGCTGTACATCCCGGGCGTGGGCAGGCCCATCCGGATCACCAGCCTGCAGTCGGTGGTCGGCGGCGTGTTCAACAACTCCGACATCCTCACCCTGGACTACAGCGTCGAATACAAGGCGCAAAAGGTCGAAGAGCAGGGCCAGGACTACGTGCTGGACCTCAAGGCGCGCACGGCCAGCGTCGCCTACGACCGCCTGGCGATGCGTGTCGATCGCAAGTCACTGCTGCCCGTGGAGATCCAGGCCTACGCGGCGAGCGGGCTGTTGATCAAGACCCTGCACTTCAGCCAGGTCAAGGACTTCGGCAACGGCATCAAACGCCCCTCGGTGCTGGAGACCGACAGCCCGCTGTACAAGGGGTACAAGTCGGTGATGATCTGGGCGAAGATCCGCCCGCGTAAGCTGCCCGACGAGGTCTTCACCCTGAACTACCTCCCCCGGGCCGGCGAGCTGCGCTAATTTATGCGCGGGTTCATGCGCGGGCCCATGCGGGGGACGACGCGCCGGCTGCGCCGTGCCGCGCTGCTCCTGTGCCTGGCGGTGCCGGCACTCGGCGCGGCCCAGGAGAGCTACAGCTTCGACGTCTCCAGCTTCGAGAAAAGGCCCTTCGAGCTCGGCGGCTACGCCGAGTTGCGGGCCGAGTCGTTCTGGCTGGACCAGGACTCGGCGCTGTATCAACTCGGCTTTTTCGACCAGGCCCCGCGCTCGCGCTTCACCCGGGGCACGGGCACGGTCCAACTGACGGGCCAATACCGCCGGGGCATCGTCTCGGCCGATTTCGTGGCCCACAGCAGCTACCAGGACGACTACCGCGGCGCCGAGCAGGACACGCGCCTGTACGAGGGCTACCTCTCGGTCCAACCCGCCACCGGCCAGCGCTACGAGCTGGGCAAAAAGGCGCTGGCCTGGGGCAAGGGCTATGCCTGGAACCCGGTGGGCTTCGTGCAGCGCCCGAAGGACCCCAACGACCCCGACCTGGCGCGCCAGGGCTTTACGATCGCGGGGGCGGAATTCATCCACAGCGGCAGCGGTGATCTCAAGACCGTGGCCTTCACACCCCTGATGGTGCCCACCTTCGGCGCCGCCAATGCCGACTTCGGCGCCGCCGACGACGCCGGCCACGCCAACCCGGCGGCGAAGCTCTATCTGCTCTACAAAGACACCGACATCGACTTCATGATGCTGGGCCAGGGTTCGCGCAGCGCCCGCTACGGCGCGGACTTTTCGCGCAATCTGGCGACGAATTTCGAGATTCACGGCGAGTGGGCGCACATCGACGGGGCGGTGCGGCCCGTGCTGGGCCCGGGCGGGGCGATCGCCGTCCGCGAGTCCAGCGCCGAGAGCTACCTGCTGGGCCTGCGCTATCTGACCGAGGGCGAGCTGACGGCCATCGCCGAGTACTACCACAACGGCACGGGCTACAGCGAGGCGGAGCTGGGCGCGATCACCTCGGCCGTGCACGATGCCTATGACCAATATCGGCTCGACGGCGACCCCACCCGCCTGCAGCACCTGCGCTCGGCCTTCCAGCCGACCCTCATGCAGCCCAATCCCGGTCGGAACTATCTCTACCTGCGCCTGAGCCAGAACCAGCCCTTCGACATCCTCTACTGGACCCCCGCGCTGACGGTGATGACCAATCTCGACGATCACAGCTACTCGCTCGCCCCGGAGCTGCTCTACACCGGCATCAACAACCTGGAGCTGCGCGCCCGCCTGTTCTGGCTGCACGGCTCGCGCCAAAGCGATTTCGGAGAAAAACAGAACGACCGGCGGGCCGAGCTTCGCCTGCGCTACTACTTCTAGCGCCCGCCGGGGCGCGAGCCCCACCCTGGCCGGGCGGGCGGGGCTCAGGTAATTTGAACTTACCGGCCCCATCGGCGGTCCCAAGCTTCAGCACACGACGTTTATCACTCCAGGAATCGAGCTATGACGACGACGCGGCGCGCGCGCCCCACGGGACTGCTTTGGGCATTGATGTTGGGATTGGCGATGGGTGTCGGCGGGCCGCCGGCCGCACGGGCCAAGACGCACCGGACCGACCCCTCCCAGGTCCTGCGCGCCCGGCTCGACAACGGGCTGCGTGTGGTCATCGTCCGCAACGACCTGGCGCCGGTGGTGACCACCGAGCTCAATTACCTGGTCGGCTCCAACGAGGCGCCCAAGGGGTTCCCGGGCATGGCCCACGCCCAGGAGCACATGATGTTCCGGGGCAGCCCCGGTCTGTCCGCGGCGCAGCTGGCCGACATCACCGCGGCCATGGGCGGCAATTTCGATGCCGATACCCAGCAGAGCGTCACCCAGTATTTCTTCACCGTCCCGGCCGAGGACGTCAACGTCGCCCTGCATATCGGGGCCATTCGCATGCGCGGCGTACTCGACTCGCAAAAGCTGTGGTCCAAGGAGCGCGGCGCCATCGAGCAGGAGGTCGCACGCGACCTCTCCGACCCCGAATACGTAATGTACACGAAGGTTCTGGCCGCGATGTTCAAGGGCACGCCCTATGCCCACGACGCGCTCGGCACCCGCCCGTCGTTCGACAAGACCACCGGCGCCATGCTCCATCGCTTCCACGAGCAGTGGTATGCGCCTAACAATGCCGTGCTGGTCGTGGTCGGCCACGTCGAACCGAAAAAGACCCTGGCCGAGATCAAACACCTGTTCGGCAAAATCCCGGCGCAGAAGCTGCCCAAACGACCGGGCGTGCACCTGCAGCCGGTGCAAAGCCAGAAGCTGCACCTCAAGACGGACTCGCCCTACGGCCTGGCGGCGATCGCCTTCCGGATGCCCGGCTACGACAGCAAGGACTACGCGGCCAGCCAGGTGCTCTCGGACGTATTGAGCAGCGAGCGCGGCCGTTTGTATCACCTGGTCACCAGCGGCCGGGCCCTGGGCGTGGGCTTCGACATGAACCCGTTTCGCCAGACGGGCATGGGGTTTGCCTACGCGGCCTTCCCCAAGGGCGGCGACGACAAGGCCCTGCTGGCCTCGGTGCGCAAGACCCTGGCCACGATCGTCAAGCACGGCGTCCCGGCCGATCTGGTCGCCGCCGCCAAGCGCCAGGCGCGCTCGGCCGAGGCCTTTCAGCGCAATTCCATTCCGGGCCTGGCCTCGGCCTGGTCGCAGGCCCTGGCGGTCGAAGGGCGCCACTCCCCGACCGACGACATGGAGGCCATCGAGAAGGTCACCGTCGCCGACGTCAATCGCGTCGCCCGCCAATACCTGGACGAGGACCACGCGATCACCGCGGTGCTGACCCCTCAGGGCTCCGGGGCGCCCAGCGCCTCGCACGGCTTCGGCGGCAAGGAATCCTTCGCGCCCAAACAGACCAAGCCGGTGAAGCTGCCGGACTGGGCCCGCCACGCGCTGGGCAAGCTCAATGTGCCGGCCTCGGTCGTCAACCCGGTGGTCAAGGTGCTGCCCAACGGCCTGAAGCTCATCGTCCAGCATGAGGACCTGAGCAATACGGTCAGTGTGTTCGGGCGCGTGCACAGCCAGGCCTCGATGGAAACGCCCAAGGGCAAGGAGGGCGTGAGCAGCATCCTCGGCCAGCTGTTCGACTACGGCACGACCTCGCTCGACCGCGTGGCCTTTCAAAAGGCCCTGGACGACATCGGCGCCAGCGAGTCGGCGGGCACGCACTTCTCGCTCCAGGTCCTGCGCCCGGACTTCGCCCGCGGCGCGCAGTTGCTCGCCGACAACGTATTGCACCCGGCCCTGCCCAAGCGCGCCTTCAAGGTCGTGCAGCGCCAGACCGCACAGGCGGTGGCGGGTCAGCTGCAAAGCCCGGGTTTCCTGACACACCAGTCGCTGAAAAAGGCGCTGTTCCCCAAGACCGACCCGACGCTGCGCCACGCCACGCCGAAATCGATCAAGGCGCTGACGCGCGCCGATGTCGTGGCCTATCACCACAAGGTCTTCCGCCCCGACATGACGACCATCGTGGTCATCGGCAATATCAGCCCGGCGAAGGCCGAGCAGGTCGTCGGCAAATATTTCGGCCACTGGAAGGCGGGCGGTTCGAAGCCCGATACCGACCTGCCCCAGGTGCCCGACAACACGCCGTCCACGGCCCACGTCCCCGACAGCAGCCGCGTGCAGGACCGCGTGGTCCTGGCCGAGACCCTGAAGATGAACCGCTTCAACCCGGACTACTACGCCCTGAAGCTGGGCAACCACGTCCTGGGCGGCGCCTTCTACGCCACGCGCCTGTACCACGACCTGCGCGAGCAGCGCGGGCTGGTCTACACCGTGGGCTCGGGCTTTCAGTTCGGCCCGAAGCGCTCGCTGTATATCGCCGGCTACGCCTGCGATCCGAAGAACGTCTCCAAGGCGCGCAACATCATCGTGCGCGACCTGGAGCAGATGCGCGTCGAGCCGGTCACCGCCACCGAGCTGCAACAGGCCAAGGCCCTGCTGCTGCGCGAGATCCCGCTGTCCGAGGCGAGCATGGGCGACATCGCCGGCGGGCTGCTGCACCGTGCCGACCGCGGCCTGCCGCTGGACGAGCCCACGCGGGCGGCCAGGCGTTACGTCAAGCTGACGGCGCGCCAGGTCAAGCGGGCCTACGAGAAATGGCTGCGCCCGACCGATCTGGTCGAGATCAGCCAGGGACCCAATCCCAAATAGGGGGCCGTCACAGGCGCTGGATGTACTCCCGCATGCGCCGGCGCAGGGCGGCATCCGGCAGGCGGCCCACGCCGGCGCCCATGTTGTCGACCAGATGCCTGGGCTTGCTGGTGGCGGGAATGACGCAGGTCACCGCCTCCTCGGCGAGCACGTACTTCAACGCGAACTGGGCCCAGCTCCGGCAGTCGAACTCCCTCGCCCAGTCGGGCAACGCCTCACCCCGCGTACGCGAGAACAACCTCCCGTCCTCGAAGGCACGGTTGACGATCACCGCAATGCCCTTGTCGCGGGCCAGCGGCAGCAGGCGCCGCTCGGCGTCTGGCGTGAGCACCGAATAATTGAACTGCACGAAGTCCAGGGGCTCGCGGCGCATCAGCCGCTCCAAGCGCTCGAAGGCATAGGTCTGGTAATGCGTGATGCCGAGGTAGCGGATGCGTCCCGCGTCCTTCCAGGCACGCAGGGTGTCGAGCTGGGTGTCCACGTCGATGAGATTGTGCACCTGGATGAGGTCCAGGCGGCGTCGCCGCAGCAGGCGCTCGGAGCGCTCCATCTGCTCGATGCCCGGTTGCCCGCCGACTTCGTGCACCTTGGTGGCCAGGAACAGTTCGTCGTTCACCCCCAGCGCACCGGCGAGGCGCCCGATCACCGCCTCGGCGTTGCCGTAGGTCGGCGAGGTGTCGACCAGGCGCCCGCCATGGGCTCGGAACAGGCGCAGCACCTCCTTGAGCGGTGCCAGCGACGCGCCGGACATCGTCTCGAAGGCATCGGAGGTGCCCAGCCCGACGGCGGGGATCGGCTCGCCGGTCTTGGGCACGGCGCGCCGGAGCATCGTGCCGGGCGCGGCGGCAGCGCTGGCCGGCGGGCCGAGGCCCAGCGCCAGGGCCCCGGCGGCGCCCAGGCGCAGCAGCTCGCGCCGGCTCAAGCACAGCCGCTCCCACGTGGATGGGTCCAGCGGTCGGTCAACCATGGTCGACTCCCCCGTCTATGCGCCCCTGTCGGCATCGAAAAGTGTAGCCCAACCGCGCCCGCCCATGCGCCGCTCAGGGGCCGGGCGTTCGGGCGCGCAGGGTCTCCTGGCGCCGCCCCAGGGCGAACCCGCTGGCCGCCCAGACCAGCGCCATCGGCACGGCGAGCCAGGCGATCGTCGACAGGGCCAGCCCGGCCGCGCTGAGCAGGGCGAAGGCCCAGCCGCTGACGGCGTCGCCGCCGCGGTAGACGACGGTGTCGATAAAGTTCTTCGCTTTGTACTTGTCCTCGCGCGGGATCACGGTGAACAACAGCTCGCGCCCCGGGCGCGTAATGGCGTAGTTGCCGGCGCGGCGCAGCACCTGAAAGACCACGAGGACGGCCAGGGTCGGGTATAGACCCAAGGCGGCGAAGCCGGCGCCCACGGCGAGCGGGACCAGCGCCAGGGTCCAGGCCACGCCGACGCGCTCGACCAGCCGCGCCATGACGAACAGTTGGGCCAGCACGGTCAATACGTTGACGGCCAGATCGATCGAAGCGAACACCCGCGTGCGCTCGCCGGGGTCGGCGAAGCTCGCCTTGACGATATGGGCCTGCTCGAAATACAGGAAGGTCGACAGCGTCGTGTACAGCAGAATGAACAACCCGATGCCGAGCAGGTAGGGCGAACGGGCCACGTGGAGCGCACCGGCGAGCACCCCGCCGTGCACGGCGCCGCCCGGTGCCAGGTCGGAGTGCGCATCGTCACGGCGCAGGCGCAGCACCCCGTGCACGCACACCACCGCCAACGCGAGCAGGCCGATGGAAAAGGGAATGAGCTGGGCCGGGCCGAGGGCCTCGGCCAGCCAGGCGGTCAGGCCCGGGCCGGCGATGGCCCCGGCACTGCCGCCGGCGGCGATGACGCCGAACAGGCGCCGCGCCTGGGCGTTGCTGAACACGTCGGCCATCAGGCTCCAGAAGACCGACACCACGAACAGGTTGAACACGCTGATCCAGATGAAAAAGGCCCGCGCGACCCAGGCCCGCGCCACGTCCAGCTCGAACAAAAAATAGAACAGCGCCAGGTTGGCGATGAAGAAGTAATACACCACGGGCACCAGGCGGCGGCGCTTGAAGCGCGCCGCGGCCCAGCCGAACAGGGGGACGGCCAGCAGCATCGCCGCGAAGGTGCCGGTGAACACCCACTGCAGGTTCTGCACCCCGCCCTGGATCCCCATCTCATCGCGGATGGGGCGCAGGATGTAATAGGCGCACAGCAGGCAAAAATAGTAGGCAAACGCGATTGCCACGGCGCCGAGCTCGTGGGGCTCGATGCGCAGCAGGCGGTTCAGGCATTCGCGCATGGGCGGTTGGTGCTAGGGCGTACCGCCCATCGCGCGCTCGATGCGCCGGTCGGGCACCAGCCACATCAGGGCGACGAATATATACAGCGCCCCGGAGATACGGGCGTCGACGAAGGCCAGGGGAATGGCCAGCGCATACAGCAGCGGGGAGAGCTTGCCCTTGAGGTCGGGACCGACGGCGCGGGCCAGCAGCGAGCCCTCGCCCTGTGTGGCGATGATGGTGCGCTGCAGGATGAAATAGGCGATTGCGGCGAGCAGCAACACTAGCCCGTAGAGCGCGGTCGGCACGGGGGCAAAGTGGTTCTCGCCCATCCACGCCGTGACGAAGGGGAACAGGGACAACCAGAACAGCAGATGCAGGTTCGCCCACAGCATGGCCCCGCTGGCCCGCTCGGTGGTGTGCAACATGTGGTGGTGGTTGTTCCAGTAGATCCCGATGTAGACGAAGCTCAACAGGTAACTGAGAAAGACGGGCAACACGGGGAGCAGCGCGCCGAGCTCGGCGCTGTGGGGCACCTTCATCTCCAGCACCATGATCGTGATGATGATGGCGAGCACGCCGTCGCTGAAGGCCTCCAGACGATTGGTCCCCATGCTTCCCCCCGCGTCGTGCCGCATCCCGCTCAGTATAGCCGCGCCCCGGGCGGCGGTCACAAACATCAAAAAATCATAAACAAATCAGTTTGATAGTTTCACACGCCGGTCACGCCGGCGTCACGTCCGTCCCCGATCCTGCGCAGACCTCACAACCAAGACAGGGGACAGGAAATGCTCAAATCCAAGTTATTGACCCGTGCGGTCGCCGCCGGCCTCGGCCTCGGCGCCTGCCTGATGTCGGGTGCCGGTACCGCCGGCGCCTATCCGGCGGGCCTCGGCCACACCACCACGCCCATCAAGCACATCGTGGTGATCTTCCAGGAGAACGTCTCGTTCGATCACTACTTCGCCACCTACCCGCAGGCGGCCAACCCGGCCGGCGAGCCGGCCTTCCACGCCGCCCCGGGCACGCCCTCGGTCAACGGGCTGAACGCCGAGTTGCTCGAGCACAATCCCAACGCCGCCAACCCGCAGCGCCTGGCCCGCGCCGAGGCGCTGACCTGCGACCAGGACCACCACTACGGCGACGAGCAGCGCGCCTTCGACGGCGGCCTGATGGACAAGTTCGTCGAATACACCAACCGCGAGTCCTGCGCGCCGCCCGAGGTCAGCAAGCCGAACCTGGTGATGGACTACTACGACGGCAACACCGTCACGGCGATGTGGAACTACGCCCAGCACTTCGCCATGAGCGACAACTCCTACAACACCACCTTCGGCCCGTCCACCCCGGGCGCGCTGAACCTGGTCTCGGGCCAGACCTGGGGCGCCATCTCGACCGATCCGGCGCATGACACCTACGGCGCGGTCAGCACCGACGCCAACGGCGTGGGCACGGTCATCAACGATCCCAACCCGACCTTCGACGACTGCTCTTCCAGCAAGTATCCGACGGTCTCGATGATCGACAGCAACAAGAACATCGGCGACCTGCTCAACGCCAAGGGCATCACCTGGGGCTGGTTCGAAGGGGGCTTTCGCCCGACCGGCCGCGACGCCAACGGCAATGCCGTGTGCGGCGCCCAGCACGCCAACATCGGCGGCGTGATGGTCGACGACTACATCCCGCATCACGAGCCGTTCCAGTACTACAAGTCGACCTCCAACCCGCACCACCTGGCGCCGAGCTCGGTCGCGGCCATCGGCCACGACGACCGGGCCAACCATCAGTACGACCTGAAGGATTTCTGGGCGGCGGCCAACCAGGGCAATCTGCCCGCGGTGAGCTTCCTCAAGGCCGCCGGCTATCAGGACGGCCATGCGGCCTATTCCGATCCGCTCGACGAGCAGCAGTTCATCGTCGACACGATCAACCGCCTGGAGAAGCTGCCCCAGTGGCGCTCCACCGCCGTGGTCATCGCCTATGACGACTCCGACGGCTGGTACGACCACGCCATGGGCCCGATCGTCAGCCAGTCCAACGACCCGGCCAACGACGCCCTGACCGGCGGCAGCTGCGGCGCGCTTGCGGGCGGTGCCCACAACGATCGCTGCGGCTACGGCCCGCGCCTGCCGCTGCTGGTGATCTCGCCCTGGGCCAAGCGCAACTTCGTCGACCACGGCGTCACCGACCAGGCCTCGATCCTGCGCTTCATCGAGGACAACTGGCAGACGGGCCGCATCGGCGAGGACTCCTTCGATGCCAAGGCGGGCAGCCTGAACAGGATGTTCGACTTCGACCGCCCGATGCATCACGTGCGCCGCCTGTTCCTCGACCCGGCCACCGGCACGGTGGTCGGCGGCCACCGGGGCGAGCGCCACGGTGATCGCGGTCGCGATCGCGGCTAGACCCGGCGGTTCATCGCCAAAGGGAGGAGAGCCCGGCCTTGTGCCGGGCTCTTTTTTTTTAAGGAGGGCTCGCCGGAGATTCGCTACCAGCGGTAGGCGACCTCGGCCAGCGCGCCGTGCGGTAGGGGAATGAGGCTCAAGTGCCGGCGCACCCGGTGGCGCTGCTCGTCCGTCTCGTCGATGGCGGCGGTCGCCTCGTAGGCCATGTACCAGCCGAGAAACGCCTGCGAGGTGAAGTGGGCATCGTCGTTGATGCGCGACCACGCCGCGAAGGTCGAAGCCGCGTAGGCGCCGTAGCGAACCAGGGCGTTGTCGCTCATGTGGGCGAGGGTCAGGAAGGGCACGGCCCCGATGAAGGCATGGCCGCTGACGCCGTTGGTGTCGGTAAACGGCCGCCAGTGCGAGGCCTGCGATCGTTCGCCGGGCCGCGAACCGCCGGTCAGTCCCTGCGCGAGCAGCACCGCGGGTCCGGCCGTCAGATAGGCGCGGAAGGTGCGTGCGCCCCAGGTCCCGACGGTCGAGCCGGGCGCGGCACGGCCCAGACCGGCGGCCAGCAGCGACAGCGGTATCAGGTATTTGCCCTCGCCGAGCTTTTTGAAATTGGAAGCCAGGTGGTCGGTGCCGGCGCTGCGCTCGTGCTGCTGGTACCAGTCGCGGATGCCCTGGTCGATGTGCGTGTTGGCCATCACGCCCGCGACGCCGAAAGCGATGCCCAGGCGCCGCCAGCGCGGCGCGGACAGGTAGAAGTTGTTGTAGTCGGATCTGACGGTCTGCCAGGTCGAGGCGGGCGCGGCCTGCGCCGTAGACGGCAGGGCGAGGCAAACCGCGGAGAGGATTCCGAGCGTCGCAACCAGGGAGCGCACGGAGCTACTCATAGTCCATCGGCACGGTGTCGTAGTCGCGGCCTGGAACCAGTTCGGGGCTCTGGTCGACCGAGGGCTCGAACCGGCGGGACACGGCCGTTCGAAACAGCGGCTTGGCGCAATTCGGGCAAACCTGCTCGGTATAGGCGGGCAGGTTTCCGGACGCGCCCTTGGCCGCCTCCAGAATCCAGCCAGCCCAGGCGCAGGCGTCCCGCTCCACGGCGCAAACGGCATAGGTAATCCAGGCGACGGTGGGTTCCTCGACGTCACCCGATTGCGTTTCCAGCAGTTCCTTGAACTTCAGCGGAAAGGGCATGGCGGCATCCCTGTCTCGAACGGGATGGGCACAGCCGCATCGCGCCGACGGCGCTTGGATCGCGATCGCGGTGCAGGTGCCCGATACTTCATTTAGATGGCGGTCGCGCCGTTGGTTCCATGCACACCGGCACGTCAGGGGGCGGCGAACTGTTCGCCCACGGTGGCCCGGAGGATGTCCGCCAGGGCGCGGGTGGCCGGGCCGGCCAGCTCGTGGTCGGCGACGATGAGATACAGCGAGACCTTCCGGCGCTGGCCGGCCACCAGCGGCAGGGGCTGGAGCTCATCCCGGCTCAGGGCCTCGGTGATGGTGTGCAGGGGCAGCCAGGCAAACCCGAGTCCGGCGCCGATCAACGCGGCGGCCGTCTCACCGCCGCTGACCGTCCAGCGCTGGGGCGCCTCGAGCCAGCCGTCGTCGCGCGGCTCGAGGGTCCCGCTGTCGCGCACGACCAGTTGCAGTTGGCCGGCGAGATCCGGCGGCGTGACCTGGCGGCCCAGGTGGTGCAGCGGGTGCTCGGGATGGGCGACGGCGAGGAATTCGACGTCCATCAACCAGTCGCCGAGAAACCCGGACGGGATGCTGCCGCCGACCGCAAGGTCGGCCTGCCCGTTGCGCAGCAGCTCATCGGTACCGGAGAGGACCTCCTCGCGCAGCTGCAGCCGGGTGCCCGGATAGTCGGCCGCGAACCGGGCAAGGCTGGCCCGCAGAACCGAGGCAGGCAGCATGCTGTCTACCGCTAGGTGGACCTCCGGCTCCCATGTCCCTTTCAGGCTGTCGGCCCGCGCCTCCAGACGCAGGAGGGCGTCGATCACCGGGCGCGCCTCGCGCAGCAGGGTCTTCCCCGCTTCGGTCAGGACCGAACGGCGGCCCTCCTGGCGCAGCAGGGGCACGTCGAGCTGTTCCTGGAGCCGGGCGACCGCGTAACTGGCGGCCGACTGGCTGCGGTGAACCGAGGCCGCGCCGCGGGCGAAGCCCCCGGCATCGACGATGGCCTGCAGGATCTGCCACTGCTCGACGGTGGTGCGCGGCGGTTTCATCGCGATTAATCCATTAATTCGATTAATTACCGATGAATTTTGCGCTTTTTAATTCACAAATCAACCGATAAGTTGATATCCAATGGGTAGGGGTCTCGCCCATCACTGCAACACAAGGAGAAAAATCATGCACAAGACCGTGAACCTGATCGCCCGGATTCTGATGTCCCAGATCTTCATCATCGCCGGCATCGGCAAGATCGCCGGTTACGCCGGCACCCAGCAATACATGCAGGGCCACGGCGTGCCCGGCGCGCTGCTGCCGCTGGTCATCCTGCTGGAGGTCGGCGGTGGGCTCGCCATCCTGCTCGGCTTCCTGACCCGCTTGTCCGCCTGGGCGCTGGCCCTGTTCTGCATCGCCGCCGCGCTGATCTTCCACACGCATTTCGCCGAGTACAGCCAGCAGATCAACTTCATGAAGAATCTGGTCATGGCCGGCGGCCTGATGCTGCTCGCGACCTACGGGGCGGACGCCTGGAGCGTCGACGCGCTGCGCAAACGGCGCTAACGCCGCTGCCCGCGGCGCCGGTCACCGCGAGTTCGGCGTGGTTCGCGGAGGCCGGCCGGCGGCGCGCCGAGCCCGCCCCGTGGATGCCGTTCGACGCAAGCAGCAATGAGCAACACCGTTACAGCGATGCCGGCGGCCTTCCTCGGCCACGGCGCGCCGACCAACTCCGTCGAGCACAACCGCTATACCGGGGCCTGGCGTGCATTCGGCGCGAGCGTGCCGCGCCCGCGCGCCATCGTCTGTATCTCGGCGCACTGGTACATCGACGCGACCGCGGTCACCGCCATGGCGCGCCCGCGCACGATCCACGACTTCGCCGGCTTCCCACCCGAGCTCTATGCCGTCGACTATCCGGCACCGGGCGACCCCGCCCTGGCCGAGGAAGTCGCGGGGCTGCTCGAACCCGCGCCCGTCACCTTGGACCGCGACGGCTGGGGCCTGGATCACGGGACCTGGTCGGTGTTGGTTCACGCCTTTCCCGGCGCCGACATCCCGGTCGTGCAGCTGTCCATCGACGCGACTCGGCCCTTCGAATACCACCTGGAGCTGGGGGCCCGGCTGGCGCCCCTGCGTGAGCGCGGCGTACTGGTGGTGGCCAGCGGCAACGTGGTGCACAACCTGCGCCGGGTGGACTGGCACCAGCCCGACGGCGGTTTCGACTGGGCCCGGCGCTTCGACGAGGCCGCGAAGGACATCATGACCGGCGCGCCGGGCGACATCCTGCAACTGCGCCAGCACCCGGACTTCGCGCCGGCCGTGCCGACGCCCGATCACTTCATTCCGCTGCTCTATCTCGCCGGGCTGGCCGCGGCGGCCGGCACGCCGGCGGATGTATTGATCGAAGGTTACGCGCTGGGCTCGTTGTCGATGACGGCGTACACCCTCGGCGGGGACCGCACACCGACCACGACAGGGGAAGAATAACGAACAGGCGGCGGTGCGCCGCCCGCGCCACGCCACGCCACGCCAAAACGTCGACCGCTGATTACTTGATCTTCAGCCTCACGGTCTGGGCCTCGTGGCGTGCGTCGTCCAGGAAGTTCGCACGCACCGAGACCACCCCGGTGCGCTCATCGATGCCGGTGATCACGGCCGTGTAGCTGGCCACGCCCGACGCGGGAGCCTCGCGATGCGGCAACAATTGGGTGTAGTCGTGCTTGTCCAGATTGAGCTTGTAGAGCCCGCCGTCGCCGTAGGTCGAGGACGTGGCGACATAGAGATATTTCAGGTCCGGCGACCAGGTGAAGGAGGTCACGTCGGTGGCCCAATGCGCATCCCGCCAGAGCGAGCCATTCACACCCGAAGTCTGCCCGGCCTTGGGCGCGGGCGTGGTTGGCTTTCCGGCACCGGCCGGCGAGGCGGTGTCGACCACGCCGATGCGCGTGCCCAGCTCACTGTCGCAGGCGACGGATACCGCGTAGTGACCCACGGAGGGT
>Ga0209918_1000685_pt1 | contig 21121 bp, 17 predicted proteins | sample SalPonD_shore_MG_FD_185712 | JGI IMG/M metagenome (GOLD analysis project Ga0209918, IMG submission 185712) | Salt pond soil microbial communities from South San Francisco under conditions of wetland restoration - Salt Pond MetaG... | ecosystem: Environmental > Aquatic > Marine > Intertidal zone...
GGTCAGCTTCTGGTTGGAGTTCTCGATGAATCCGCTGCCGGTGATGCCCGTCGCCTGCCGGGCGGCGTCCGCCACGTCGCTGATCCCGAGCCCGTATTTACGCAACTTGTCCGGCAGAAGCTGGATCTGCAGCTGGCGGACGTCGCCGCCGAAGGTATTGATATCCGCGACGCCGGGCACACTGAGCAGGCGCGGCGTGATGGTCCAGTCGACGACGTCCCGGAGCTGCATCAGGTTTTTGGTTTTGGAGGTCACACCGATGGTCAGGACGGTCGCGGATGAGGATTCCAGCGGTACCGGCGTGGCGGGGCCCACCCCGGCCGGCAAGTCCGCGCTGATGCCGGTCAGTCGTTCGCTCAGCAACTGGCGATCCCGGTAGATATTCGTATCGTCCTTGAAGAAGACGTTGACGATGGAGAGTCCCTGGATGGACTGGGAGCGGATGTGTTCGACGCCGATGGTACCGTTGAGGACATTCTCGATAGGCCGGGTCACCAGCAGCTCCACCTGTTTGGGGGAGTAGCCGGGGGCCTCGGTCTGGATGATGACCAGCTTGGGAGAAAACTCGGGGAAAATATCCAGGCCGGCGCGGGACAGGCGGTAGACGCCGTACAGCAGGGCGAGACAGGCCACGCTGAGGACCACGCCCTTGTAGCGGATGGAAAATCGGACTATGGGGGCCAGCATGTCTGGGGCGTCTGGGCGTTATTCGGTTACTTTATGATCAGAAGAGGAATGGCTCGCGGGAGTTGTTCAGTCACCCTCGTCGTCGCCTTCCTCGCTCGGGATCTGGCGGCGGAATTCCTCCGACAGCAGCAGTTGGGCACCCTGGACCACGACTTGCTTGCCGGACAGATCCGCATCGTTCAGCAGCCATCCCCGCGCGACTTCCACGTGATTTTCGGCCGGCTGCTTGACGAAGCTGTTGGCGGCCTGTTTCACGTAATACCAGGGACTGCCGTTAAACCAGACCACGGCACTGCGCGGCAGTACGTAACCGCTGAGATGCTGTGTCGGACGGGGAACCCATACGTAAAGGTTCATGCCGGAGCGCAGCGCCGCCGCCGCCGCCCTGTAATAAAAGGTCTCGCCGCGCCGGTTCCGGCCCGCGCGGGTGGCCGCGGAGACGAACTTCGCCGCGCGCGCACCACCCCGTTCATCCACCCGGTTTATGTATACCGGGCCACCGGCTTGCGGCATTTCACTGCCCGCCGGTTGTACCAGGATCAGCACCTGCTTCAGATCCAGCAGGGCATCCAGGGGGCTGCGCCCGTCCTGCAGCGCCCAACCGGTCAGTACCGGTCCCCACTCCTGCCTCAGGCTGTTCCGGATGGATGCCTCTTCGCGCTTCAGCGAGGCCAGTTGTATGGTTTCCCTGTCGCGTTGTAATTGCGCCTGCTGCAGCTCCTTTTCCGAGATGTTGCTGTCCATGGAATGCAGCGACTTGAGGCGTTTCACGCTCTTCCGGGAATAGGCCAGTGCGGCGGCGGCACTTTTTCTCTGCCCCTGTACCTGGAAAAAACGCGAGCGCAGATCCACCAGGGGCGCAATATCGATCACCCGGCCGGTAGCACGGCTTTCATGTACGACCGTGGTCCGCTGCAATTGCACGGTTTTGATGTCGGCCCTGGCCTGCATCTGCGGATCCAGCCTGACCGCATCACGGCTGTCAGGTGCTGCCTGGTGTGATGCCGCCCGGTGGTCCCCCGTTCCCGCTTCAGCGTCCGCGAATGCCGCCCGCATCACGCCGGAACAGGCGGCAAGTACAAGCAGGACTGCCGCGAGCAGCCCCCTGCCCTCAATCGGCAGGCGTATTCTCCGCCAGATCTGGCACCTGTTCCCACTTGTAGAGATATTCAAGTGGTTTATCAATGTCTGTTTCTCCGGGTAAGGGTTTCTGCACGAGCTGTTCCAGCTGTACCACTGTTTTCAGCAGCCGCCCCCTGGACGACAATACGGCATTTTTGCTGTTATTCAATTCGAGTTCCGTATTGATCAGATCCAGCCTGCTGCTGTAACCGTGTCGGTACTGGTTTCTGATGGCCCTGCCCTGCTTTTTCATTCTGTCGCGGATTTCACGGGAGACCGACAGATAGGACCGCAGTTTGTCATATCTGTTCAATGCATCATGCAGCCTGCTCAACAGGCGCGTCTGCAGCTCTAGGAATCCGGACTGCATGATCTTTCTTTTCGCCAGCGCTTCCCTGATGGGTCCCCGGTTGTGATTGAACAGCGGCAGTACCCAGCTGGCGCCCAGCGACCAGATCCTGTCGCCCTGGTCAAAGACAAAGCCGGGAGACAGGGTAATGTCCGGATACTGCTTTTCAATTTCCAGTTTCAGCGCCTGTTCCGCCACGCGGTATTCGTACAGGGCCCTGACCACGTCGGTACGGTGCAGCAGTGCCGACTCCTGCAAATCCCCCGCGTTGAGCTGTTGCACGGCGGTGCCGGGTTCGAATGCGGCAAAATTGAAGCTGATATTATCGAAGGCCGCGGCGGGCAGTCCGGTCAGGACGGTGAGTGCGTGCCAGGCATCGCTGACCCCGGCCTTGTCGCCGGACAGGTCAAGCCGGGCCTGCTGCATCTCCAGTTCCGCCCTGTCGGCCGCGGCCGCTCCGCTCTCCCCGAGCGCGCTGCGCTTCTGTAACAGGGTCTGTTTCTGCTGCAGCAGCTTCAGCCTGGCGGCGGCCAGCCTCTCTTTCTGCCGCGCCAGGTAATACTCCAGGTAGGCTTTGTGCAGCCGGCCGCGGATGTCCCAGGCAGTTTGCAGTACATGGATCCTGGCCGCCTGCAGCCGCGCCCTGGCCCCGGCTATGCGGGCCGCACGCTTGCCCCGGAGTTCGTAGACAAAATCGATGACCGTGCCCAGGGTCCAGGCGGAACTGTAGCCGGAGGTATCGCTGTGGTGTTCCAGCGGCACGTTCATGCGGGGATTAATATAACTGGAGGCGGTCTGCAACTGTCCCTGCGCGAGACTGACCTGGTCATGGGCAACCCGCAGGGCGGGACTGAAATACAGGGCTGTCAGGGTGAGAAGGTTGAGATCCCATGACCCGCCGCCATCCGGCTTTGTGGCGGGGATCATGGCATGCACATATTTCAGGAAAGCGGGATCATCGAGGCGCCTGTCCCGGACGGATGCCTGCACCGACGCCGCATCCAGGGGTTCGGGTTTGTACTTCACCAGACTGCAGCCGGCGGTAAACAGCAGGCAACCCAGGAGCAGAAGTGGAAGCAGCCTTGACACTTCCACCCGCAACCCGTTGAAGTAACGCAATTGAGCCATGCGCAATAGTGTTTTCACTTGTAATTTAAGGCGCGATATCTTATTTTTTTGCCCCGCAATTACGCGGGGATACCGGCCCGGTGCATACCAAACAGTCACAGACATGCCGGAATAGCTCAGTTGGTAGAGCAACCGCCTTGTAAGCGGTAGGTCGCGAGTTCGAGTCCCGCTTCCGGCACCAAACCTCACCTCTGCCACATTGCCCACAACAACCTGCTTGCCAGGCCCAGGGAACTCGCGGAATTTATCAGGTCGCGAGCTGTTCGCCGCCATCCCTGGCGGCCACCCTGCGGGCAACGCCTGCGGCGTTGACCCATTTTGTTCCCGACAAAATGGTCGAGTCCCGCTTCCGGCACCAACTTAAAGCCACAAGCTACTAGCTACAAGCCACAAGTAACGGCAACTGCACGAACCGTCAGTCACTGGCCATTACCGTGCCTGGCCGCGTAGGCCTGCTTCTGCTCTTCGGTGGCTTCCTGCTGGTACTTCGCCTTCCACTCACTGTACGGCATTCCGTAGACGATTTCGCGCGCCTGTTCGTAGTCCATGTCGATGCCTTTTTCCTCGGCGGCGGCACGGTACCATTTTGACAGGCAGTTGCGGCAGAATCCGGCCAGGTTCATGAGATCGATGTTCTGCACCTCGGTATGCTCGCGCAGGTGACTGACCAGGCGGCGAAAAGCCGCCGCTTCCAGTTCGATCCGTGTCTTCTCGTCCATAGCAATCTCCGGAAAAAGTTGGGAAAACTCTGACTGCTATTATAACCTGTCGGGTATACGTTAAACACCGGGGCTGCAAGGAAGTAACATGAACGAAACCCGACTCCACCACATCGTCATCCTGGGCGGCGGCGCCGGCGGCCTGGAACTCGCCACCAAACTGGGAGACAGCCTGGGCAAAAAGGGTCGCGCCCGCATCACCCTGGTGGATGCCGAAATGACCCACCTGTGGAAGCCGCTGCTGCACGAGGTCGCTGCCGGCTCCCTCAACTCCTACGAGGACGAACTGAATTACCTGGCCCAGGCCCACTGGCATCACTTTCATTTCCGCCTGGGCCGCGTCGACATGATCGATCGCGACAGACGGGAAATCAGCACGGAGCCGCGCTACGATGAAGAGGGACGCGAATTCATCCCGCGCCGCATTCTTCACTACGATACCCTCGTTATCGCCGTCGGCAGCGTCTCCAACGACTTCGGTATTCCCGGTGTCAGGGAAAACTGTCATTTCATCGACCGGCGCCAGCAGGCGGATGAATTCCACCAGCACCTCCTGCGCAGCTGCTTTACCGCACAGGCGCAGGAGACCCCCATCCGGGAAGGCCAGCTGCATATCGCCATCGCCGGCGGCGGCGCCACCGGCGTCGAGCTGGCGGCGGAACTGTATACGTCGAGCCGCGAACTGGTCGAATTCGGTCTCGATCGCATTGTTCCCGAACGGGATGTGAAGATCATGATCGTGGAGGCCAATGAACGTATTCTACGCGGCCTGCCCGAGCACCTGTCCGGGGAAGTCGCGGAACAGCTGCGCAGCCTGGGCATTGAACTCTGCACCGGGGAACGCATCGTCGAGGCCACGCCCGAGGGCTTCAGTACCAAGAGCGGCAAATTCATCAGCGCGGAAATCAAAGTCTGGGCCGCCGGCATCAAGGCACCCGACTTCCTTGCCGGCATCAAGGGTCTGGAAGTCAATCGCATCAACCAGTTGCTGGTGCAGCCGACACTGCAGACGACCAATGATGAAAATATCTTCGCCTTCGGTGACTGCGCGGCCTGTCCCATGGCAAACGGCGAGGGCAACGTCCCGCCCCGGGCCCAGGCAGCGCACCAGCAGGCCTCCCTGCTGGCCAAAAGCCTGCGCCGGAGGCTGGACGGCGGGTCACTCCCCCGTTACCGCTACGTGGACTACGGTTCCCTCATCAACATGAGCCGTCATACCACGGTCGGGAACCTCATGGGCAATCTCGCCAGGCTGTGGACCACCAATGTATTCGTGGAAGGCTATTTCGCCCGCCTGGTCTACAAGTCCCTGTACAAGATGCACCAGCTCGCCCTGCACGGCATCATCCGCGTCACCGCCACCACCCTGGCCAATTTGCTGACGCGGCGGACCAAGCCGCGGATGAAACTCCATTAAGGCAGTGAATAGTGAATGGTGAATAGTAAATAGTGGATACTGTATTACCACTGAGGAGAATACGTACTCCTTGTCCGGTAGTCTGCCTTCGATAAACAATACTATAAACATCCATCATTATCCGGGGTGTTTACGACAACACGGAGCTGCTTTTACTATTCACTAATTACCATTCACTATTCACTTATTTTTCCAGTCCGTATTTCTTCATCCGGTAGCGCAAAGCCATCCGCGTAATCCCCAGCTCCCGCGCCGCTCGCGAGACGTTGCCGCCGGTGCGCTGCAGTGCCTGTCGGATCATATTCAGTTCCGTTTCCTGCAAGGTGGCATTGTCATCCAATACCGGTTCCGGCGGCGGCCTTTCCACGCTTTGCGTGACCGGTGTAAATGACAGTGAATCCAGCGCAATCTCGCCGCCGCCGCTGAGGAGGACGGCACGCTCGATCATGTGTTTCAGTTCGCGCACGTTGCCCGGCCAGCCATAGGCCAGCAATTCCCGGCGCACCGCCTTGCCCAGGCGCGGCGCTTCCAGGCCGTAACGACGCGCCGTCTGCCCGACAAAATGCTCCGCCAGCAGAAGTATGTCATCCCCCCGATCCCGCAGGGGCGGCAGGGTGATAGTCAGCACGTTCAGGCGGTAATAGAGATCCGAGCGGAAGTCGCCGGCCTGTGTCATCTTCTCGAGATCGCGGTTGCTGGCCGCGATGAACCAGGCCGCCACCGGCCGCTCCTGGGTGGTGCCGACGCGGCGGACCGCATGCCGCTCCAGCACGGCCAGGAACTTGGACTGGATGTCCAGGGTCAATTCCCCGATCTCGTCCAGGAACAGGACGCCGTCTTCGGCCGCCTCGATGAGGCCGGTACGGGCGGTATGGGCGCTGGTAAACGCGCCTTTTTCGTGGCCGAACAGCTCCGCTTCCACCAGATCCCGGGGCAGATTGGCACAATCCACGTGTACGAAGGGCTTCCCGCTTCTGGCACTGCGCGCATGCAGCAGCCGCGCCACCACGTCCTTGCCGGTGCCGGTTTCGCCGAGCAGCAGGATCACCGGCGGCACTGCGCCGGCGCTGCGCGTAAGCCGGCTGATCTGATCCACCTGGCGCCGGACATCCTCGATGGCCGGGCTGTTGCCCAGGAACCGGACGTCTTCGGCGGCGAACTGCTCGCGCAGGGAGGAATAGGCCAGCTTCCGGGACAGCTCGTCCTTTTCCATGACCTTGTCCACGCACATCATGAGCTCGTCCAGGTCCACCGGCTTTTTCAGGTAATCCGAGGCGCCCAGCTTCATGGCCGCCACGGCATCGCCGATCTCGCCGTAGGCTGACATGACCAGGACCGGCACGGTATTTTCCTCATCCCCGTCACGCAGGCTTGAGAGCAGATCCAGCCCGGAGCCGTCGGGCAGCCGCATGTCCAGCAGGATCAAATCAAGGTTACGGCCACGGATGGCATCCCGCGCCGCGGCCAGACTGGTCACCGCCTCACTCTCGTAACCGGAGCGGTCCAGGCGTTTCTGTACCGCCCGGGCAAAAACCTTCTCGTCCTCGACGATCAGCACCAGCCTGGCGCCGCCTTTTGTTGCCGGGGGAGGATCGGTGTCAGGGATCATGGCGCTGCCTCGTCGTCATTCACGGGTACGATAACCTTCACCTCGGTACCACCTTCTTTCATTATCTCGAATTTCAGTTCCCAGCCATGCGACTGGCAGATCTTGAACGCCACAGGGATGCCCAGTCCCGTCCCAAAGCGCTTGGTGGTGGGTCCCGGACCGAGGCCGCCCGGCTTCGGCGTGAACGGAATTCCGGGGCCGCTGTCGCGAATGCGGATAAGAAAGCATCCGGGACTGCGTTCGAAAATCACCCGTATCGTACTGCCCGGCGGCGAGGCATCGATGGCATTGCCCAGCAGGCCGCTCAACGCCTGCTCCATGAGATCGGGATCCACGCGCAGATCCCGGTCTTCCTGCCAGTTGACGCGCTCTATATGTATATCCTTGTCCTGCAGCCGGGGGCGCAGTATTGCCTGCACCGCATCAATCAACTCGGCCGCCTTCATGGTCCGGAAGGAAGGCTGCAGGGGATGCAGATAGGACACCAGCGAGTTCACCCAGCGCTCCAGGCGATCGATGGTTTCAATAATCGCCTGGCCGCTTTCCCGCAGTTCCTCCCGGCCGTCGGTATCTTCCAGCACCTGGGCGGTCGCCCGTATGCTGGCCATGGGATTGCGGATGTTATGCGCCACCACCGGCACCAGGGCACCCAGTGCCGCCTGCCTCTCCGTCTCCACCAGGGCATCGCGGCTGGCCGCCAGATCCGACGCCATGCGGTTGACGGACGCGGCGATCTCGGCGATCTCGCTGACGCCGTTTTCCGGGATGCGGTGCTGCAGCTCGCCGCGGCTCATGACCGACGCCCCCTCCTTCACCACGCCCACCGGCTTGACGAACTCGCGGTGCAGGATGCGCCGGGTCATGATCACCAGCACAATGGCAATGAGAATGATGGCCGGGATCAGGAAAGGTGCCAGGCGTATCCAGAGCTGCCGTGTCTGTTCCTGGTCCGACTCCTCCGCGGACAGGATCTGCTTGAAGGACGAGTAACGGTTCTCAAAATTCGCCACCATGCGATGAGAAAACTGGGGATCCAGGATTTTCATTCTCTCGGCGTAATCGACCGCGTAGGGATCGGTGGTGATCTTGTTCATGTCCAGCTGGATCTCGCGGTAGCTCTTCTCCAGGGCCTGTACAGCCAGGTCCTCCTCATGATTGCGCGAGTTGCGGCGCAGCTGGTTGAAACCCCGCCCGATCTGCTTGGAGTATTCCTGATACAGCTTGACCGCGCGGGGATCCTCTAGGATGCGTGCCCGGATGACTTCCTGGATCTGGCGGAACAGTTCACCGCGCAACTGCTCGGTAATATAGATCATGTTGTTGAGGCGCACCGACTCCGCCGAGGTCTGCTGCCAGAAATAGGTCGCCGCACCGGTCAGCAGGCCGGTGACCATGACCAGCAACAGCAGGGCGATCTCGTGGGACAGCAGCAGCCGCTTCAGGGACAGGTTGTGTCGGTTGGCCATAGCGGGAGTATACGCCCGCCATAAGGTGGTTCATATAGACCAACGGGAGGCCGGGGGACGCCGCCTGCACCGGCAGCCGGGCAGTGCATTCAGGGCTTACTAACTGTTATTAAAGCAGTTTTTCCTCATTAACCCTGCCCCCGTCGCGCCGGCAGCATGCGCGGCAGGACGTTGACGTGTCCGGTGACCAGGTAGGCGAGCGCCCCGCTTATATGCAGCAGGATCAGGGTGAACAGGACAGCGGCGTTAATGGAATGCAAATCGGTAAACAACTGGTTCAGCGCCGGCGCCTTCCAGCCCCAGGCTGGTAACGGCATCCCCCAGAAATTGGTACTGTAACCGCTGAACGACGACGACAGGTAACCCGTCAGCGGCTGCAGCACCAGCAGGACATACAGCATGAACTGGACGCTGTTGGCCAGATGCCGCTGCCAGGCCGGCATGGCCGCCGGCAACGGGGGTTTGGGATGGGTGAGGCGCCAGTAGATCCGGAACAGCAGGATCAGAAAAACGGTTATACCTATGGATTTGTGGGTGCTGAAGAAGAAGTGCTTGAGGTGCCCTTCGGGCAGCGGCGACATGTACCACCCCATGGCAAAGTTCGTAAAAACCAGTACCACGATGATCCAGTGGAGCGCGATGCTGACATTATTATAACGCTGTGTATCTTCCATAGCTGCGAGATGTCCTTCCGGTTTCATTCTTGCTTTTAATTGCCTATATTATCCTGTATGAAGCTGCCATTTGATCCACGCTGCGGGACAATCCTGCTGCTCGCACTCCTGCTCCCGGTCAGCGTGGCTGCCGCAGCGGGGACCTATGACCTGGTAATCTCCAAGTCCAATCGCGAGCTGAAGGTCATGCAGGGCGACAAGGTCGTAAAGATTTATCATATCGCCTTTGGCAAGGGCGGGAAAGGAGACAAGCGGGAAATGGGCGACAACAAGACGCCCGACGGCAGTTACCGCATTGTCAGTTTCAAGCCCGACAGCAAATTCTACTATTTCATGCAACTGGACTATCCGAACCTGGTCGACGCTTCGCACGGCTACCGGGAGCGGCTGATTTCCGCCCGGCAATTCAGACAGATTGCCACCGCCTACCATGACGGTGCCGTGCCGCCGCAGGACACCATGCTGGGCGGCTACATCGGCATCCACGGCATCGGCGATGTGACCGGCAGGAAGCTGAAAATCCATTCCGAGTTCAACTGGACGGACGGCTGTATTGCGCTGAAGAATGAGGAAATCAGGGACCTCCGCAGGTATGTGTCCCTCGGCACCCGTGTCATTATCAATGAATAGGTCCACCGGCGGCCCCCTGCTTCACCACCGTCATGGATCAACGGCCTGTCATGCCTGAAAAGGGACAACACCACCTGTTCCTGGTGTGGTTGATCTTCACCTGCCTGCTGGTGTTCTGCCTGTTCATTACCTGGCAGGGCGGCTACCTGTACCTGCTGTATTCGACCGACAAAAGCCACATCTGCTGGCTCATCACCATCCTCTATCTCTTCATCAGTATTCACGCCGCGGTGCGCATACTCGCCGTGTCCAGACAGATCAACGCCACCGACAAGGTACGCCGGACAATAACCGGCACGGAACGGCTGCACTTCGGCATCCGGGACGGCCTGGTCGTGGTCAACAACCGGGAAACCCTGCCGAAATCGCTGATTGCTGACTATATCCACGATCTGATGTTCAAATATGCCACCAACAGGAGCGAGGCGGCGCGCGACAGCGGCAATGATAACAAGGACCTGATCGAGGTGTACGAATCCAGGCTCAAGGGCCAGCATGAGATAGGCTGGTTTACCAGTGATCTCATGATCAAGCTGGGCCTCCTCGGCACTATCGTCGGGTTTGTCTTGATGCTCGGATCCGTATCGGACGTGTCCGGCTTCGATGCCTCCACCATGCAGAAAATCCTGAAGCAGATGAGTTCGGGGATGGGCACGGCGCTGTATACCACTTTTGCCGGACTGATATGCAGCATCCTGACGGCCGCCCAGTACTACATGCTGGATCAGGCATCGGAAGAAATCCTGGAAACAACCAAGCACCTGAGCCAGGTTTACGTGCTGCCGCGGCTGTAATCCCCAATGAGAAAAAGACGCGCCACCTCCGATCCGTTCACGGATCTGCTGTTCAACGCGCTGCTGGGCTTCACCTTTCTGTTCCTCGCCGCCGTCATGTTCATGAATCCCGAGGCCAAGACCGGTATAGTCAACCCCAAGGCCGACTACCTCCTGACCATCAAGTGGCCGGATAATGATCCCGATGACATCGATATCTGGGTCGAGGACCCGTCCGGCCAGAAAATCTGGTTCCGGAACAAGGAAGCGGGACTCATTAACCTGGAGAGAGACGACCGGGGCATGCTTAACGATACCATGATGATAGACGGCAAGAAGGTCGAGAATCCCCTCAACCAGGAAGTGGTGACCATACGCGGCATCGTCCCGGGCGAGTATATCGTCAACGTTCACTATTACGCCACGTCGACCCACAAGCCGGTCAAGGTCAACGTGAAGCTGACCCGGGTCAACCCGGTCATGAAAATCGTGTATTACGGCACGGTGACCCTGAAGAAACAGGGCCAGGAAAAGACGGCCTTCCGGTTTACCATCACCCCCGACGGGGACGTCACCGATATCAACCATTTACCCAAGAAACTGGTCACACTGCAAAAATCGGGAGATAGATAGTGCACACACTGGGAATGTCGGGAATCATCGCCGCCTACATACTCATCGCGCTGCTGCTGCTCAGCATCAATTTGTACTCGAAATGGTCCTGGCCGGTGAAGGCGGCCACCATCATCGTGACCAGCGCCTTCTACGCGGTGACCTACTACTCGCTGCCCAGCCTGCTGGGCTGGCCGACCACGGAAACCCTGCCGCCGAAATTCAAGTTAGATGCCATCCGGGTGGTACAACCTGATAAACTGACCGGAGAGAAGGGTGCTATCTACCTGTGGGTGTCGAAGCTGAAGAATCTGCAGCCCGACAGCGTGCCGCGAGCCTACCGCCTGCCCTACAGCAAGCCCCTGTTCGCCGAGGTCAACAAGGCCAGGGTCAAGATGGGCAAGGGCGTACAACAGATCGGGGAATACAAGAAGCAGGATGCAAACATGAAACGCGTGAAGAATGCAGCCCGATCCGGCCAGATATCGCTGCCGCTCCGGTTCTACGATCTTCCTGATACGCTGTATCCGGATAAATAGCCATGACCGGCAGCGCACGCTTCCTGCTGGCCGCCGTCCTGGCGCTGGCAGCCTGTGACGCCGCGGCCTGGCAGACCCTCACCGACAACCTGGACCTGTACTGCTCCCGCTCCGGGACGACCCGCCTGGAGTGCTCCTACCGGCTGCTGATCCCGGAACCGCCGCTGTCCATCGATGCCCGTTACAACCAGCAGACGCTGAAAATCAGCGGTCACAAGACCTATCCCTGGCCGGGCGGCATCACCGCCATCCTGTTTCTGGTGGATACCAGCGATCCGGCGCGGGAAGAAGTGGTCAGGCGCAACCTGGATCAGATCAGTACCATGCTCGACAAGGCCGGTCCCCACGAGCGCATCGGCCTGGCCAGCTTCGACAAGGATCTCAAGATCGAAGCACCGGTGGGCAGCGATCCGGCGCGTATCCGCCAGGCTGAAAACTCGCTGCGCGCCACCGGCATGACCACCGAACTGTATCGCAACACCATCAAGGCCATCGATGTTCTGGCCGATATCAAGGCGGACCGCAAGGCCATTTTCCTGTTCTCCGACGGCCAGGCCGAGGACAAGGCCTATTTCCACCAGGACGTAATTCACGCCGCCCGGAAAAACCACGTCATCATCAATTCCCTCGGTTACCCACGCACCGTCGCCCTGTCTGTCGCCCTGCAGACCCTGCGGCGTCTGAGCGAAGAGAGCGGCGGCGTGTATGTGGAGGCCGGCAAGGACTACCGGCTGCCCGAATCATTCCTGAAGAGGCCGTTCGACAATATCGATCGCGGCGGCGCGTTCAGCGTCGATCTGCAGCCCCTGCAGACGCTCGCCGGCCGGACAACGGACGTTCAGCTTGATTTCGGCACCGACGTGGGCGACGTCCAGGTCAAGGTCCCCGTCAATCTGCCCGCCCCCGTGCGGCCGGCGGCAAAACCGCAGGCCGGTCCCGAGGCGCCGCGGATCCGGATCGTGACCACACCGGCCCGGCCGCAGGAGGACGTGCTCGATACCTGGTTGTGGTACGGCGTACCGGCTGCGCTGCTGCTGCTCATCACCCTGACCGTCATCAGCCTGGTGCTGCTGACGCGCAGACAGGGCCCCCGCAAGGGCGCCCGGCAGGAGTCAGCACCCGAGCAATTCAAGCCCTACGCCTACCTTATCGCCCAGGATGAAAAGGGAACCCGCTATCCCATTACCCGCACCACCTGGCGCATCGGCCGCAGCCGCGACAATGAAATGACCCTGGATGACAATTCCGTCTCGCGCCGCCACGCCGAAATCCAGCGGGTGGGCAGCGGCAAGTTCATCCTCTATGACCGGGACTCCCTGAACGGTGTCTTCGTGAACGAGGAGAAGATCAGCCGGCACAAGCTGGCCGAGGGAGATATCATCGAAATCGGGGATTTCAGCCTGCGCTTCACCGAGAACCCGGCGGATTACCAGTTGGGCGAGGACACTATGGTGATGAAGACCAGGGCGCCGGTTCATTAACGGCAGTGAATCGTAAATGGTAAATAGTGAATAGAAACAGATCCGTCATACCGGAAACTGCCCCGGATCAAGTCCGGGACAGGCTGCGCAGTTATCCGGTATCCATACCCTCGTTTATCGAGAGCTGGATGCCGGATAAGCAAACAACGCTTTCCGGCATGACGAAAGAATCGCCTTTACTATTCACTATTCACAAGCTTTTTAATCCTCCCCTCCAGCAAGTCAAACACCCGTTCGTAGGAATACTCCAGCCCCTTCGTGCCGAACAGCTCCGGAGCGTGCTCGTGCATCAGGATAATCACCTTGCGCAGGTCAATACCGCCGTTGTCATGGAAACACTCTGCCGGAAAAGCGGCCAGTACCGACAGGGCAGCGCCGAGGATGGCCTCGTTGCCGGCGTGGAACGCATCCGTACCCTCCTCCACGGGCATGCTGTCCTGCGCCGTGACGGTCTGCAGAATGAATTCCATCAGCGCCCGCATGGGCTCCGGGACGGCCACCCCGGCGGCAAGCGCCCAGCGGTAGACGGCGGCGGGCCCGGCGCTCCATGCCTCCGGCGCGGCGTCGGCGGTCTCCACTGCCAGACCGCCGCCCTGCACCGCGTTCTCCAACTGCTGCCGGAGATCATCCAGCGCCGCCGAACATTCCGCCGACTCCGGATCCATCCCTAGCAGCAACGGCGCAGCCTCGCCGTGCAGCCGCCAGAGATCTTTTTTCAGCCATTTTTCGTAGAGTTTCTGTTGGGCCAGTTCGTCCACTGTCTGTTTCCTGTCTTTAAGAAAGTTCTGCGACAGCTATTGCGGTGAGTCGTGAATCGTAAAATATTATCGTCATACCGGAAATGCCGGAGGCATTATCCGGTATCCAGTCATCGTTTATCAAAGTCTGGATCCCGGATATGCGCAAGGCGCATTCCGGGATGACGAATAATACTGCCTTTTACGACTTACGATTCACTTCCAAAAACGTCGTCCGCCGCCGTCCATTCAATCTCCCACCCCGCCTCATCCGCCGCCGCCAGGCTGCCTTCGTCGTACCAGACGCCGCCCACCGAAACCAGTTTGTCGTTCGCGTACAGCAGCGGGACGTATTCCCGCTGCCACGTCGGAATAGCGTGTTCCTGGAACAGTTTTTTCAGCGCCTGGTGATGGGTGCGGCCGGGACGGCGCAGGGTTTCGCCGCCGGCACGGAATCGCACCTGTATCGAGTTTTCCGGGCACAGCGTTATCTTCAGCCCGGCGCCGCGCCGCTGCATGGCCTGCAGAGCCCCCAATGGCAGGGATAATTTTTCCCGCAAGTCCCAGCGGCGGGCGGCCCCGGCTTCGGGCAGCGGCGGCATGGCATACAGCCGCCCGCGATAGCGGCGCACCTCGGCACCGGGCCAGTCCACGCAGGGCACCGCATCCGGCCGCGCCACAAGCACATCGTCCAGGATTGCCTGCAACTGCCGGTAATCGGGCACGGGCAAACCGCACTTTCGCAGCCAGCGGCGCAGGAGATTGCGCTGCCGCGCCCGGGGCAGTGCCCGCAGTGCGTCCACAACCATGGTGCCCGAGGCTGACTCATACACCGTCTGCATATCCCTGTCCGCCAGCTGCTCAAGCAGCCCGGCCGCTTCCGCCTGCAGTGCGGCACTCCGGCCCAGGGTCACGGCGAGCGCCGGCCAGCGCCGTGCCAGCCGCGGCAGAATTTCATGACGAAGGAAGTTGCGATCGAAGCGGGGATCCCGGTTGGAGGCGTCCTCTATCCAGGACAGCCCGCGGGCGCGCGCATAGTCGCGCAATGCTTCGCGGGTGAATGCCAGCAGGGGACGGGCGTGCCGGCCGGCACCGAATTCGCCCAGGGCAGGCATGGCCGCCAGCCCGGCCGGCCCGGCCCCGCGCAGCAGCTGCAGCAACAGGGTTTCGGCCTGGTCATCGGCCTGGTGGGCGGTCAACAGCATCTCCCCTTCGCCGAGCCGCCCGCCCAGGGCCTGGTAACGCAGGCGGCGGGACCAGGCTTCCTGGCTTTCCCCGGCCGGCGCCGCCGCGGAAATCTCCACGGCATGAAACGCCACATCCAGCTCGGCACACACCCGGCGGCAATGGACAGCCCATTCGCCGGACTTGGCACTGAGACCGTGATCCACATAACACGCCGCCAGCGCCCCCGGCAATGCTTCCCGCTTCTCCGCCAGGGCGTGCAGGAGCACATGGGAGTCAACGCCGCCACTGTAGGCCACGAGGTAGCGCCGGGCATGAGGCAGGGCAAGGACGATCTCGAGCAAGGCGTCGGGGGTGAAGTTCAGGGACAATGAGGTTCGCTCCGGGGAGAAGTTAGTAGTGAATAGTAAGTAGTGAGTAGTAAAGGCCAAAACTTCGTCATGCCGGAAAACACGAAGTGTTTATCCGGCATCCAGCCTTCGTTTAACGACAGCATGGATACCGGATAACCTGCTTCGCAGGTTTCCGGTATGACGGACTGCTTTTTTCTACTTACTACTTACTACTCACTACTTACTGATAAAACCCGATCCCCCGCAGCCGCGCCTGCCGTTCCAGTACCAGGTCGCCGATATCCAGTTCCTTCAGTTCGGCGAGCTGCTGGCGCAGGACGTTCTTGACGCTTTCCGCGGCCTGGTTGTAATCCCGATGGGCGCCGCCCAGGGGCTCCTTGATGATGCCGTCGATGAGGCCGACGTCCATGAGCCGGGCCGCGGTGATGCCCATGGCCTCCGCCGCCTCCTCCGCCTTTTCGGCACTCTTCCACAGGATGGAGGCGCAGCCTTCCGGCGAGATGACGGAATAGGTGCCGTATTCCAGCATGTACAGGCGGTCAGAGATGCCGATAGCCAGGGCACCGCCGGAGCCTCCCTCGCCGATGACCGTGGCGATGATCGGCGTCTTCAGGCCGGCCATGACCTGCAGGTTGCGGGCGATGGCCTCGCTCTGGCCGCGCTCCTCGGCGCCGATGCCGGGATAGGCACCGGGGGTATCGATAAACGTCAGTACCGGCAGGCGGAACCGTTCCGCCAGCTCCATGATACGTTTTGCCTTGCGGTAGCCCTCCGGCTTGGGCATGCCGTAATTCCTGTATATACGCTCCTTGATATCCCGGCCTTTCTGCTGGCCGATCACCATCACCGGCTCTCCCTCGAAACGGGCGATGCCGGCGAGGATGGCCGGATCATCGGCATAACTGCGATCCCCGTGCAGCTCATTGAAGTCGGTGAAAATGCGCTCGATGTAGTCGCGCGTATACGGACGCTGCGGATGCCGGGAGATCTGCGCTACCTGCCAGGCAGTCAGCCCGGAAAAGATGGACTCGGTCAGTTCCTTGCTGCGTTTCTTCAGGCGATTGATTTCGTCATTGATGTTGATGTCGGAGTCATCGCCGACATAACGCAATTCCTCGATTTTCGCCTCGAGTTCGGCGATAGGTTGTTCGAATTCCAGAAAATTCATGTTCGAGCTGTTGTTTTCGTTTATGTCCATGGGTATTGAACGGAAACAGGATGCTGTCCCGGCTAGTTAAGTCCGCTGACGCGGTGCAGTGGCGGCTGTGGATAGAGGAACCGCCGCACGTCCCTGTACTCGATCCTTACGTTGTCGTGTCCCAGCAATTCCCGTATATCTTCCAATAATTTGTCGTCAATATCCACCCGCCAGTCCTGGCCGGGGTTGATGGCGGCGGAAATACCGTCGCGGGTATAGTGAATGGTGACCGGCCGGGCGCCGTCCCTGTGCTCCTGCAGGATCCGCCTGATGCCTTCCACGGTCTCCGCCGACATCTCACTGTCGTTGAGGGCCAGTACCAGCTCGCCGCAGGCCGCCCGGACCTCGTCCAGGGAAAGCAGCCGCTCGGCCTTGAACGAAACGCCGATCTCGTAATAATCATCCTCCACCACCTCGCCGGTGACGATCACCAGCCTGTCCTTGTGCAGCATATTGCGGTACTCCTGGTAGATCTCCGGAAACAGGGTGGCATAGACCCGCGCCGTGCGGTCGTCCAGGCAGATTTCCGCCATGCGCCCGCGCCGGCCGGGGCGCGTGCGTATGGCCTCGATGTAGCCGGCCACCACGGCACTGCCGGCATTGAGCCGGTTCAGGGGCGCAGTGACGATGGCTGCCAGTTCCTCCTCGTAGAGAGTGATGGGGTGCCCGTGCAGGTAGAATCCCAGGGTCATCTTTTCCCCGCGCAGGCGCTCGTGCTCGTCCCATTCCCGCGCCGGCAGGAACTGCGAGATGGCGTCGCCGCTGCCGTTCTCGTCGTTGGCGGCGGTATCGTTAAGACCGAACAGATCGTCCTGCCCCGCGCTGCTGTTGGCGGTGAACTGTTCCGCGAAGTGCATGGCGCGCTCCAGGCTGGCGGCCATGACGCTGCGGCCGGGCCCCAGATCGTCCGCCGCCCCGGATCGTATCAGTGCCTCAATGACGCGCTTGTTGACGCGGCGCGTGTCGATACGCCGGCAGAAGCCGAACAGGTCCTCGAAGGGCCCGTTCTCGCGCCGCTCCTCCAGGATGTTCTCGATGGCGGAAGAGCCCACGCCCTTGATGGCGCCGAGACCGAAACGCACCGTTTCCCGGTCCACCACGGTAAACTTGTATTCGCTGTCGTTTACCGACGGCGGCAACAGGACCAGGCCCATGCGCTTGGCTTCCTCGCGCAAGGTCACGATCTTGTCCGTGTTGTCCATGTCCGAGGACAGCACCGCCGCCATGAACGCGGCAGGGTAATGAGCCTTCAGCCAGGCGGTCTGGTAGGCCAGGAGGGCGTAGGCCGCGGAGTGCGACTTGTTGAAGCCGTAGCCGGCGAATTTCTCCATGAGGTCGAAGATGTGGTGCGCGGTACTCTCCTTGACGCCGTTTTCCAGTGCCCCGGCAACGAAGATGTCGCGCTGCTTGGCCATCTCCTCGGGTTTTTTCTTGCCCATGGCCCGGCGCAGCAGATCGGCGGCGCCCAGGGTATAGCCGCCGATCACCTGGGCGATCTGCATGACCTGCTCCTGGTAGACCATGACGCCGTAAGTGGGACTCAGAATGGACTCCAGCCTCGGATCCGGGTACTGCACCCGGCTGCGGCCGTGCTTGCGCTCGATGAAATCCGGGATCAGATCCATGGGGCCGGGCCGGAACAGGGCCACCAGCGCGATGAGATCGTCGAAGCTGTCGGGCTGCAGGCGCTTGATGAGTTTCTTCATGCCGTCGGATTCGAGCTGGAACACCGCCGTGGTATCCGTATTCCGGATCAGCGCGAAGGTTTCCGGATCGTCCAGCGGGATGTCCCGAATATCGACTTCTTCCTCCGGTTTCAGGATGCGGTTCACGTCCTTCACCGCCCAGTCGATGATGGTCAGGGTACGCAGGCCGAGGAAATCGAACTTGACCAGGCCGATGGCCTCCACGTCGCCCATGTCGAACTGGGTGGAGGTGACGCTGGAACCCTGTTCGCAGTACAACGGCATGTACTCGGTCAGGGGTTTGGGGGCGATGACGATGCCGCCGGCGTGCTTGCCGGCATTGCGGGCCAGGCCCTCCAGGCTGCGCGCCAGATCGATGAGCGCACGCACCTCCTCTTCCTCCTTGTAGCGCTGGCGCAGCGCCTCCTCCTCCTCCAGGGCCCGGTCCAGGGTCATGTTGAGATCGAAGGGGATGAGCTTGGCGATCTGATCGACGAAACCGTAGGGGTGGCCCAGCACCCGGCCCACGTCCCGGACTACGGCCTTGGCGGCCATGCTGCCGTAGGTGATTATCTGGGAAACGTGATCATGACCGTAGCGCTCCGCCACGTACTCGATGACCTCGTCGCGGCGCTCCATGCAGAAGTCCACGTCGAAGTCCGGCAGGGATACCCGTTCCGGGTTGAGGAAGCGCTCGAACAGCAGATCGTATTCCAGCGGATCCAGTTCGGTGATCCCCAGGGCGAAGGCGACCAGGGAACCGGCACCGGAACCGCGCCCGGGACCCACCGGGATATCCTGCTCCTTGGCCCAGCGGATGAAATCCGCGACGATGAGAAAATAGCCGGCGAATCCCATGGAGATGATGACCTCCAGTTCCTGTTCCAGGCGCCGGTCGTATGCCCCGCGATCGAGGTCGCCGCTGCGGTCGCGGCGCCGCTGCAGCAGACTGTAGACCCGATCCAGGCCGCGCCCGGCTTCATGCCGCAGCCAGCTGTTCTGATCGTAATCTTGAGGGACCGGGAAGTCGGGCAGGTAATACTCGCCGAGGGTGAAAACGGGGTTGCAACGCTGGGCGATGAGCACGCTGTTTTCCAGGGCCTCGGGGATGTCCCGGAACAGCTCGGCCATCTCTTCCGCGCTCTTCAGGTACTGCTGGTTGCTGTAGCTGTGCGGCCGGCGCGGATCGTTCAGCACGCGCCCCTGCTGGATGCAGACCCGCGCCTCGTGGGCGTCGAACTCCGACTCCAGCAAAAAGCGCACATCGTTGGTGGCCACCACCGGGACGTCGAAATCCTGCGCCAGGGCCAGCGCCCCCTCGTTATGCGCGGTCTCGCCGGGCCGGCCGGTGCGCTGCAGTTCCAGGTAAAAGCGATCCGGGAATACACCCAGCCAGTCATCGAGCTGCGCCCGGGCCGCATCCGTATTACCGTTCAGCAGGGCGCGGCCGATATCGCCGTCACGGGCACAGGACAGGGCGATGAGCCCGGCTCCGGCACCGCGCAGCCAGTCGCGGTGCACATGGGGCATTCCCTGCACCTGACCCTCGGTGTAGCTGCGGGTGATGAGCCGGGTCAGGTTATGGTAGCCGGTATCGTTCTGGCACAGCAGCAGCAGGCTGCTGGCCTGACTTTCCGGGCCATCATCGAGGATGCGCAGTTCCGCGCCGATGAGAGGCTTGATACCGGCCTGCTGGGCCTGGCGGTAGAACTTCACCAGGGAGAACAGGTTGCCCTGCTCGGTCACGGCCAGGGCGGGGAAATCCAGTTCGCGGGCACGCTGCAGCAACGGTGCCATGCGGATCAGGCCGTCCACCAGGGAATACTGGGTATGCAGGTGCAGGTGAACGAAAGCCGGCTGCCGCTCACTCATGGCCGTATTACCACTACGAGCCCTCTCACAGGACGCGCCGGACCGGGGCGTAGGAAGTACGGTGGATGGCACAGGCGCCCAGTTCCTCCAGGGCGGCCAGGTGCGCCCGGGTGCCGTAGCCCTTGTGCCGGGCAAAGCCGTAACCGGGATAGCGGGCGTCCAGTTCTGTCATTTCTGCGTCTCGTGTCACCTTTGCCAGTATCGATGCGGCGCTGATGGCGGGAATGGTCTGGTCGCCCTTGATCACGGCTTCGACCGTGCATGCCAGCACCGGGCAGCGGTTGCCGTCCACCTGCACGTGATCGGGCAGGACGGCCAGTCCCTGCACGGCGAGTTGCATTGCCAGCAGGCGGGCCCGGAGGATGTTCAGGCGATCAATATCCTGATTGTCCACGCGTCCGATGGACCAGGCAAGGGCGTTTTCGCGCACTGTCCCGGCCAGCGTCTCACGCCGCTTTTCAGTCAGGCACTTGGAATCGGCAAGACCGTCGATAGACCGGGCCGGGTCAAGGATCACGGCGGCGGCGACCACCGGCCCGGCCAGCGGACCGACCCCCACTTCGTCGACGCCGGCCACCAGGCGCGGACGGGATGGACGCGGCGTGCTCATGCCGGTGCAAACCGGTCAAGGATGGCCGCGGCGGCGCTGTCGCTGGCATTGCGGCGCAGCGCCAGATGCTGGTCCCGGAACAGCGCCTGCAGCGCCCCGACCTGCTCCGGCTGTTCCAGCCAGGCCAGCAGCGCCGGACCCATTTTTTCCGGGACACAGTCCCGCTGCAGGAATTCCGGCACCACTTCCCGCCCACAGAGAATATTGGGCAGGGCCACATGCGGCACGCGCACCAGCCGCCGCAACAGGATATACGTCAGGGGATGCACCCGGTA
>Ga0209918_1000686_pt1 | contig 21094 bp, 18 predicted proteins | sample SalPonD_shore_MG_FD_185712 | JGI IMG/M metagenome (GOLD analysis project Ga0209918, IMG submission 185712) | Salt pond soil microbial communities from South San Francisco under conditions of wetland restoration - Salt Pond MetaG... | ecosystem: Environmental > Aquatic > Marine > Intertidal zone...
GCATGGTCTACGGTCTCGATATCCCCGGCCCCGGCTGGGCTTCCGCCGTCTCCAAGGCGGCCTTCGAAAGCGGCCTCGTGATCGAGACCGCCGGTGCCGACGATGAAGTGGTCAAGTTCCTGCCGCCGCTGGTCATCGAGGAGGATGTGCTGCGCGAGGGCCTGGAGATCGTGGACCGGTCCCTTGCCGCGCTGGTCGCCAACCGGGAGCAGGTGATCCGCGGCGAGGCCGAGCCGGGATCGACCGGCGAGGACTGACCGGCCGGCCATGGGGGCGCAGCGCCCTGTGCGGCTGCCGCCCGTCGGGAAACCCCGACCGTTCCTGCCGCAGGTCTTGTAACCTGCCGGCTGCGCATCCTACCGTGGGATCGTTCCGACCACAGCGCGCGGGAGGATGCATGTGGCAAGCCCAACCCGATCTTGCCGGCGGCGTTGACCTGGGACGCGCCTGTCCCGCCTGCGGGCTGCCGGATGATCACTGCGCATGCCGGACGCCGGACTGGCGCACGCCGGGAACTGGCGTGGTACGGCTGGTCAAGGCCGACGACGGCCAGGGGCATACGGTCACGCGCCTGTTCGGCCTGCCCCTGGACCCGCACGGTCTGCAGCGGCTGGCCAGCCGGATCCACAACCGCTGTGGACTGTCCGGCGCCGCGCATGATGGCATGATCGAGCTGGACGGGGATCGCCGGGAGACACTGCGAGCCGAGCTGGCCTTCGAGGGTTTCACCGTCGTGGTCTGCGGACGCAGCTGAGCACCCTGGCACCCTTCACGCTTGCTGACTCCCCGGGACATCACCGGGCGCCGGCTAGCGCGTGGCTTCTTGGGGGGGCGTTGCACAGATTGCCCCGCGGCACACCCGGACCGCCGTCCGTCTCGGGAGCGTCCCCGAGGCGCACTCGCCGCCGCGCCCACGGTTGCCCATACGGGGCTCTCCTGCAGGCCGCCATCGGCGGAATGCTGCGCGACCGTACCGGATTGGCCCGGGAGGTTTTCCTCGGTTAGGCTCCACGGGTCAGGGACCTATCCACCGGAGACCCCTGAGCGGGCGCGTGCAAAGGGGGGGGGGGAAGCGTCATGGGAAAGATACTCCGGGCATGGTTCGTGGGCTTGATCCTGGGTGCCGGCATCGGTTTCGTGCTGGGATACAACCACGGCCGGGGCGCGGCCTGGCTGAGCAATCCGCTGCAGCCGCGGACGCTGGGCCAGCGGGCCCACGACGCGGGCCAGAAGGCGCTGGACAGCGCGCGCCACGGAGTCGATACACTGGACCGGCAGTTTCACCGGAAGAACTAGCGACCGAACTCCCCGGGATCCGCCCGTGTCCGCTGGGGCGTTGCTGAAAAAGTCCGGCCATGGCCTTTTTCAGCAGCCCCTTAGATTAGCTCCAGCTGGTCCGCCTCGCCGCGCCCGGCCGGCCGGAGCGCGGAGTAGGTCACGCCCAGCAGCCGGACCGGCCGCTGCGGCTGCAGCGCCCGGTGGAGGAGTTCGCCCAGGGCCCTGCGGATCGGCTCCGCGCCGGTGTAGGGAGGGTCGGCTCGGCGGCTCCGGGTGACCCGCCGGAAGTCGTCGAAGCGGACCTTGATGGTCAGGGTATGTGCCTCGAGCCCGCGCCCGTGGAGTGAGGCGCCGGCGCGGGAGGCAAGCGCCTCCAGCGCTTCCAGCATCTCCGCGCGATCGTGCAGGTCCCGCGCGAAGGTGGTTTCCGTGCCCAGCGACTTGCGCGGGCGATGGCTTGTCACCGGCCGAGGGTCGGCGCCCCAGGCGAGCTGATGGAAGTAGGCGGCGCGCACGCCGAAGTGGGGGCGCAGTTGCTCGACGGTCCAGCGACGCAGGTCGCCACCGGTGCGGATGCCGAGCCGGTGGAGCTTCGCTTCGGTCGCGCGCCCGACGCCGTGGAACCGTCCGACCGGCAGAGCGGCGACGAATTCCGCTCCGCGGCGGGGGGTGATCACGCGCAGGCCGTCGGGCTTGTCCATCTCGGAAGCGAGCTTGGCCAGGAACTTGTTGTAGGAGACACCCGCGGAGGCGACCAACCCGGTGAGTTCGCGCACCCGTGCCCGGATCTCGCGGGCAAGGCCGGTTGCGGTCGCGCCCTCCTGGCACAGGCTGCTGACGTCCAGGTAGGCCTCGTCCAGCGCCAAGGGCTCGACCAGGGGCGTGTACTCGCGCAGCAGCGCGAAGATGCGGGCCGATTCCCGGTGGTAGGCGTCGAAGCGGGGGCGCAGGAACACTGCCTGCGGGCACAGCCGGCGGGCGCGGGCTGCCGGCATGGCCGAATGGATCCCGTACTCGCGGGCCTCGTAGCTGCAGGTTGCGACTACTCCGCGCCCGTCGGGATCGCCACCCACTACCACGGGTTGCCCGCGCAGCTGCGGCTGGTCACGCTGCTCGATGGCGGCGTAGAACGCGTCCATGTCGACGTGGATGATCCGGCGGGAGGCATCGTCATCGACTTCAGGCGGGTGCATCTGCTGCGCGGCCATCGCCGTCCTCTCGGATCTGCCGGAGAAAGCTCAGCACCCGATCGCGGAATCGCTCGGGCGCGTCCAGGTGCATGAAATGCCCGGCGCTCTCCAGGATTTCCAGGCGGGTGCCCGGATGCGGGAACTCCCGCTCGCTGCCCCGGAATATCTCGTCGCCGATACAGCCGTCGCGCGCGCCGGCCAGTACCAGGGCCGGGATCGGTTTGCGCATCCGCAGCAGGCGGCCCTGGCGGACGGGGGCGCGGGACAGCGGCAGATACATCGGATTGAGCGCATAGCGGTAATAGGCGATGGCACGCTCCAGGGCCCCGGGCAGTGCCAGCGCCTCGAGGACGCGGCAAAGCTGGGGATGCTCTCCGGGCAGGTCTGGCGACCAGCGCCGCCACAGCTTGCGGATATAGTCCAGCCTGCGGCGGCGTATCCGCCGCGCCGCCCCGGGCAGTTGGAAGCGCCCGATGTAGCGGGACCGCGCGATCTGGGCCGGGCTCATGTTGGCCATGAAGCGGCGCGTGGGGGGGACGGCCGCCAGAATCACCCCCTCCAGCTCGTACCGCGTACGGCCCTCCTGGTGGATTCCCGCCAGCAGCTGTGCGATCACCGAGCCCCAGTCGTGTCCGAGGATGGCCAGGGCCGACTCGTCGACAACCTCGGACAGCCATGCGTCCAGCATCTCCGCCACCGCCATCAGTGACAGGCCCCCCGAGCGGGGGATCGCGGTATGGCCGTAACCCGGCAGCCAGGGCGCGAGGCAGCGGAACCCGTCCTCTGCCAGGTCGCGCATCAGGGCCTGGAATGTCTCCGGGGCGTCCGGGAAGCCGTGCAGGCAGACCAACGGCCGGCCGCTGCCGGCCTCCAGCCAGGCGACATGCCCCGCGGGCGTGTCGGTTTCGCGCGGCTCGGGCCCGGTCGTGGTGCTCATGTCCGGTCCCCCTCCGTCGGCTCGCGGATCAGGCGTACCATCCGGCGCGCGATTTCCGCCGGGCTGTCCCCGTCGGGCTTGTACCAGAACATCGACCAGCCGATCGCGCCGAGCAGCGTCAGTCGTAGCACCTTGCGGTCGACGTGCGGCGCCACCGGCAGGTCGTTCACGAGGTTGCGGAATACGTCCTCGTAGCAGTCGCGGTGCACCACGAGCTGGCCTCGCAGCGTCTCTGCGCGGCGGGCGGGGATCTCCGCCGACAGCACGCGGACGTAGTCGTTGCCGGCGAGCAGGGTCTCCATGTGGGCGATACAGGCGGCTTCCAGGCGCCGCCAGGGCTCATGTTCCGGGGCCAGCGCATCCCGCACGCGCCGGTTGAGCACCTCGACGCCTTCCTCCAGGACCGCGACCAGCAGGTCCGCCTTGGAGGGAAAGTGATAGTAGACCGAGGCCGGGCGGATGTGGGCGCGTGCGGCAATATCGCGCACGGAGGTGCCGTCGTACCCGAAGCGGGCAAACAGCGACGCTGCCGCGGCGAGAACCTGACAGCCGCGGTTGTCTGCGTGCATGGTGCGGGACACCCGGGTAGACGGGCTCATCTTGCTATCATGGCGGGGATGCGGCGGCCTGGTTTTCGATCGACCCGCCAAGTCTGGCGGATGGCCGTTTGCGGGACAAGACTGGCGCCCTTGTGCCCACGCCCGCCCGTGTGTCACGGTCCGGTCGCCGCATCCCGGCGCCGGGGGTGCGATCGCCGGTCGAACCCCGCATAATACGCCCCGGCGGTGCGGGGGGCACCCGGATTACGGCGGAACCGCGAGCGTGCCAGAGGGTCGCGCGGCGACCTCCCCGCATCAGCAGCCACGATGGGCCGGATATGCAAGCAAAGCAAAGCTATGATTACGGGGATCTGCTCCGATGTGCGCGGGGCGAGCTGTTCGGCGACGGCAACCCGCAACTGCCCCTGCCGCCCATGCTGATGTTCGACCGCATCACGCACATCAGCGAGGAGGGGGGTCAGTACGGCAGGGGCGAGCTGGTCGCGGAGCTCGACATCCGTCCGGACCAGTGGTTCTTCGACTGCCATTTCCGCGGGGATCCGGTGATGCCGGGATGCCTCGGTCTGGACGCCATGTGGCAGGCGGTAGGGTTCTATCTCGGATGGCTCGGCGGTCCCGGACACGGACGCGCGCTGGGGGCCGGCGAGGTGAAGTTTTCGGGGCAGGTGCTGCCGCGGAGCCGCTTGGTGACCTACCATGTCCACATGAAGCGCGTGATTCGCCGACGGCTGTTCATGGGTATCGCGGACGCCACCATGCACGTGGATGGCCGTGAGATCTATCTCGCGCGCGACCTGCGGGTGGGGCTGTTCACGTCGATCGAGGGATTCTGAAGGGGGTATCCGTGCGCAGAGTGGTGGTTACCGGTTTCGGCATTGTATCCAGCATCGGCAACGACGCGGCGGAGGTGACCGAATCGCTGCGCTCCGGCCGGTCCGGCATCGAGCGCTCGGACGAGTACGCCGAGCTTGGTTTCCGCTCGCAGGTGCATGCGCCGGTCCGGCTCGACCCGGCCGAGCTCATCGATCGCAAGCGGTTGCGTTTCATGGGCGATGCGGCGGCCTACGGCTACATCGCCATGCGCCAGGCAGTGGCGGATGCCGGGCTCGAGGCCGATGAGCTGTCGGACCCGAGGGTGGGCCTGATCGCCGGCTCCGGCGGCGCGTCCAACGCCAACATCCTGCTGACCGCGGACACGGTGCGCAGCCGGGGTGCCCGGCGGGTGGGCCCCTACATGGTGCCCCGCACCATGGGCAGCACGGTGTCCGCCAACCTGGCGACCGCCTTCGGCATCCGCGGCCTCAACTACAGCATCAGCTCGGCCTGCGCGACCAGCGCCCACTGCATCGGCGCGGGCATGGAACAGATCCAGCTGGGCAAGCAGGACCTGGTCTTCGCGGGCGGCGCCGAGGAGCTGCACTGGTCGCTGACCGTGATGTTCGACGGCATGGGCGCGCTGTCATCGAAGTACAACGAGCGCGCCGCCGAGGCTTCCCGCCCCTACGATGCTGGTCGCGACGGCTTCGTGATCTCCGCCGGCGGCGGGATTCTGGTACTGGAAGAGCTGGAGCACGCACGCGCCCGCGGCGCCCGTATCTATGCGGAGCTGGTGGGCTACGGCGCGACCTCCGACGGCCAGGACATGGTTGCGCCGTCCGGGGAGGGCGCCGTGCGCTGCATGCGGCTGGCGCTGGAAGGCCTGGAAACGCCGGTCGGGTATATCAACACCCACGGCACCAGCACGCCGGCGGGGGACGTGACCGAGCTGCGCGCAATCCGGGAGGTGTTCGGCGACGCGGTGCCGCCGCTCTCGTCGACCAAGTCGCTGACCGGCCATGCCCTCGGTGCGGCGGGCGTCAACGAGGCGATCTGCTCGCTGCTGATGATGCAGCAGGGGTTTCTGGCGGCTTCCGCCCACATCGACGAGCTGGACGACGCAGCCCGGGAGTATCCGGTCCTGCGGGAGCGCCGCGATGAGACGGTGGACTGCGTCCTGTCGAACAGCTTCGGCTTCGGCGGAACCAACGCCTGCCTGGTGTTCCGGCGCCCCGGGGACTGACCGCGCGGCGGGCCCGGTGCGACCCGAACACCCCGGCTTTTCATCCATGCGGAGATGGAGGCTTGCGATGGGAAAGCGAGTCGGCGAGGTCACCATCGAATGCGTGCAGGGCAACATCGCGGAGCAGCCCGACTTCGATGCGGTGGTCAACGCGGCCAACGCCCAGCTGCGTACCGGCGGCGGCGTGGCAGGCGTGATCCACGGGGCGGCGGGGCCGGAGCTTGCCAAGGCATGCCGTTCGCTGGCCCCGATCCGGCCGGGGCAGGCGGTGATCACGGCGGCCTTCGGCCTGCCGAACCGGCACGTGATCCACTGCCTGGGGCCGGTGTACGGGCGTGACCGTCCCGAGGAGCAGCTGCTCGCGGATTGCTACCGTAATGCCCTGCGCGTGGCTGAGCAGAACGGACTCGAGTCGATCGCGTTCCCCGCGATCTCGACCGGAGCCTTCGGCTACCCGCTCGAAGACGCGGCCGCGGTCGCGCTGGCGACGGTCGTGGAAGAAGCGAAAAAGCTCCGGCGCGTAAGGCGGATCCGCTTCGTCCTGCACAGCGAGCCGGACCTCGAGGCCCACGAAGCGACGCTCGAGCGCCTGGCAGCAGGCTAGCGCGGTCGCTTGTCTGGCCGCGCTACCGCGCCGAGCGAAGAACGACTTGCTGCGGTGCCGGCTGCCGGTTGCGCGGCGCGGCAGGGAGAGCGAATCGTTTGCCGCACAGGGTTGAGCCTGAAGGGCGTGGAATTGGGCGGGTCAAAGACCTTCCGGGTGACAATCAGAAATGTTAATACTTACCCTGGAAGGCGTTAATGAAAGGTTTACAGGGCGCATCGAGTGGTATAAGTTTACCCGCAAGCTCGCTCCGACGGCCCAGCGGGCGTGACGGGACGAGCCGCGGACAATAACAAGAAACAAAAAGAAACCCCCTGGGGGGCAGGGGGCAAAGTGCGTGAAAGGACGAGGGGAGTCCTTTCAGGAGGAGAGCTGAAAAGGCTTGGGTCCTGCGGGCTCAAGCCTTTTTTCTGCATCGCGTCAGAATCTGTCCCCTATTGTACGGCAGATCCTCAAATTTCCAATACATCCGACGGTAGGCATTGAGTTCGGTAATACTCCAGTCTACCGTACCTGCGCCGCCTTCCGGCGAGCGGCAACTGTCTCTGAATACCTTCCCGCTGCCGCCCTGGTTGGCGAGGGGCGTCTGCAACCATGGCTGTCAGCCTACATCGTGGAAACTTAACGCCGGCTGAATCCGTCGTTACCAAATCTTTATCGTCAAGCCTTCGGCTCGCGGAGCCGCCACGGGTTTCGCCGGTGGTGTTGCGGGAGCCGAGCGGGGCCCTGCCACGCCTGGCCGACCAGGCGCGCGAAGGCCGGGACGCGGCCGCATATGCGAGTAGTTGCCGGGAACCCGGTCGGCGCGCTGTGCTTGGGCGCATTTCCGCAAGGCAAAAAAAACCCCCTGGGGGGCAGGGGGCAAAGTGCGTGAAAGGACGAGGTCCTTTCTGGAGGAGACCCGGCGCCCCCCGGCCTGCGGCCCGGAGGCAGTATTCGTTGCGGCGGTCGCCGCGTGCCCGGGTAGATCGCCCCGGGACGCGTGTAAGAATAGACGCACGCCTCAATGCTGTCAATCCCTGTTTTTTTATGCATAGGCAGAACCTATAGATAAGCCAGGAACTCCACGGTGCCAGCGGGCCCGGTTAAGCAGTGTGCGGCGATATCGCTGGGTGGAAGGCGCAAAAAAAAGACATTGCAAACATCCTGTTGGCATGCCGTCCCTGGTACCGGCGCGGGCTGTGGGCGCGTGCGAGCGTGGCAATGATTGCGGAATTGTTAACAGGATACGTTAATATTGTTCTCCACCGGTACGGCAGGGCGGCGGGGCCTGCACGTGCCGGCGCGCAAACTCCCCGCGGCCAGGGCTTCTCGCGGTCGCGGGGCCCGCAACGGTGACAGGAGACAGGAATGCTGGACAGACATTTCCGGTTCTGGCCCAAGGGTCTGCCCCATCACCTTACGCTGCCCGAGACGAGCGTGTGCTACAACCTCGAGGTGTCCGCAACGCGCTACCCCGACAAGGCGGCGGTGATCTACTACGGCCACGAAATCACCTACCGCCGGTTTCTCGACGAGGTGGAGCGGCTCGCCGGGTTTCTCAGGCAGCGCTGCGCGGTTGAGAAGGGGGACCGGATCCTGCTGGACATGCAGAACAGCCCGCAGTTCATGCTGGCTTTCTACGCGGTGCTGCGCGCCGGTGCCATGGTTGTGCCGATCAACCCGATGAACCTGACCGCGGAACTCGAGCACTACCGGGAGGACAGCGGTGCCCGGGTGGCCTTCTGTGCGCAGGAAGTGTGGCCCCAGCTGCGCCCGCTGATCGGGCGCGGCCTTGACCACGTGATCGTGGCGGCGTACTCGGACTACGTCCCCGCGGACCCGGGGTTGCCACTACCCGAGGTGGTCAGCGAGCCGCCGCGCGAGCTGAACGCTCCCGGGGCGGTCCCCTGGCACGAGGCGCTGGCGGCGAACCTGCAGCCCGGGCCGCTCGAAGCAGGCCCCGATGATCGCGCGGTACTGCCGTACACATCCGGAACCACCGGCATGCCGAAGGGCTGTGTGCACACGCACCGGAGCGTCATGGCCACCCTGGTTTCGCAGGTCCTGTGGCGTCCCAACTCACCGGACACGGTGATGTTGTCCACGCTGCCACTGTTTCACGTCACGGGCATGCAGGGCTGCATGAACGGACCGCTGTACCTCGGCGCGACCATGGTCCTGATGACGCGTTGGGATCGCGACGTGGCCGGCGAGCTGATTCAGCGATACCGCGTGACGGGCTGGATCAACATCGCCACGATGGCGATCGATTTCCTGTCCAACCCGGAGGTCGACCGCTACGACTTGTCCAGCCTGATGGTCATCGGCGGCGGCGGAGCCGCCATGCCCGAGGCGGTGGCGGAAAAGCTCAATGCTCTGACCGGACTGGAATACATGGAAGGCTACGGCCTGTCGGAGACCATGGCGGCTACGCACATGAACCCCCCCGACCGGCCCAAGAAGCAGTGCCTGGGCATTCCCGCGTTCGACGTCGACGCCCGCATCCGGGATCCCGAGACCGGACGCGAGCTGGGTCCCGGGGAGGTCGGGGAAATCGTGATCCACGGGCCCCAGCTGTTCCAGGGCTACTGGGAACGCCCGGACGCGACAGCCGAGGCGTTGGTCGAGATCGACGGCAAGCGCTTCTTGCGCACCGGGGACCTGGGGCGCTACGACGAGGAAGGCTATTTCTTCATGGTCGACCGCCTCAAGCGCATGATCAACGCAGCGGGATTCAATGTCTGGCCGGCCGAAGTGGAAGCGATGATGTACGAGCACCCGGCGATCCGGGAGGCTTGCGTCATCGGCGCGCCGGACCAGCGCCGCGGCGAAACGGTCAAGGCGGTGGTGGTGCTACGCGCGAACGCGCGCGGCACGGTCACCGAGCAGGAGATCATCAACTGGGCGAAGGAGCGGATGTCGGCCTACAAGTATCCCCGCCAGGTGGAGTTCGTCGACGAGCTGCCGAAGACCGCGACCGGCAAGGTGCAGTGGCGGCAGCTGCAGGAGCAGGAGTTCGCCCGCAGCTGAAATGCGGCCGCGAGAGCCTCAGGCGCCTCCGCCCGGGAGTCGGGCGAACAGGCGCGCGAGCGCCGACGAAACACTCTCGCCAAGGCGCTCTGCGAGGTGCTTACGCCGGGCATAGCGCACCTCGTAGACGTCCGCGTCCCGGCTCGCCTGGAGCAGATAGTCGTCGCTGGTGCGCAGCTCGTCGGCCAGCCCCAGCTCGCGCGCCCGGGTGCCGTACCAGTATTCGCCCGTGGCGAGCGACTCCACGTCCAGTGCCGGGCGATTCTCGCGCACGAACTCCTTGAACAGGCGATGGGTCTGTTCCAGTTCCTCGCGGAACTTCGCCCGGCCTTGCTCGGTATTTTCCCCGAACACGGTAAGGGTGCGTTTGAACTGGCCGGCCGTGTGCTGCTCGAAGTCGATGTCATGGCGCTTGAGCAGGCGGTTGAAGTTGGGCAGCTGCCCGATCACGCCGATCGAGCCGAGGATGGCGAACGGGGCGGCGAGCACGCGATCCGCGACGCAAGCCATGAGGTAACCGCCGCTGGCCGCGACCTTGTCCACCGCAACCGTCAGGGTAATGCCCCGCTCGCGCAGGCGCCTGAGCTGGGAGGCCGCGAGGCCGTAGCCGTGCACCACGCCGCCGGGGCTCTCGAGCCGGAGCAGGACCTCATCGCGCTCTCGCGCGACCGTGAGCACCGCTGTGATTTCCTCGCGCAAGGCCTCCACCGCCGAAGCACGCATGTCGCCGTCGAAATCCAGCACGAATAGCCGGGGTCGTCCGGTTGCCTCGTTCCGTCCCAGCCGGCGCTCTCGTCTGCGGCGCCGCGCCTCCTGGCGCACGGCCTTGCGGAACGCTTTGCGCGGCAACAGCGCACGCTCCATCTTCCGGCGCATCCCGCGCAGACGTTCATTGACGCTGGTGATATGAATCCGCGGGCGCTCGGCGCCGCCGCGGCCCCGCCGGATGGCGGCTGCCACGGCGTTGATCACCACCAGGAGTGCCACGAGGATCGTCACGACCTCGGCCAGGAACAATCCGTACTCGAGCAGGGTCTTGATCGGTGCGTTCATGGGTATCGGGGTCCGGGTGTCGGCTGCTGCTGTGAAAAAAATCCGTCACTGCGGCAGTATTATTGCCTATAAGCAACTAGTGTGCCGTCTCACAAATAACCTTACCTAGTCGTTCCAGTTTGGCCAGGATGGAATCCGCGGAGGCGGTCCACAGGAACGGCGTTGGGTGTTCGTTGTAGTGCTCGACGAACGTCTCGATCTGGCGCTTGAGGTCGGTCACCGAACGAAAGGAACCGCGCCGGATCGCCTGCTGCGTAATCAATCCGAACCAGCGTTCCACCTGATTGAGCCAGGACGAATAGGTGGGCGTGTAGTGGATGTGATAGCGCGGGTGCCGCGCCAGCCAGGCCCTGACCCGGGCATGCTTGTGCGTGGCGTAATTGTCCACGATGAGATGGATATCCAGGTGTTCGGGCACCGCCCGCTCGATGTGGCGCAAAAAGCCCAGAAACTCCTGATGCCGGTGGCGCGGCTTGCATTGGGTGAGCACCTGGCCGTTGGCGACATCCAGGGCGGCGAATAACGTCGTCGTGCCGTGGCGAAAATAGTCGTGCGTCACCCCTTCGACATAGCCCAGGCCAAGCGGCAGGATCGGCTGGGTCCGTTCCAGTGCCTGGATCTGGCTTTTCTCATCGACGCACAGGACCAGTGCCTTGTCCGGCGGGTTGAGGTAGAGCCCGACGATGTCCCGCACCTTCTCGATAAAGAACGGATCATTGGACAACGTGAACGAGCGCGTGCGGTGGGGCTGCACGCCGAAGAGCCTGAGGTAGCGATGCACCGTCGCCGGCGCCAGCTCGGTGGCCTCGGCGAGGCGGCGCACGCTCCAGTGCGTGGCGCCCCTGGGTCGGGTGTTCCGTGCGGTGTTGATCAACTCCGCAATCCGGTCATCGTCCATGGCGCGCGGCCTCCCCGGACGCAACTCCGCATGCAACCCGGGCAGGCCCCGTTCTCGATAACGCCGCCGCCACAGGCTGACCGTGGGCCGGCTGACGTGGCAGCGCCGGGCAATCTCGGTAGCACCCACGCCGTCGGCGGACAACAGCACGATCCGAGCCCGGCGAACGATACCGTGCGGCAAACTGCGCGAGCGCACGATGGCTTCCAACTGCGCACGGTCCGCTTCGCTGACCCTCACTTCCCGGTTGCCTCGCCCTTTCTTCATTACGCTCTCCCTCGTCCAAGCATACCCCTTAGACAACACAGAGAACGTCAAGTTACTTACGATACGCTACACTAGTATTGCCTTACGGCATAGCGACGGACGGCTCCAGGGCAGTTGCCTACAGGGAGTAAAGGGCGCCTAATGTCTTCGCGGGCGTGATGTAAACGCGGACATCAGTGCCCCGTTGCGGAAACCAAGAGGCCTCTCAGGGGAGTGGACTGGCCAGCCGGGGGTGCTTGACGGGACGTGGCAAGTGCGAACTCGCTGATAAAGCGGGGCCTCAGCTCTGGTGGGACAAATGAGCATTCGTTGCGGCCTGAGACCGCAGACACGGCGTCACACAACCGGGGAAGCTGTGAGCGTTGTCGATGGAGGCGTTAAAGTGTTATGGGATTGCCGCTGGAATTCCCGTGACGCTCTCTGCGGGACACCGATATCGGCGCGCTGCTCTGTCAATTCGACGTTGCACTTTCCGGGACTAGTGCGCCGGGACTGCTTATGACCAAGAGGCGCTTAAGAACTCAGGGGCGGGGTGGAAGGTCCCTGACGATCCGGGAGATTGCGGAGACCTGCCAAGTCTCAACGGCTACTGTATCCCGTGTCCTCAATCATCCAGAACGAGTAAGGCCAGAGACTCGGCGACGCGTACTAGGGGTGATTAAGGGACGCCATTTCGTCTCCGATGGATTAGCCGGCTCCCTTGCCTCTCGCAGATCTCGCCAGATCGGCGTGATCATTCCCACAATTGCCAACTCCATCTATGCGTCCTCGACGCAGGCGCTGAAGCAAGTTGCTCAGCGAGCGGGTTACACGGTCGTCGTTGGTATATCGGAATACAACAGAGATCACGAGGACGATCTGATTCACCGGTTTATCGAACGACGAGTAGAGGGTCTGGTCTTGACCGGCGGAAACCGACGAATCGACACATATGACAAAATCGAAGCTAACGAAGTGCCATACGTCATAACCTGGCAACATAGCAATGGCCGGGGTGCTCCGTTCGTATCTCTTAACAACTACTCGGCTGCTGTTACGGCTGTGGAGCATCTTTTGCAATTGGGGCACCGCCGAATCGGCTTGATCTGTGGCGAGAGTCGCGTGAACGATCGCGCTCTGGACCGCCGGCGGGCCTACGAGGATACGCTGCGGCGGCACGATATCGATCCAGATCCGCAGCTCATTTACGAGCGGGCATTCGAGTTCGAGCAGGGAAGGGAAGCAATGCGTCGCATGCTGGATTTGTCAGTAGCCCCAACGGCCGTCTTCGCAGCCAATGACATCCAGGCGGTTGGGGCCATGTACGAATGCGGCGAGGCGGGTCTGGCGGTACCGGACGACGTTTCAGTCATAGGATTCGATAACCTTCCGATCACCGAATGTACCAGGCCCCAGCTCACGACCGTGCATGTTCCGAGTGACGAGATGGGGCGCCGCGCGGGAGAGATTCTGCTCGGGACGATTTCCACCGGCCGACCGCTGAAGTCCGAATTGCTACCGACCCACTTGGTCGTTCGTGGGTCAACTGGAGCCGTTCGGGATGGCAGCTCTCGTAGCTCGCCGGATACTGGATCGCCAACCTGCGGTTGAGCCAAATATGGACCGTCCTTTGAAAGGCGTAATCGCCGATTACGGTCTCGGCTTATGGGTTGCATCGCCCGCTATCCGTCGCTTTCACATGCGTCTTACCTCGAGCCCGAGCAGGGCTGCTCGGTATGTCTTCTCCGGGTGCCTATTCGATAACCAGTCTCTCATGGCGGCAGGGGCGCGAGATGCCCGACTGTCGGGGCCTGGAAGGTCGGCGCCGCAGAGCGCACGGTTACCGGCATGGTGCGGAATGGGTAGACCGCGGTGGGCCGCATAGAGTGCGCTAGTTGCTCGTTTTCCCGTCAATTTAGAGTATTGGGCCGGGCGCGCCAGGGTTATCGCTTGCGTTTGCGGGGCGTTGGTGCTATACAAAATGTAAGCGCGTACATTTCTGTTTGGCATACGTAGATCGTGCAGCGTCCCCAAGAGACGCGAACTTAGCTACGAGAAGGACGTAGAGGCAGAGCTTTAGGCCCAGAAGGGCGACAGGGCGCTTGAACTAACGTTGCGTCGACACCCGCGCCTGATGCCATTCGTGACTGGTTCATGTATCCGGGTTGGGCGGCGCTCAGCCGGGGCCAGGCCATCCGAGTCGGCCTTACGCGGCTTCTACACCTGCGAAGAGAGGAGACTCGAAATGATTTTCTTTTGGGCTGAGACGCCAGATGGCTGGGGCATTCCCGGAATCCATGGCCCTTTCGCCGAAGATGAGCTCGATGGGTATGTTCAGAGCGGGGTGTATCTGATTCGAGGCAGAGGCGAGAATCTCCTGGTAGATAGCGGGAACTGGAGTTTGCCGGAGTACGGCAATGGGATGGGCGATTTTCTCGTTGATCTGCTGGATAAAGAAAGAAATGATCTGAAATACATCTTTCTTACTCATTTCCATTACGATCATGTCGGGAATGCGGCGATGCTGAAGCGGCGGTATGGCGCCGAAGTGCTATGCCACCCCTTGGACCAGGCCGTCATTGAGGATCCGATGATCGTTACTCGGCGCGAAAACATCACTCGCCTCGGAACAACCCCGGAGAAGATGCTGGAAGATTTCAACCTGGGACCGGGTGAAAGTTTCGGTCTTTCAGATCCTGAAATAATCAGCAAGTACTGGAATTTTCCGGTGGAAGTGGACCGGACCGTCGGGGACGGCGATGTTCTGGAGGTCGGCGGCCTCTCCCTTGAGGTCGTCCATCTCCCCGGGCATTGTCCTGGCCATATCGGGCTATGGAACCCGGCCACGCGCACCCTGTATTCGGGTGATCTCATGCATTACCCGACCCCGCTCGGCCCATACCCGATTGGTGACGCTAAGGCGCACTCGAATTCGATTCAGCGTTGCCTGGACTACGAACCCGAGTTGCTCCTCGAAGGGCACGGACTGTCGGCTTATTCGGCCCCAAGCTCCCGTCGTCGGCTCCTGCATATGCAAACCCAGCAGAAGGACACCCAGAAGCGTGTGCTCTTTTGTCTGCAGCGCGAAAAGCGACCAATAACGGTAACCGAGCTTCGTCCTGAAGTGATGCCTATCAAGACAGATTTGGATTACACGGTCTCGACTGGCAAGGGGCATCGGTATTGCTATGCGGAGGCGTGTGTCCAAACACATCTGCTCTGGCTTGTTGAGCAGGGCCTTGCAGAGCGCACGGAGGAAAAAGGGAAGGTGTGCTTTGTCGCCACGACATGAGTGGGGCTTACCCCATAAGCCTTTGTGCGACGGGTAGTAACAGTGCGTGAAAAGGAGACGAAGATGCGAAAGCGGCTCAACCCAAAGTGGTTTCCCGACTACACTGACAAAAAGGTCATCGACGGCACACTCGACAGGCTTGACACAGCGGGAGTGTCGCGGCGGAGCTTTCTGAAGTTCGTGTCGTTCACCGCGGTCGCTTCGGCGACGGCTGGAACATTGGGCATTCCAGCTCTTGCGATCGCCGATCCAAAAATTAAGATGGCCGAACTGTTAATGTCAAATCGGCTACAGTATGACGTGATCGCAAATAAGGGCGCCCAAGGTGCAGCCCGTGCGCTAGGGATGAACACCTCGGAGCTCGACGGGCAATTCAATTCAAACCGACAGCTCAATCAGTTTCAGCAAGAGGCAGCCAAAGGGGTAGACGCGGTCCTCCTACATGCACCAGGTGGAGGCTCTATCAGGCGCATCGCGCAATTGGCTAATCAAGACAAGATCTACATGGACAACACTTGGGGTACCTTGCCTTGGTTCACGCCCTTTGATGCCGGCGATTATTACACAATGTACGCAGAGCCGGACTGTTTCGACGCGATGCGTGCATCAGTCGATGCCCTCTGCCAGGCGATAATGGAAAAATTTGGTGGGGGCCAGGTTGTAAGGGTAACCGGTGTCCCCGGGAACAGTACGGACATTATCCGCAGTCGGGGAGGAAATGCGGCGCTAAAGGACTTTCCGAAGATAGAGCTGGCGGGACAGCTGCCAGGGAACTGGAATCGGGGTGACTCCCGGAAAGCAATGGAGTCGTTGATTTCCCGTTACCCCAAGTTGGTTGGCGTGATCGCGCAGAATGATGACCAGGCGCAAGGGTGCTTGGCCGCGTTGCGTGGAGCAGGCATTCGGCCGGGCAAGGACGTCTTAGTGTGCGGGGCTGACGGGACCGCCGAGGGGGCAGAGGCGATCCTTCATGGCGAGCAAGTGTCGACTTGTGCCAACGTTCCCGCCTTTATGGGGGGGTTTCTTACGGCGCGACTCTATGACGTTGTTTCCGGGTGGCAGCCAACTGCGCCAGAGCGTCTGATGAACTGGTACTCGGTTCCCACTACTCGAAAAAATGTGAAGGCCTACATCAGCCGGTACGTTCACAATGGTGGAGTAGAGCCGTTTAATTATGAGTTGATGTCCCGCGTGAAACACCCTCACGATTGGGATCCCCAAAATAAGGTCTACCCCATGGATATTGATGTCACGTGGGGTGGCATCAAGAAGCCGGCTGGATGGAAGTATCCCGCAGCGTACGTACAGGCGCGGAAAAACGGCGAGAGCAAGGCCATCGAACAGCTCTATCATGAGCACTACAAGACGCCGATCTTTGGCCCGTCTCCGATGAAGAAGGCATAACTCTCGGGCTCCTGCGCCGGGATACCATCAGCGTCATCGTGAGCAGGTGGCTATCCCGAGCGCCGGGTCTTCCGCGCGCGGTTCGGGACAGCAAGCGTGACCGAAACTCCGATTCTCAGGGGCGACGACCTATCCAAATCCTTCGGGGTCTCCCACGTTCTCAAGAACGTAACCCTAGCCGTTCCAAGAAACAGTGTGGTCGGTGTAGTGGGGGAGAACGGAGCGGGGAAGTCGACACTATTCAACCTCCTTTCAGGAATCTTGCAGCCTGATCGTGGGCATATCGAGCTCGATGGCCGGACCGTGCGTTTCGGATCCTACCGGGAGGCTATGCTGCTAGGAATTTCCCGGGTGTTCCAGGAGCAGGCACTGATCGGGAATATTGCTGTTTACGAAAACATTCTTCTCTCCCACGAGGGAAGATTCGCCCGATTTGGTCAGGTTCTCGACCGGCGGCACATGGCGAAAGTCGCGCAGCGCATCGTGGATGCCTTTGGTCTCGATATCGATGTGAGGCGCCGGACGGACGATTACGACTTTTCGATTCGGCAGTCAATTGAAATTGCGCGAGCTTGTCTCGTCCCGCGAGAGGTTTTGGGCGTTGAGTCGCCAGTGGTCTTATTGGACGAGCCGACGTCAGCTCTCGCCAAGTCCGAGGAAGAAGCTCTTTTCCGTATGATTCGGAATACAAGGGAACATGGCTCCGTATTGTTCGTGTCGCACCGCCTGAGTGAAGTCCTATCCGTCAGCGACATCATCTACGTCATCAAGGACGGGCATATTGTTGCCAACGTTGATCCGAAACAGGCCGATCAGAATGCGCTGCACAGGCTTATGGTCGGCAGGGAGCGAGATGCAGACTATTACCATGAGGGCGAACAAATAGACGTTTCCGGGCACCCCGAATTGCTGGAAGTTCGGGGCCTTCGATTCAAAGGTGCCTACGACGGCATCACCTTCAATATTCGGGCGGGTGAAGTGGTCGGGATTGGTGGCCTTCTCGACTCGGGGAAATCTGCCCTAGGGAAGGGCGTCGCCGGGGTGATTCCTCCCCATGCCGGGACTGTCGCTCTCGACGGCTCAAGGCCCCAGCGCCCACAGCTTCGTAGGCTGATAGCGGAGGGGCTTGCATATGTACCAGCGGAGCGCTTACGGGAGGGGATCATTGCTTCCTTCTCCATCGCAACCAATATCTCGCTCGCGAGCGGGGGCGACCTTTTTTCCACTCCATATGGGGTTTGGAGGACCGCGGCAGAGCACGACGTCAGTTCCAAGTACATAAGAGACTTGGAGATCCGTGGCGCCACGTTGCCGGAGGTACCTTGCGCGGAGCTATCCGGTGGCAACCAGCAGAAGGTTGCCCTGGCCAAGTGGCTATGTCGTTCGCCCCGCGTGTTGGTTTTGGATAATCCTACCCGTGGGGTAGACGCTGGTGCGAAGGAAGAGATCTACCAGCTTATTCGGGATCTTGCTACTGACGGAGCCGCTATCCTGCTGATCACTGACGAGCTGCTGGAGCTCATTGGACTTTCCAACCGGATCGCGATAATGCGTCACGGGCGAATTATTGCAGCGCTTGCGGCGCCGCCGAATCAGAAGCCGACCGAGCACGAGCTGGTAGGTCTGATGACGGGTACGTAACTGTAGGTTATTTCAAGGATTAGAGAGGATTGCAATGGCCGTGCAGGCGACGGATTCCACAATGAAGTTAGCACGTGGATGGAAGAAGATTGCGTCCTGGGTGACAACCGGGGAGGGTCTGCCCGTCCTCGTCGTCGTAGCGTTCGTTGTGTTCTTTTCCGTGACCAGTAGCTCCTTCCTTTCCTTGCGAAATTTCGTGGCTGTCTCGGGCGAAGCGAGTACTCTGCTCCTGGCGTGCACGGGAGCTACATTTGTCATTTTGATGGGCAGCATCGATTTGTCTGTTGGCGCCATGGTTTTATTGGCTGGCGCCGTCACCGTTATGGCGGTAAATGCATTCGGCCTGGGAATTCTAGGACTCTTGATCGGGATGGTGCTTGGAGGATTGTTAGGGTTGGCCAATGGCGTGGTCTTCGCGTATGGGGTGATACCGTCGTTCGTGGTAACGCTCGGCAGCTTGTCAGTCTTTACCGGTATTGCGCTGGAGATTCTCCAGGGCCAGGCAGTCTCATTTTATTCTGATACGTTTAGTAACTTGGCCATAGGGCAGTGGATTCCGAACGTCCCAAATATTGCGCTCTTCGCTATCGTAATCTGGGCTGTAATGGTCTGGGTCTGTTTCCGGACGCGATTCGGTCGTTACATGTATGTGATCGGCGGAGGGGAGGCTGTCGCGCGCACTTCAGGCGTGCCGGTACGGCGATACAAGATCTACGCTTTCATATTGTCGGGAGTAATGGCTGGGCTCGCTGGAGCTCTTGCGGTTGCTCGACAAGGGGCGGCAGGGCCGACACTGGGATCCGATCTACTCTTGGACACCCTTGCGGCCATCGTTGTGGGGGGGACGTCGCTTTCCGGCGGCGTTGGGGGCATTCAGAGGACTCTTCTTGGTGTTCTGATTATCACCTTGCTAGATGATGGCCTGAACCTACTCGGCGTCAGCGACTACACGCAGATGATGGTGAAGGGCGCAGTCGTCATTTTAGCTGTGCTAATTAGCCAGGATCGTCGGAAGATTACAATGATGAAGTGAGAATGGACCTGGCAGCTGCAGCGCGTGCGGTTTCCGACGCTGGCTGCACCCGGTTTTGGTCAGCTCCTCACCATCGAATTGTAATCGCTTACATTTCGCGTAGAAACGATAGTCTGCGCAGAAGCATTGAAGAGTTAACGGTCGCAGCCAATCCGAATGGGGGAACTTATGAGAAAGTATCTTAAGCAGGTCACAGGCACCGGTGAGGCCGCGTCCGAGCAGTCCACGATGGCGACGGTGCGACAGATGGTGCGGGAAATAGCTGAGAATCGAGATGCCGCCGTAAGGCGGTACGCGAAGGAGCTCGACGGTTGGGAGCGAGACTCTTTTCGGGTGCCGCGAAGCCGGATCGAGCAGGTGACTAAGCGATTGCCGACCACCTTTAAGGAGGATTTCAAGTTCGCTCGGCGGCAAGTTACGGAATTTGCGCGGAGACAGAGAGAGAGCTTGTCGGAATTCGAAGTCGAAGTTGGCGATGGAATTACCCTTGGCCAACGGCTTATTCCTGTCAGTGCGGTTGGTTGTTATATACCGGGCGGAAAGTATCCGCTCATCTCGGCTGCAATTATGAGCATCGGAACCGCTAAAGTTGCCGGAGTCGATACGGTCATCGCTTGCGCGCCGCCGCGCGATAAGGAAGGCATATTTGCTTACAGTCTGTATGCAATGGATGCATGCGGCGCGGACGAGATTTATGAGCTGGGTGGCGTGCAAGCGCTAGCGGCTATGGCTTACGGATGCATTGGTATGGCCCCGGTAGACATGCTTGTTGGGCCGGGAAATGCCTACGTGTCGGGAGCCAAGAGGGAACTTTTCGGCGTCGTCGGCATAGATTTATTAGCGGGGCCTACGGAGATCTGCATCATCGCTGACGACACCGCGGACGCGCAGCTTGTAGCGGCCGATCTACTTGGTCAGGCCGAACACGGGCCGGACAGTCCCGCCTGGTTAATCACGACGTCTGAGGATCTGGGGAAAGCAGTGTTGGGCGAGATTGACATCCAACTTGCCTCTTTGCCAAGTGCAGATATTGCCGGGCAAGCTTGGCGTGAGAGGGGAGAAGTCGTTGTCGTTGGTAGTGACGACGAGGCTGTCGCATTGAGCGATGAATATGCTCCCGAGCATCTGGAGGTCATGACCAGGCATCTGGACTACTATCTGGCTCACCTGCGGAACTATGGGAGCCTTTTCTTGGGGGAAGAGAGCACCGTCGCGTACGGAGATAAGGCGGTTGGCACCAATCATACCCTGCCAACGGGCAAGGCCGCCCGGTATACAGGAGGTTTATCGGTCGGGAATTTTATTAAGACCGTCACCTACCAGCGATTGACCCCCCGTGCGAGTCGAAAGATTGCACCGGTCGTAAGTAATATCTGTGACGCAGAAGGGATGGCAGGCCACAAAAAGACAGCAGACATTCGAATTACTCGATATGGGCGCTAGCCTCATATGGCGTGGGCAAGTAATCGCAGTTCGACGCAGGAAACGCCAGGGGCCGGTCACGGGACGTATCTACGGCGGTACCGGCTTCGGATAAGTAGGAGCCGCTCAGTCACAGCTCTCTATAGGTCGACTTCTCGGCGAAGTACCCAGCCGCTGTTGTTAGGCAAACTCTGCTGCGCTCAGGTACGCGAATCATGAATCCGGGCGGTTCTCGTTGTAGTCCGGTAACGGCCAGTCGCTCGTTCGCGGGAGAGTTCGCGGAGTCACCGGGATGAAACCGATCGGCTTGGCCCTGCCAGTACGACTCGCGTGATCGGCCTCGATACCTTCACCGAGGGATTCTTCATGCCCGTTTCGAGAGGCTTCCCCGTTTCGGTCGCAAGAAACGGGAAGTTCTTGGGCGCCCATGACGGCAGACTGGTCTCGTCCTAACGACCGGAGATG
>Ga0209918_1000687_pt1 | contig 21083 bp, 17 predicted proteins | sample SalPonD_shore_MG_FD_185712 | JGI IMG/M metagenome (GOLD analysis project Ga0209918, IMG submission 185712) | Salt pond soil microbial communities from South San Francisco under conditions of wetland restoration - Salt Pond MetaG... | ecosystem: Environmental > Aquatic > Marine > Intertidal zone...
CGGGGGCGCGAGGTGGTCTCGAACCCCATCGCCGGCACGTGCGGGCGGGGCGAGGGTCCCGTGGAGGACCGCCGGCTGGCCGGCGAGATGCTCGCCGACGACAAGGAGCGCGCCGAGCACACGATGCTCGTCGACCTCGCGCGCAACGACCTCCGGCGGGTCTGCGCGCCCGACACCGTCCGGGTCGCCGAGTTCATGAACGTCCTCAAGTACAGCCACGTCCAGCACATCGAGAGCACCGTCGTCGGCGAGCTCGCCCCGGGGAAGGACGCCTTCGACGCGACCCGCGCGACCTTCCCCGCAGGGACCCTCTCGGGCGCGCCGAAGATCCGCGCGATGGAGCTGATCGATGCCATCGAGCCGGCGCCCCGGGGCCTCTACGGCGGCGGCGTGGGCTACGTCTCCTGGGGCGGCGACGCCGACTTCGCCATCGTCATCCGGACCGCCACGGTCGAGCGCGGGAAGCCCGACCGGGTGACGGTCCAGGCCGGCGCCGGCGTCGTCGCCGACAGCGACCCCGCCCGCGAGTACGCGGAGACCGAGTCCAAGATGGGCGGCGTCGTCGCGGGGCTGGACCGGCTCGCGGCGCCGGAACCGGAGGTGCGGGGTCCGTGACGACCGACGAACCCCGAGTCCTCGTCGTCGAGCACCTTGTTAGCGGTTGGGACGCCTCCGGCGCCCGCCCGCGAAAAATCTGCACCAAAAAACAACCGGATGGGGGATGGCTATGACGACCGACGAACCCCGCGTCCTCGTCGTCGACAACTTCGACTCGTTGGCACGCACCTTTTTCGGCGCGCGACGGAGCACGCGCCGAAAAATCTGCACCAAAAACCAGCTGGAGGTGGGACGGCTATGACGCCTAACCAGCCACGCGTCCTCGTCGTCGACAACTTCGACTCGTTCACCTACAACCTCGTGGACTACGTGAGCGACGTCGCCGAGCCGGTCGTCCGGCTCAACACCGCGTCGCTGGACGAGCTCGAGGCCCTGCACCCGGACGCCATCGTGGTCAGCCCCGGCCCGGGGCACCCCGCGAACGAGCGCGACGTCGGGGTGACGCTCGACGTGCTCCGCGAGCTGAGCCCGCGGGTCCCCACGCTCGGCGTCTGCCTCGGGCTCGAGGCGGCGGTCCACGCCTACGGCGGCACGGTGGGCCGGGCCCCGGCGCCCGTCCACGGCAAGGCCTCGGTCATCGACCACGACGGCACCGGCATCTACGCCGGGCTCGAGCCGACCTTCCGCGCCGGCCGGTACCACTCGCTCGTGGCCACCGAGGTACCGGACTGCTTCGCGGTGTCGGCGACGACCGACGGCCCGGACGGCTCGCTGGTGATGGGCGTCCGACACCGCGAGTACCCCATCGAGTGCGTCCAGTTCCACCCCGAGAGCGTCCTCACGCCGGTCGGGCGGACGCTCGTCCGGACCTTCGTCGAGGGGGCGACGGCCCGGCCCTCGCGGCCGGCGGCCGAGGGGTGAGGCTGGCCCGGGCCGACCGGTCCGTCGCGCGGCCGAACGACTCCCGTCGGACGGCCCGATTTTTCGCGGCCGACGAGCCCCCCATCGTTTCCGCTGCAACATCCGTCGCCCGCAGCCGATTGGGTAGTCGAAAGACCCACTTTCACTGCGGTCTGAATACCGTTATGGTCGGGGCTCCCGTCGCTTGGGACCGGACGTGTCACGCCGCTACGGACCCCGGAGCCACCCCGATTGGTCGCCGTTCTGACAGCATTGTCACGGCAAGTTTCCCGCTCTCCGATGGCGTTCCGTCGCGTGCGCGTGACCGATATGGCACCAGAATGATGACGCCGACTCCGCCCGTAGACGAGGGGCCCGTGCCCCGGGGGACCGACCGATGAGCGCGCCCGAGCTGACCGCCGACGAGCTGACCATCCCGCGCAAGCGGACGACGGGCGAGACGCTCGCCGAGCGGCTCACGACGAACGCCTACGAGAACATCCTGCCCGCGCGGTACCTGCGCCGCGACGCGGACGGCGAGCTCGCCGAGTCGCCGGAGGAGCTGTTCGTCCGGGTCGCCCGGAACATCGCCCTGGCGGAGGCCGTCTACGAGGCCGAGCGCCGGGGCATCGAGCTCACGGTCACGCCGAGCCAGCTCAAGCCGGAGCACCCCCGGCGCGACGAGCTGGCCGCCGAGGTCTTCGGCGCGGGCACGACGGTCGACGACGACGTGGAGACCCGGCTCACCGAGCACAACGTCACGAAGTTCGCCTGGGAGACCCTGGTGCCGTCCCTGCCGGACGAGGTTCGCGAGCACGTCGTGGCCGTGGCCGACGAGTTCCAGGAGCTGATGGCGTCGCTGTCGTTCGTCCCCAACTCGCCGACGCTGATGAACGCCGGCAACGAGCTCCAGCAGCTCTCGGCCTGCTTCGTCGACTCGCCCGGCGACGACCTCTCGGACATCCACAAGACCGCCATGGAGGCCGCCGAGGTGTTCCAGTCCGGCGGCGGGATGGGCTACGCCTTCTGGCGGCTCCGACCGTACGGCGACCCGGTGGGCTCGACGGGGGGCATCGCCTCCGGGCCCATCACCTTCATGGAGACGTTCGACCAGATGTGCGAGACCATCGCCCAGGGCGGCACCCGGCGGGGCGCCCAGATGGCCATCATGCGCGTCTCGCACCCGGACGTCGTCGAGTTCATCCACGCGAAGAACAAGGACGTCTCGCTGGCCCACTCGCTCCGGCTCAACGACCCCGACGATTACACCTACACCTCGTTCAACGAGGCGCTGGACGAGGCTCGAACGCTCATCGACGAGCACGGCCGGGTGCCCAAGCACCTCCGGAACGCCGTCGAGGGGCACCTCTCGAACTTCAACATCTCCGTCGGCATCACCGACGACTTCATGGACGCGCTGCGGGCCGGCGAGGACTTCACGTTCATCAACCCGCGGACGGGCGAACCCCACGTGGCGACGACCCACACCGAGGAGATGTACGCCCGGTACGACCTCGACGAGTACGTCACGCCGGGCGAGGTCCTGGCCGTCCCGGCCGCGGTCATCTGGGAGCGCATCGTCCACGGCGCCTGGGAGAACGGCGAGCCGGGCGTGGTCTACCTCGACCGCATCAACGCCGAGCACTCGTTCCCCGTCGAGAGCACGCCGACGGGCGACAGCTCGCCCTACGAGATCCTCGCGACGAATCCGTGTGTCACCGGTGACACCCTCATCAGCACCAGTCGTGGGCTCGTCGCAGCAGAAGACCTGTACGAGCAGGGCGTCGCCCAGCACGTCGTCGTTGACGGCCGGCTGAGTGAAGAGCGGATCAAGGAGGCGAGCAGTGTCTACAAGACCGGTGAGAAGGACGTATACCGTCTTACCACGGAGGAGGGCTACGAACTCCGTCTGACGGCCGACCACCGCCTGATGACCGATGAGGGCTGGGTCGAAGCAGATCGCCTGAATCCCGGAGACACCATCCACATCCAGAACCGGAAAGGGGAGTTCGGTCGACATGGATCCGCCGAAGAGGGTCTGGTCTTAGGGTGGTTGGTTGGTGACGGTCACTTGAAGGAAGACGAAGGACGGGCGGTCCTCAACTTCTATGACGAAGACGCCGAAATCGCCGAACGGTTCGCCGAGCACGTCAATGAAGTTGTTCGAGAACCGAGCATCGCCAGAGCGTACCCCATCAGAGTCACTGAGATCGACCGGCCGACGAGGTACCGCGGCGCCCAAGCGGTAGAACAGCGGGTTCGCTCGACTCGGCTGTACGAGTTCGCTGAGGAGGCCGGTCTCGTGCAGCAGAAACACCAGGTACCCGACGCCGTCCTGCGCGGCAGCGAAGAGATGGCTCGTGGCTTCCTGCGGGCCCTGTTCACTGCCGACGGGGGCGTCCAGGGAACCCTCGAAAAGGGGGTCTCAGTGAGACTCTCGAGTTCGCATCGTTCGCTCCTGACCGATGTCCAGCGCCTCCTGATGAACTTCGGGATTGCGAGCAAGATCTACAACGAGCGTCGGTCGGCAGGAGTCCAGGATCTTCCCGATGGTCACGGGGGTCTGAAGGCGTACGAGGTAGCCGCCCAACATGAGCTCGTTATCGGGAAGGACAACCTCGTCCGTTTCCAAGGGGAGATTGGATTCCTCCGCGAGGACAAGAACAGGACCCTCGAGCAGCACCTCGAAGGGTATACCCGGGGTCCTTATCATGAGCGATTCGAAGCCACGGTTGAATCGATCGAGTATGACGGGCACGAGACCGTCTACGACCTCACCGAACCGGATACCCACTCATTCGTCGCCAACGGCCTCGTGGTTCATAATTGCGGCGAGCAGCCGCTGATGGAGTACGAGGCGTGCAACCTCGGCCACATCAACCTCTCGACCATCGCGGCGCTCGACGGCCCCGACTGGCGCGTCTGGTCCGACGCGAACGCCGAGGAGCACCCCGACCTGGAGGCGGCCGTCGAGTCGTTCCTCGAGGACGCCATCGACCTCCAGACCCTGGACCGCCGGGTCGAGCGGGGGACCCGCTTCCTCGAGAACGTCGTCACGATGTCCGACTTCCCGGTCGAGCGCATCACGGAGACCGTCCACCGCAACCGGAAGATCGGCCTCGGGGTGATGGGCCTGGCCCAGCTCTACGTCCAGCTCGGCGTGCGCTACGGCTCCGAGGTGGGCAACGAGATCGCGCGCCAGCTCATGGTGCGCATCAACCATCGGTCGAAGTGGACCAGCCACGAGCTCGCCGTCGAGCGCGGGTCGTTCGACAACTGGGGCGACTCGAAGTACGCCGACCCGACGGCCTACCGCGAGTGGTTCGAGCACCAGACCGGCCTGTCGGCCGACGACTGGGCCGACGGCTTCCCCATCCGGAACCACAACACGACCACCGTCGCGCCCACCGGGACGACCTCGATGGTCGGGAACACCACCGGCGGCATCGAGCCCATCTACAACGTCGCCTACTACAAGAACGTCTCCGACGACGTCCAGGGCGACGAGATGCTCGTCGAGTTCGACGACTACTTCCTCCGCGTGCTGGAGGCCAACGACGTCGACGTCGAGACCGTCAAGGCCGAGGCCCTCTCCCAGATGCAGTCGAACGCGTTCGAGGGCGTCGGCGGCCTCGACTCCGTCCCGGACGCCATCGGCGACCTGTTCGTCGTCTCCGCGGACATCAAGCCACGCGAGCACGCCGCGGTCCAGTGCGCCGCCCAGGCCGGCGTCGACTCCGCCATCTCGAAGACCTGCAACTTCCCGCCCTCGGCCAGCGTCGAGGACATGCAGGAGGTCTACGAATACATCTACGACCACGGTGGCAAGGGCGTGACCGTCTACCGCGACGGCACCCGCTCGAAGCAGGTCCTGACGACCCGGGCCGACAACGCCGAGTTCGCCGACCTGGACGAGGCCGAGGCGGCCGAGGCCATGCTGGAGACCATCGAGGAGCGGTTCGGCGGCCTCGACGCGTTCCTCGAGGACGACACCGTCCGCGAGGCGGTGGAGTCGGCCCTGCGGGCGTCCGGCACGGGCGGCATCGGCGGCGCCTACGCCCGCGAGCGGCCACGGCCCGACGTCCTCTACGGCGTGACCCAGCGCATCAGCACGGGCTACGGCAAGATGTACATCAACATCAACGAGGACGAGCACGGCGAGCCGTTCGAGCTGTTCGCCACCATCGGGAACTCCGGCGGCTTCACCGGCTCGTTCACCGAGGCCCTGGCGAAGGTCATCAGCTACGCGCTTCGCTCGGGCGTCGACCCGCGGGAGATCGCGCGGGACATGCAGGGCATCCGCTCGCCGAAGGTGGCCTGGGACAAGGGCGAGCAGATCCAGTCCATCCCGGACGCCATCGGCACGGCCATGCGCCGCTACCTCGACGACGAGATCGACCTGCCGTACCCGCAGCAGCAGACCCTCGACGAGAGCGCCGAGGAGGAGGCCCGCCGGGAACAGAAGGCGTCGGCCGACGAGGTGGCGAACGCCGACGTCACCCAGTCGCTCATCGACGCGGGCGAGAGCCCGGAGTGCCCGACCTGCGGCTCGATGACGCTATACTTCTCTGAGGGCTGCAAGACCTGCGAGTCGTGCGGCTGGAGCGAGTGCTAGGACGGCGGTCGTGAGCGACCGACCGGCGGGTCCCCGCTGCCCGGTCTGTGAGATGCCGCTGACATCGCGCCACTGCAAGTACGTCTGCCCGAACCACGGCGTCGTCGTGGACTGCTCGGACCCGTTCCTCTGAGGTCGGCGACGCGCCGACGGGCGGTGGTCGAGCGCTCAGCCGGCGGGCTCCTCGAGCGGTCCCCGTTCGCGACGGACCCACCGGTAGGCGGGGCCGGCGAGCAGGACCGCGGCGCCGACGAGGCCCGCGAGGAGGAGCCACCGGTCGATGGGCGCGACGGTCGGCGTGAACCGCGAGAGCGAGTGCCCCGCCACGACCGCGGCGACCGTCCACGGAAGCTCGCCGAGGGCGGTGCCGAGGGCGAAGGTGCGGACCGGCACCCGGCCGGCCCCGGCGGCGAGGGAGACCGGCTCGGCCGGCGTCGGCGCGAGCCGGACGGCCACCACCCCGCGGAGCCCGCCCGTCGCCCGGAAGAACCGCTCGCTACCGTCGACGGCGGCCGCGAACGGGCTCGACGGGTGGCCGGCGACGTACCGCCCGACCGCGTACGGGATGAGGCTCGTCGCCACCGCCCCGACGAGGGCGAGCGGGAGGCCCAGGAGGAGGCCGTACCGGTAGCCCACCAGCAGGCTCAGCGCGGTGATGGGCCAGGCCAGGAGCGGCCGCACCAGGTAGAGCCCGACGAGCACGAGGGGGAACCACGGGCTCACGAGGGCGGCCTGGAGCGCCGAGAGGGTCCGGTCGGGGGTGAGGGCCAGCCCGAGGGCGACGAGGCCGGCGACGACCCCGGCGGTCGCCAGGAGTCGCCGGTCGGGGGCCATGCCCGCCGTATTCCGCGGCGGGCCTTAATCGTGCGCCTCCACGGAGGAACGGTTTTGGCCCGCCGGGTGCATCGGCCGACGATGGAGGGCGACCCGGTGGCGCTCGGGGTCGAACTGCTCGCCGCGCTCGAGTACGACGAGCTGCCGCTGCCCGAGGCGGTCGACCGGCTCGAGACCATCACGAACGACCCGGCGCTCACCCGGCGCATCCTCGAGGCGGCCGAGGCCGCGGGCGCCATCGAGCGCGACGGGGCCGTGGTCCGGCCGCGGTCGGGGTCGTTCGTCCGGTTCACGAGCCAGGTGGTCTCGCGGGCGGGCGAGTTCTCGTGTCGACGGTGCGGGACCGGGCTGTCGACGGGCTACTTCATCCGGTTCGACGCGGGCGAGCTGGGGCCGTTCGGCTCGTCGTGCATCCGGAAGGTGACCGGGCGGGAGTGACGGGGCCAGTCGCGGGACGGCGTCAGGCCGTCCGGCGGAGCTCCTCGATGAGCCGTTCGAGCAATTCGCGCACCTCGTCGATGCGCTCGCCCTGGCCCTCGACCGACGCCCGGAGCGCGGCGACCTCCGCGGCCAGGTCGTCGCCCCCCGTGGCGGCCGCCGGAGCCGGCTGGCTGGCCTTGGACTCCCGTCGCGCCTCGTCGAAGCTCCCGAACTCCAGCAGGGAGCCCAGTCCGCCGTCGTCGCCGGCGCCCTCGGCCGCAGCCTCGTCGGCCGACGCGTCGGCGTCCTCGTCGAGCGAGAACTTCCGTCGGAGGGCGGCGACGGAGTCCACCCCGTGGACCGCCAGGAGGGGGCCCTCGACGGTCTTTCGGATCTCGTGGGCGTCCTCGCTCGGGGTCTTGATGCGCTGGGGCCGGCCGTCGACCTCGATGACGAGCTCCGACGAGACGCTGCCGTGCTCGAGGTCGAGGTTCGTGACGTGCTCGTAGGGGTACTCCTCGAAGTCCTCGGCGGTCCAGAGCGCCGGGCCGACGTGCTTCACGACCCGGCCGTCGGTGACGACCAGCGTGAGCTCGCCCAGGCGGTAGACCTGCTCGACCGATTCGCCGTCCTCGGCGACGCCGGCGGCGACCAGGACGGCCTCCACGATGGGCCGGAGCGCCGTGTCGACGTGCCGGCTCGGGACGGTGAGCTCGTCGGCCCCGTCGTACCCCCGGTCCAGGTGGATGGTGGTCTTGCGTCGGCCGGACGAGAGCGCGATGGTCTGGGCCTCGAGCGGGACCTCCTCCACCGTCTCGCCGCTGAGCAGGCCCTCGGCGCGGTAGACCAGCCCGCGCGTGGGCGTGACCCAGAGCTCGTCGTCGCCGCCGAGGGGGACCCGCGCGACCGGCTTCTCGCCGCCGAGCCGCTCGCGCACCAGATCGGGGACGGCCATACCGGGGCTAACGCGGGCCGGGAGTGATAAAACTACCCGCGTCCGGGCGGTCCATCTCCGCGCCGTCGCCGCGTCAGCGGCGGTCGACGAGGCGGGCCGGGACGGCGGCGTCCGGCACCATCGGCTGGCCACCAGCCAGGGGTCATCGCCCGACGGCGCGGCGACCGATGAGAAGCTTGATTACGCGGCCTCGGTAACCAACGAGCCAGCCCGGGTGGCTTAGTTGGTCATAGCGCCGCACTCATAGGGAATCCGAGTGTCGGCGGGACGCCGTTCGGCGCCCGCCGGGGCTCACCTGGGACATGCGGAGGTCGAGGGTTCGAATCCCTCCCCGGGCACTCCCGCGACGAACGGACGTGAGGAGCGTGGAGTGCGCTCGGGAGGGATTCGAACGACGCGAACCCGAGCGCGGCGAGGGTTCGCTTCGCGTTCGAATCCCTCCCCGGGCACCTTCTCACACCGTCGCGAGCGTCGGCGAGCGACTCGTTGGAAGGCGCCCGGGGTCGGATGAGAACCCGGAGGTCCGGCGCGAGCGAAGCGAGCGCCGGGCAGGTCGGGATGCGAGCGAAGCGAGCAGTCCGAACGTGGTTCGAATCCCTCCCCGGGCACTCTCGCGACGAACGAAGGTGAGGAGCGTAGAGTGCGCTCGGGAGGATTCGAACGACGCGAGACGCAGCGCGAACGCAGTGAGCGACCGTCTCGCCGTCGCGTTCGCAATCCCTCCCCGGGCACTCCCGCTCCGAACGAAGGTGAGGAGCGTGGTGTGCGCTCGGGAGGGTTCGAACGACGCGAATCCGAGCGCGGCGAGGGTTCGCTTCGCGTTCGAATCCCCAGGCATCCGGGCATGAGACCACACGTCCCACGTAAAAGAGGGCAGCGACAAGAAACAAGAATACCATTTACCGTCCGCTGGAGCCGAAAACTGATAGCTTCAACCGGTGGACGACGTCGACGGGAAACGCACCCTCACAACCCAGCCAATAGCCCCGCGTCCAGCAGCAACAACACCGCCACCACGCTCGCCAGGTACAGCCAGGTCGTCGCCGTCGCGGCGTTCGACCGAACCGAATCGGCGTCGAGTCCGTCGTGGATCTTCGACGCCGCCTGCTCCGTGAACGCGGCGAGCAGGAACCAGAGGACGACCATCGCGATGACGATCATGCCGTCCGTCGAGGACCAGTAGCCGGACGTCCCGAAGGCCATCGGGCTGGCCAGGTAGGCCCCGGTGAGCAGCTGGAGCCCCGCGCTCACCCGGGACACCATGGTGAGCTTGCCGGTGGCCGCGTCGAGCGTGGCCACCGCGAGCTCGCCACCCCTGGCGAGCGGGAGGAGGCTGTAGGTGAAGAAGAGGACGCTGCCGGTCCAGAGCCCGGCGAACAGCAGGTGCAGCCCGACGACGGCCGAGAGGAGCAGGCTCATGGACCGGTGTGTTGGCAGCGGAATCTTATAGGTGGTGGTACCGTTCGTCGGGGCCTCGGGGGGAGACGGCCGTCGTCGGTGGACGACGCCGGTGAGCAGCCACGCGGGGCCGAATGGAGTCCGGACCGGCTAGCAGCGACCACCGAAGCCCGGGCCACGCATCGGGTACCCGGAGGGGTGCATCCCGACGTGGAGGGTGTGCGTGTCGTGGTCCGACATCCCGTAACCGGGCATCCCCTGGGCCGGGCCGTCCATCCCCGCGCCGGGTCCATACACACCGGCACCAGCCCCGGACATCCAGGGACCGTGACCGACGGTCCGGCCCATGGCATCCCAGCAGTCGGCCACGTGCCCCGCCATCCCGGCTGCCCACCCGGCAGTGGTGGTATCGCTCGAGGGCGCGTCGTGCACCGTCGGCCCGTTACTCTGCGCGCTGACCAGGGGAACGGCGAGCGTGATCGCCAGGACGGCGAACGCCACGAGGAGCCAGCGACCGGTGGTTCGGTTCGTCATGTCTTCGTCCCTCGACCGTCACCAGGCCGGCCGAGCGGTTAGCCGCCTGGGCGCGAACCCACGACGGAGACCGTCCGAGAGCGTCGCTACCCGGCGCTGACCGTGTTTCTCGACGGAGACCGTTCGTGGCGGCGAACACGCCAATAGCGGGCGTCGGTCAGCCAGGGCGCGTCGTCGTCATCGTTTCGTTGACGGCCGATGTTGCGCCCCGGTCTCCGCCGCGTCGGGTTCGAGTCGAACCCCCGTGTACTGCTGCACGAATGGCCCATTCGTGCCGAAGGGGTCGATCGTGACAGTCGGCTTATGGAACCGCTGACGGAGGGAGTGGTAGAGGGGAATCGCGGCGACACCCTCCCAGTTCGCCTCCTCGATGTCGACATACATCGACTCGCGGATAGCCCTCGCCGCGTCGGTGGGCTCGGGGTGGGCGAGTACCTGCTCGTAGTCCTCCCTGACCTGCTCTGAGTACCGCGTGCCGTGCCAGTCGAAGTAGGATATAGGATTGGGCCCGGTGATGTCGCTATATGGAGGAAAGAGCAGTTGGATGACGTTGTCTGGATTCGGCCAGTCGAGCGCCCAACCAAGAGAGAAACCCTCGACGTCACCATGTCTGCCTTTGTTGAGTAGATCGCCGAACGAGATTGGTTGAATCGAAATGTCGAGGTAGGCAGATACGAGGTCGGACCGTAATTTTTCCGCAATCGACTGCCAGAACGGCAAACCGAACATCGTGAGCGTCAACGGGTAGCGATTGTCCGGGCCATATCCGGCAGCTTCCATCGTCGTTCGCGCGCCCTCGACGTCCACCTCGTCGAGGCCGTAGGGATACAATTGAGCATGGGCATCGTAGGCGTCGGACCCACCGGGGTAGACACCCGGCGGCGTCAGGTGAGCAGCAGGTCGTCCCCGTCCTAGTAACTGCTGAGTAATCCACCGCTGGTCGATGCCGTACGCGACCGCCCGTCTCACCGACCGCGGCACGTTCTGACAGTTGAACCCGAGGTAGTACGTGGTGAGGCCCGGCATCTCCTCGAACGCGGCCACCTGACCGTTCGCCATGGGGCCGTAGGTCCCGAAGGTTTGACCCTTCGACGTGACCCGGTTCACCGACCGGAGAGATGGGTCGTAGTTCTGGGGGGATCTCCAGAGGTCCAACCGGCCGTCTTGGACTAGGTGGTAGCGCTTATCAGCGCGTGGGACGACGCCCCAACGGATTCCGTCAATGCGTGGCGTCTCCCCGTAATACCGGTCGAACCGTTCGACGGTCACGTGATCGCCGGACACCCACTCCTTGAATTGGAACGGCCCGGCACCAATGGGTCTGGACGCGAACTCCTCGTAGGAGAGTTCACCGGCGTACCCGGGAACGTCGCCGACGATGCCCTCTGGGATCACGGTAAACACGTCGTAGGTGAGCACCGAAAGCGCGCCATAGAAGGGTCGTTGCAGCGTGATCTGCACCGTGTGGGTGTCGAGTGTCTCGACGGCAAGCGACCCGGGGACGTACTTGCCGGCCCCGTCCACCTCATGTTCGACCCCCAACTCGTCGAGGAGGAAGGGACGGCGTCTCGAGCGGGGGCTGGCGGCGATACGTTCGAACGAGTACACCACGTCGTCGGCCGTGACCGGTCCCCACCCGTGGTGGAACTGCGCTCGCCGGTCAAGGGTGAACGTGTAGGTCTGATAATCGGTCGTGAGATCGGTGTTCGTCACCAGCGCACCGGCCGGCTCTCGGTCCCCGTCGGGAAATCGCATCAAACCATCGAAGATCTGGGTGGTGACGCGTACCTGCTGCGTGTTAACCACCCTGATTGGGTCCAGCGAGGAGATCGGTGATGACAGCGCCTCGTTCACCATCCGGTTCGCGGCACCGGCAGTCCCGTTACCTGCCGCTGTCACCGGAGCGCTCGCCAGGGTCGCCCCACCAACAACCCCGCCAACGGCCTTGAGATACTGTCGTCGTGACTGATTTCGATGCGGTGTCATCCACCATTCGTATCAATATCCCATTATATAAATATACCAGTTTGCGAGGAATGATACCTCCCATGTTACCCCTCCACAGGCCCATCACCGTATATTCATCCAAGTAGTAGAATCTCGTAATTTTAATCTAGAACGTCGAGATCAACTGTCGTTTAAGTTAGCCTGACATTCGGCGAACTCACGGCAGCTCGCTCGACCTCACCCCAGCGCGTCGGGCTCCTGCCCCGCGTGCGAGCGGACCCACAGCTCGCCGATGCGCGACAGGCTCGTCCGGTACGACTTGCCGTGCTCCTCGTGGTCGATGTAGCCCTTCCCGCCCGGGCCGAGCCGGTCGACGTTGTAGATGACGCGCGAGCGGAAGGCGTCGGTGTACTCCTCGCCCAGCTCGGCCGCGAGCGTCTCGGCCAGCTCGCTCACCGACGCGAACTCGCCGTGCTCGCCGAGGGTGAACAGGATGACCGTCTCGAACGGCTCGACGCTCGAGAACGAGGCGATGGGCAGCTCGACGATGTGGGCGTCGCCGATCTGCATGGCGCCGATGGTCGTCCCCCGCTCGTCGAACTCCTCGAGGAGCTCGCGGCCGAGCGACCGGCGCTCCTCGATGCGGTCGTCGAACGCCCGGTCGTCGTGGTCGGCGGCGAGCTCGTCGAGCAGGGCGACGTGGGCCCGCAGCTCCTCGGCGAGCTCGGTCTCGAGGTACTTCTCCGGGGCGGTGTAGTAGGTGTGGATGCGGTCGCGGTCGGCCTCGCGCTCGACCATGATGGAGTGGGCCGCGAGGGCGAACGCGAAGCTCACGGTCCGGGGCATGGCGCTGACGTTCACCCAGACCGCGTTCCCGGCGTCCAGCTGGGCGTTGATGAGCCCGTAGGCCTGCTCGAACGCGGCGTCGTAGTCGTAGACGTCGTCGACGGCGACCCGCGCCGTCGTCGCCCCCAGGAGGTTCTCGAAGTCCTTGGCCAGCTTGCGCGCCAGCCGTCGCGAGTACTCGACGTTCGCCTCGCTCCCGACCGTGCCCTCGAGGAGCACGACGTGGTCGACGTCGAGCCGGTCGCGGATGAGCGGGGCGATGACCCGGTCGTAGTCGAACCCGACCGGGACGATGTGGGTGTGCATGGGGACGTGGGTGAACGATGGGGTGACCGTCCGCGATGGGAGGCGACGGGGCCGACGGGATGGCGGCGACCCACCCCTCGGCGACGGTCGGCGCGGCGATACCGGTCCGACAGTTACCAACCTTGCTCTACCGGCCCGCCTTGAAGACTATTTCTCTTCGAAGACGCCATCCAGAGACGAATATCCGAACGTTTAAGCGAACCGTTTGAATATCCGTCACCCATCAATGACGGCCACCAGCGACGCGGTGCCGGTGTCACGGGTCCTCGACCACATCCCGGTCGGGCGGTTCCACCGCCGGCTGCTCGCCATCTGCGGGAGCGCGTGGGCCTTCGACGGCATGGAGGTCATCGTCATCAGCTTCACCCTCCCCGTCCTCGTCGGCGCCTGGGGGCTCTCGGGGCTCGGGGCCGGCCTGCTCGGCAGCGCGAGCTTGATGGGGATGATCGTCGGCAACTGGGGCTGGGGCTGGTTCGCCGACCGACGCGGTCGCCAGCCGGCCTTCCAGTGGACCGTCCTGACCTACGCGGTCTTCGCCGGCCTCACCGCGCTCGCCATCGGGCCCGTCTCCGGGTTCGCGCTCCGGTTCCTGACGGGCGTCGGGCTCGGGGGCGCGCTGGCGGTGGACACCGCCTACCTCTCCGAGCACCTGCCGACCGACCGACGCGGGCGGTACCTCGTCTACCTCGACGCGTTCTGGCCGCTCGGGAACGTCCTGGCCGTTGGCCTGGCGTGGCTGTTCCTCTCGGCGCTCGCCTCCCCGGCCGGGACCGTGGCCGTGCCCGGGCTCGGGCCCGTCGCCGGCTGGCGGCTCCTCTTCGCCAGCGCGGCCCTCCCGGCGCTGCTCGTGTTCGTCATCCGCTCGAAGCTCTCGGAGACGCCGTTCTACCTCGCCCGGACGGGCCGGGTCGACGAGGCCAACGCCCGGCTGGCCGCCATCGCCCGGACGAACGACCTGCCGGAGGCCCCACCCAGCGTCACCGCCGACGAACCCGAACCGACGGCCCCCGTCTCCCGGCTGTTCGCCCCCGACGTGCGGACCGGGACCCTGGTCGTCGGGGCGGCGTGGTTCGCCATCAACTTCGGCTACTACGGCGTGTTCATCTGGCTGCCCTCGACGGTCGGCGCGGCCGGCGTCGTCGGCAACGTCTACGGCTACTTCCTGCTCATCGCGGTCGTCCAGTTCCCGGGCTACCTCAGCGCGGCCTACCTCGTCGACCGCGTCGGCCGGCGACCCACCCTCGGGGCCTACCTCGTCCTCTCGGGCCTCGCGACCTTCGGCTTCGCCGCCACGATGCCGAACGTCGCGCTCTTCGGCGTCGCGTTCGCCGGGCTCTGGCCGTTCCTCGTCGGCCTCCTCGCCGCGAGCTTCTTCGGGCTGGGGGCGTGGGGCGCCATCTACGCCTACACCCCGGAGCTGTTCCCGACCGAGGCCCGTGCGACGGGGATGGGCTACGCGGGTGCGGTCGGCAAGGTCGCGGCGGTCCTCGGCCCCGTCCTCGCCGGGGCGCTCGTCGCCCAGGGGTACCTCGTCGCGCTCCTCCCGCTCGCCGCGGCCTTCGCCCTCGGCGGCGTCGTGGTGCTCGCGTTCGGTCGCGAGACGCGCGGCCAGCCCCTGTTCTGACCGGCCACCGGCCGCCGGACGGGTGGCTATTTGAACCGGCCGGCCAACGCCGACGCATGCCGACGCCGCCGACCGACACGCCGCCGGACGACCCGCTGGGTGTCCCGCCAGCCGTCGGGCCAGACGTCCATCCGGACGTTCAGCCGGACGAGTCCCCCGCCGCCGCCCTCCGCGCGGCCTTCGACCGCCCCGACATCACGGTGCTGCCCGGCGCCTACGACGCCCTCTCGGCCCGGCTGGCCGAGCGGGCGGGGTTCGAGGCCGTGTTCACGACCGGGTTCGGGCTCTCGGCCTCGCTGCTCGGCGTGCCGGACCTCGGGCTGATGACGATGACCGAGAACCTCGAGCGGGTCCGCCGGCTCGCCGCGAACCTGACCGTCCCGCTGGTGGCCGACCTGGACACGGGCTACGGCAACGCGCTCAACGTCCGGCGGGCCGTGGGCGAGGCCATCGACGCGGGCGCCGGCGGCGTCGTCCTGGAGGACCAGGCCTGGCCGAAGCGCTGCGGCCACATGGCGGAGAAGCGGGTCGTCCCGACGGCCGAGCACGCCCGCCGCATCCGGGCCGCCGTGGACTGCCGCGAGGAGCGGGGGACCGACCTCGTCGTCGTCGGCCGGACGGACGCCCGCGAGCCGAACGGCCTGGACGACGCCATCGAGCGGGGCCACGCCTACGTCGACGCGGGAGCCGACGCCGTCTTCGTCGAGGCGCCGACGACCGTGGCCGAGCTCGAGCGCGTCGCCGGGAGCTTCGCGGTGCCGACCGTCGCCAACGTGGTCGAGGGCGGGAGGACCCCCACCCTCCGGGCCGACGAGCTCGAGGCCATCGGCTTCGACGTCGTCCTCTACCCCGTCTCCGCGCTGTTCGCGGCCACCCGAGCCGTGCAGACCGCGCTCGAGACCCTCCGCGCCGAGGGCTCGACGGCGGCCGTGGACGCCGTCTCCTTCGCCGACTTCGAGGCGGTCCTTGGGACAGCGGGCTACCGGGAGCGCGAGCGGGCGTACGCGGACGGAACCGGACCGTAGGCAGGTGGCCCCGCGGACCGGCGCCCGACCGCTCCTCGGCGACGGACTGACGACAGGGCTATAGGGGGAGGCCGAAAACCGACGGCAAACGATGGGGACCGCAGGCGTCATCGACGAGGACGGCCCCGTGCTCGGCGTCATCGGCGGTGGCCAGCTCGGCCGGATGCTCGCCGAGGCCGCGGCCCCCCTCGGCGTCCAGGTCGTCGTCGCCGACCCCACCCCGGACTGCCCGGCCGCCGCCGTCGCCCGCGAGCAGGTGGTGGGCGACTTCGAGGACCGCGGGACGATGGCCGCCGTCGCCCTGGCGGCCGACGTGCTCACCTACGAGATCGAGCTGGTCGACCCGGACGCCCTCCTGGCGGTCGCCGAGGAGGCCGGCCTCCCCGTCCACCCCTCGCCCGAGGCGCTGCGGATCACCCAGGACAAGCTCGTCGAGAAGCGGTTCCTCGAGACGGCCGGCGTCCCGGTGGCCGACTTCCGCGCCGTCGACGACGCGGCCGACCTCGAGGCGGCCTTCGACGCGCTCGGCGCCCCCCTGATGCTCAAGGCCCGCCGCGGGGGCTACGACGGCCGGGGGAACGCCCCGGCCGGGTCCGTCGAGGAGGCGCGGGCCGCGTTCGGCGACCTCTCCGGGCTCGTCGCCGAGGCGTTCGTCGGGTTCGACCGCGAGCTCTCGGTCATCGGCGTCCGCGGCGACGGCGAGGTCGCCACGTTCCCCGCCGCCGAGAACCGCCACGAGGCGGAGATCCTGCGGGAGACGATCGCGCCCGCCCGGGCCGACGACGCGGTGCTGGCGCGCGCCGAGTCGACCGCCCGGACCGTCCTGGACGGCCTCGACGGCCGGGGCACCTTCGGTATCGAGCTCTTCGAGGTCGACGGCGAGGTGCTGGTCAACGAGCTCGCCCCCCGGCCCCACAACTCGGGCCACTACACCATCGAGGGGGCCGTCACCTCGCAGTTCGCCCAGCACGTCCGGGCGGTGCTGGGCTGGCCGCTGGGCTCGACGGCGCTGCGGGGCCCGGCCGTCACGGCCAACGTCCTCGGCGACGGGCCGTCGCGACGGGCCGGGCTCCGCGGCGCCGAGGCGGTCCTGCGGACTCCCGGGGCCTCGCTGCACTGGTACGGCAAGCGGGAGGTTCGCGACCTGCGGAAGATGGGGCACGTAACCTGCGTGCCGGTCGCCGACGAGGGGCGGGACGAGCTCCTCGCGACGGCCCGGCGCCTCGTGGCGGCGCTGTCGTTCTCCTGAGGTGGCTCCGTGTGGGCGGTCGAGCGGGCGCCAGGACGGCGAGCGAGCCGGCACCCGGAGGGCGGGCGTCACCGGACCCGGAAGGCTCAACAGGCCTCCCCGGCATCGGGAGCGCATGACCGACACGCCGACGCTCGACCGGCTCATCGAGCGGCTCCGGGACGAGGCCGCCGCGGACCGCGACCCCGAGGCCACGCCGGACGTCGGCATCGTCATGGGGAGCGACTCGGACCTGCCGGTGATGCGGGGAGCCCACGACGCCCTCGTCGACCTCGGCTTCGAGGAGGACACCGGCGAGGGGACCGACGCCCGGTTCTCCTTCGAGAGCTACGTGGTCTCCGCCCACCGGACGCCGGACCTGATGGACGTCTACGCCCGCACGGCCGAGGCCCGCGGGCTGGAGGTCATCATCGCCGGGGCGGGCGGTAAGTCCGCCGACCTGCCGAACATGACGGCGTCCATCGCCTTCCCCCTCCCCGTCATCGGCGTCCCGGTCCAGGAGAAGTCCGTGGACTCGGTGCTCGGCATGCCCACGGGGGCGCCCATCGTGGTCGTGGACGCCGGCAAGTCGTACAACGCCGCGCTCTCGGCGGTGCAGTTCCTCGCCCGGACGCACCCGACGCTCCGCGACCGCCTCGTCAACCAGCACACGCGGCTCCGCGAGGACGTCGCCGAGGCCGCGGAGCGCCTCCACCGGACTGGCACGCCTGCCTACCTGGACGAGGCGTGACCGGCGACGAGGGAGAACGGGGGACGGGCGAGGCGGGCCGGACGACGACAGGGCTATCATGGGGGCCGGATTACGCCCCGACGAGGATGGGGACACCAGGCCTTGAGCGAACCGGCTCGGGAGGAACCGCGCGGGCCCACCGGACGGGTCCGGACATCCGGCCTCGATGACGACGACGGCCGACCCGCTCCTCGCCACCGCGGCCGAGGGGCTCGACCGTGAGCTCACGACCGCGGAGGCCGCGCTGTTCGAGAACCTCTGGAGCGAGCACTGCGCCTACAGCTCGTCCCGACCGCTGCTCGCCGCGTTCGAGAGCGACGGCGAGCGGGTCGTCGTCGGGCCGGGTGACGACGCCGCCGTCGTCGCGCTGACCGACGACGTCTACCTCGCGCTCGGCATCGAGAGCCACAACCACCCCTCGTACGTCGACCCCTACGACGGGGCGGCGACGGGCGTAGGGGGCATCGTCCGGGACATCATCTCGATGGGCGCCTACCCCATCGCGCTGGCCGACGTCCTCTACTTCGGCCCGTTCGAGCGCGACCACTCCCGGTACCTCCTGGAGGGGGTCGTCGAGGGCATCGGGGACTACGGCAACGCCATCGGCGTGCCGACCGTGACCGGCGGCGTCAGCTTCCACCCGGGCTTCGTGGGCAACCCGCTCGTCAACGTGGCCTGCGTGGGGCTGCTGCGGGCCGACCGACTGGTCACGGCCGCGTCGACGAGCCCGGGGAACCGGCTCGTGCTCGTCGGCAACGCCACCGGGCGCGACGGCCTCGGCGGCGCGAGCTTCGCCAGCGAGGACCTCGACGAGGACGCCGAGACCGAGGACCGCTCGGCGGTCCAGGTCGGCGACCCGTACACGGAGAAGCTCCTGGTCGAGGCCAACGAGGTCCTCCTCGACGAGGGCCTCGTGGAGGCCGCCCGCGACCTGGGCGCGGCGGGCCTCGGCGGGGCCAGCAGCGAGATGGTCGCCAAGGGCGGCCTCGGGGCGGTCATCGACCTCGATGCGGTCCACCAGCGCGAGCCCGCCATGACCGCGCTCGAGGTCCTCCTCGCCGAGTCGCAGGAGCGGATGTGCTACGAGGTCCGACCAGAGCACGTCGACCGGGTCCGAGCGATCGCCGAGCGGTTCCACCTCGGCTGCTCGGTCGTCGGCGAGCTGACCGACACCGGCCGGTACGTCTGCACCTTCGGCGGCGAGACCGTCGTGGACGTCCCCGCGGCGTACCTCGTCGACGAGGCGCCGGTCTACGAGCGGCCGTTCGAGGACCCACCGGCTCCGCCGACCACCGAGCTCCCGTCGGTCGCCCTCGACGAGGCGTTCGAGGCCGTCGTCGGGGACCCGAACACGGCCGACAAGCGCTGGACCTTCCGGCAGTACGACCACGAGGTGGGCGTCCGGACCGCGGTCCGGCCCGGCGCCGACGCCGCCGTGCTGGCCATCCGGGAGACGGGCCAGGGGCTGGCCATCGCCGCCGACGGGGCCCCGCACTGGACCGAGGTCGCGCCCGTCGAGGGCGGCCGAGCCGTCGCCCTCGAGACGGCGACGAACCTCGCCACGACGGGCGCCACGCCGCTCGCCGCGGTCGACTGCCTCAACGGCGGCAACCCGGAGAAACCCGACGTCTTCGGCGGGTTCCGCGGGACGGTCCGCGGCCTCGCCGACATGTGCGCGGCGCTCAGGGTGCCCGTCGTCGGGGGCAACGTCTCGCTCTACAACGACTCCCCCGCGGGCCCCGTCCCGCCGACGCCGACGCTCGCCATGGTCGGGGCCCGGGACGGCTGGTCGGTGCCCCCCGCGACCCTGACCGGCGAGGGCGAACTGGTGGTCGTCGGAGCTGCCCGCGACGCCCACCTCGGCGGGTCGGCGTTCCTCGACGCCTTCGGCGGTCGCGACGGGTTCCCGGCCCTCCCCGAGCGGCCGCGGGCGTTCGTCGAGCGCCTGGCCGCGACGGCCGACGACGCCCTCGCCGTCCACGACGTGAGCCACGGCGGCCTCGCCGTGGCGCTGGCCGAGCTGGTCACGCCAGCGGCGGGGGCCCGCGTCTCGCTCGACGGGCTGGCCGAGCTGTTCGTCGAGGCGCCGGGGCGGGCGGTCGTCGAGACGGCCGACCCCGAGGGGGTCGTGGCCGCGTTCGAGGGCGTCGCCCCCGTCCGGCGGCTGGGGACGACGACCGGCGACGGGACCCTCCACCTCGAGGTCGGGTCCACGGCCGCCGACTACCCGGCCGAGGACCTGGCGGCGCTCCGGGCCGTCCTGACGCGGGAGCTCGGATGAGCCCGGCCGGCGGTCCCGCGGGGAAGGGCCACGTTTATACGCCCGGGTGCGGAGCCGCCACCATGTCCTCGGCGACGGTCGCCGGTCGCGAGGGGGCGACGTGACGCCGGCCCCACGTCCGGCGCCGACCCCCACCCTTCAGGACACGACGCGAGACGACGGAGCGCCGAGCCGCGGGGCCGAGCGACCATGACCGGCGTCGAGACCGTCCTCCTGGTCGGCGGCGGCGGGCGCGAGCACGCCATCGCCCGGGCGCTCGTGGAACCGGCCGAGGCGCCGGTCGCCGACGTCGAGCTCTACGCCTGCGCGGGCAACCGGAACCCCGGCATCGACCGACTGGCCGCCGGCCTGCGGGTCCTCGACCCGACCGACCCCGACGCGGTCGTGGCCTACTCGAGCGAGGTGGGCGCGACCCTCGCCGTCGTCGGCCCCGAGGCGCCCCTCGAGGCCGGCGTCGCCGACGCCCTCGCCGACGCCGGCGTCTACGCCTTCGGGCCCACGGCCGCCAACGCCCGCATCGAGACCGACAAGGCGTTCCAGCGGCGGTTCATGCGCGAGCACGACGTCCCGGGCTGCCCGGCCTTCGAGACGTTCGAGGACGTCGAGGCGGCCTGCGACTACATCGACGCCGCCGACCGCGACCTCGTCGTCAAGCCGGCCGGGCTCACCGGCGGCAAGGGCGTCCAGGTCATCGGCGACCAGGTCACGCCCGAGGAGGCGAAGGCCGCCCTCCGCGAGGCCGATTACGACCGCGTCGTCCTGGAGGACCGGCTGCTGGGCGAGGAGTTCACCGTCCAGGCGCTCGTGGCGAACGGCGACGTCCGGGTCACGCCGGCCGTCCAGGACCACAAGCGGGCCTAC
>Ga0209918_1000690_pt1 | contig 21016 bp, 15 predicted proteins | sample SalPonD_shore_MG_FD_185712 | JGI IMG/M metagenome (GOLD analysis project Ga0209918, IMG submission 185712) | Salt pond soil microbial communities from South San Francisco under conditions of wetland restoration - Salt Pond MetaG... | ecosystem: Environmental > Aquatic > Marine > Intertidal zone...
GGGGCGGCTGGGAAGTGAAAAACGGGAAGCTGCGGCTCCGCTCCACCAGCAAGGCGCGGATTATCGCCAACATCTTCCATAATCCCCACCAGCCCAGCATGGAGGATTATTACGAACCGTGGGAGTACGATTTCAACCTGCTGTTCAACTCCCCGGAAGGCACGGATCAGCCCACCGCCATTCCGGTCTCCAAGATCACCGGCGAATACATCGATATCGAGTCCGGGCCCAACTGGGATGATGACCTGAGCGGATCCCCCATCTATGCCAAAAACGATCCGAACCTAACGGCCCTCACCGAGGAACAGCGGCAGCAGCTGTTCGAAATCGAGCAGCTGGTCTTCTTTTACTTTCCACGGATCTGCAACCACTGCCTGAATCCGTCTTGTGTGGCTTCTTGTCCTTCCGGCGCGCTGTACAAGCGCGGGGAAGACGGGATCGTGCTGCTGGATCAGAACCGCTGCCGGGGCTGGCGCTCGTGCGTGGCGGCCTGCCCGTACAAAAAAACCTATTACAACTGGAAGACCGGCAAATCGGAGAAATGTATTCTCTGCTTCCCACGGCTGGAGACCGGCCAAGCCCCGGCCTGCTTCCACTCCTGCGTGGGCCGCATCCGCTACCTCGGGGTCCTGCTGTATGATGCCGACCGCATCGAACAGACCGCCCTCAAGACGGATCACGAGCTGGTGGATGCCCACCGGGAGATGATCCTGGACCCCTTCGATCCGGATATCATTGCGGAAGCGAAAGCCAATGGCCTCGCCGACAGCACCATCCAGGCGGCCCAGGAATCACCGGTCTATAAGTTCGTGAAGCAGTGGGGACTGGCCCTGCCGCCGCACATCGAGTATCGCACCCTCCCCATGCTCTTCTACGTGCCGCCCATGCTGCCGGTAATGTCCAGTTTCGATGGGAAAACCCTGAAAAATCTTTCCCAGGGGATCTTCCCGGAATTCGAGCAGGCCCGGGCCCCTATTGCCTATCTGGGACAACTGTTTGCGGCCGGGAATAATAGTAAGGTCCAGTACGTGCTGAAAAAACAGATGGCCGTGCGGACTTACCGGCGAGCCCTCACCGTCGGCGATGTGGAGATGGCCGCGGCGGAGCGCATGCTCACCGAAGCCGGCTGCAGCGTTGACGAGGCGGAGGCAATTTACAATCTCACCTCCCTGGCCCGGTTGGAAGACCGGTTCGTCATTCCGCCCGCCCACCGGGAAGAAGCCGTGGAGATGATGGAAGATCCCCTGGATCATAAGCGATCCACCGGCTTCGGCTTCCGGGAAGAACCCAAGCGAGGCGCGTAGACAGGATTTACAGGATGAACTGGATAAAAGAAGAAAAAGAAAAATAATACTCCATAAGAACTCGGAAAATATGAATTTTTTAAAGGACATCATCTCTCGACACGACAGTTTTAATACACAATTTCTTTTTGGGGTTGTGTTGGGAATATATCCGGTCAATCCTGTTAATCCTGTCAAAAAACGGGCGGGATTTACAGGATGAACAGGATAAAAAAACGAAACAACTATTATTCAAAAATCCGGAATGCAAAATGGTAAACAGGAGCAAGTTATTTACGGGAATGCTGGTAACACCCCACCCAACCGGGAACAGGAAATTGAGTTTTTTTCAATTGGGGCGGGGTAGGAGTATATCCGGTAAATCCTGTTAATCCTTTCTAAAAACTATCACAAACAAATCGAGTCATCCAATGATATCAGACAACCTACAAGTCGTGGACGAAAAGAAAACCGTCGGGAGGGAGAACATCTATTCTCTCTTTGCCCGGGTATTGTCATACCCGGATGGAAAATACCTGAGGTCCGTTGAGAAATGCGGGGCTGCTCTCCAGTCATTTCCGCAGGCGGCGGGGGACTTTGCCCGGTTTGCAGCCTACGCCCGGGACAAACGGACCGAGGCACTGGAAGAGCAGTTCATCGCCACCTTCGATATGAATAACAAGCGGCCCCTGGAAATCGGCTGGCACCTGTACGGGCAGGAGTACAAACGGGGACTCTTCCTGGTGAAGATGCGGGATTTACTGAGAGAGTACGATGTGGAAGAATCCTCCGAACTCCCGGACCACCTGAGCCACTGCTTACGGCTGCTGCCGGTCATGGATGCGGAAGAAGTCCGGCCCTTCGTACAGAAATATGTATTGCCGGGGCTCCGGAGTATCCGGGAGGGCTTCGATGACGAAAACCCCTACCGGCACGTGATACAAAGTCTTTTACAGATTATCTCCGCCCAATTCGGGAGGGAAAATCATGACGAATAATTTCTCTCTGATGACGTATTTAAACGTCCTGTTGTTTGCGGTGCTGCCCTATTTGGCGGTCTTTACCCTGGTGACGGTCTCCATTCTCCGATACCTGAACCGCGGATTTACGTATTCCAGCCTTTCCTCGCAATTCCTGGAGAACAAGCAGCATTTCTGGGGGCTGGTGCCGTTCCATTACGGCATTATCACCGTGCTGACCGGGCATTTCATCGCCTTTCTCATTCCCCGGTCCATCCTGTGGTGGAACAGCCATCCGGCCCGGCTGTACGTGCTGGAAGTCTCCGCCTTCATTGCCGGGCTGTTCGCCCTCATCGGGCTCATCAACATTTTTCTCCGTCGGATAACCATCAGCAAAATCCGGGTAGTCACCACCACATCGGATTGGGTAGTGCTGTGTCTGCTGCTCTTTTCGGTCCTCACCGGGTTGTACACTGCTATTTTCTTCCGGTGGGGCAGCTCCTGGTTCGCCGCCAACATGGCGCCTTATCTCTGGTCGGTTTTGGAATTGAATCCTAATCTGGCCGTAGTTTCGCCCATGCCATTTATTTTTAAACTGCATATCGTCGCCGCATATCTGATTGTCCTGATGTTCCCGTTCACCAGGCTGGTCCATATTCTGGTGGTGCCCAATCCTTATTTGTGGCGGAAACCGCAAATGGTCCGCTGGTATTGGAACCGCCGGAAGATCCGGACGGCAGAATTTTCTCCCAAGCGAAAGTGAGGAAGTGATTTGGCACAAGTGATTGTTGATTCTGTGATGCTGGAGAATGAAGAATCTAAATTTTCCCTGGCCGGAAATCCGACTCGGGGATTAATCGGCGCCACTATCGGATTTTTTGTGGGTTTTGCCGCCGTCTCATTGTTCGGCCCCACCGCCAAGCTCCTGGATCGGAATATGATGATGTCTTCGGTACAGCTGGGGCTGCTGGTGGCCATGCCCAGCCTCTCGGGATCGCTGCTGCGAATCCCGTTCGGGGCCTGGGTGGACACCACCGGCGGACGCAAGCCGTTCCTCATCCTGCTGGCGCTCTCCGCTCTCGGGATGGCCGGGTTGTGCAGCCTGCTCTATTTCGTGGGGCCGGAACAGCTCACCATAAGTACCTATCCACTCCTGCTGCTCTTTGCCCTGTTGAGCGGCTGTGGCATCGCCACCTTCTCGGTGGGCATCGGACAGGTCTCTTACTGGTACCCCAGGGAAAAACAGGGCTGGGCACTGGGCGCTTACGCCGGGTTGGGTAATATCGCTCCCGGATTGTTCAGCTATCTTATCCCCCTGCTGATTGGCGTGATCGCCATTACCGGCACTTATCTGATCTGGTTGATTTTTCTGCTCATCGGGATCGCCTATTACGCCCTGGCCGCGCCCAACGCTTACTATTTTCAACTGAGAAAACAGGGGCATTCCAGAGATGAATCCCGGGAAATTGCCGGGAATCATGGCCAGGAACTCTTTCCCCAGGGAGGCGCCCTGGAGGGGTTGATCAGGGCGGCGAAGATCTGGAAGACCTGGCCCCTGGTGTTTCTCTACTTCACCACTTTCGGCGGGTTTCTGGCCCTTACCGCCTGGTTTCCCACCTATTGGCAGGAATACTTCAACAAGCCGCTGGCCGTGGCCGGGGGACTGACCATGCTGTACTCGGTGCTGGCCTCGGTAATCCGGGTGCCCGGCGGGAGTCTCTCCGACCGGATCGGCGGGGTACGCAGCATTATGATTTCCATGACCGTCATGCTGGTCGGGGCGGGATTGCTGGCGTTGGGAGCGAGTTTCGGCACCGCGCTGGCCGGCCTGCTTCTGATGGCGATTGGGATGGGTGTGAATAACGCCGGCGTGTTTAAACTGGTCCCTCAGTACATCGAAGAAGCCGTGGGTGGCGGATCCGGATGGGTGGGTGGCTTGGGCGCCCTGGGTGGCTTCGTGATTCCGCCGTTGATGGGCTACTTCGTGGAAGTCCGGGGAACGGAAGGCTATGCCAACGGATTTTTGGTGTTCGTCGCCCTCTCCCTGGTATCCCTGGGAATGGTTTACCTGTTGAAAAAGTCGGAATAAGGAAGCGGAACGCATGCGCCAGAGCCTTACCATCGCCGGGTTACTCCTGATTATATTGGGAACCATCATCTTTTTGCAGCACCGGAACATCAACCGGCCCGGCAACCACCAAGGCTATTCGCCGGAACAGCCGATAGCGTTCTCCCACCGGGTGCATGCGAATACTTTGGAGATCTCCTGCCTGTATTGCCATTCCGGGGCGGAGAAGAGCCGGCATGCGGCCATCCCGGCGGCCAGCACCTGTATGAATTGCCACCGGTTCGTCACCGCGCCCTGGAACGAGGTGCAGCTGGAAAACCAGCGGGCCAGGCAGGAAGACCGGGATCCGAAGCTGATTGTCTCGCCGGAGATACGGAAGCTCTACAATGCCGTCGGTTTCGATCCCGGGACGGTCACCTATTCCGCCGAAGGGAAGGGCCAGCCGATTCAATGGATCCGGGTGCATAATTTGCCGGATTTCGTCTATTTCGATCACCGGCGGCACGTGACCGCCGGCGTGAACTGCCAGCGCTGCCACGGCCAGATACAGAACATGGAGCGGGTGGAGCAGGCGCAATCCCTGTCCATGGGCTGGTGCGTGAATTGCCACCGGGACGTGGACAACGACAAAGTGCCCGGACTGGAGGATCGCTATGCCTCCACCGACTGCGGAGCGTGCCATTATTAGTGCAGGTAAAACAGAACGTCCGAACGACTCAAGAAGGATTTTCACGACGGTGCAACCCAAATGCAGAGACCTTGAAGAGCAGGAATAGAATTCGATGAGTGAACACCATTCCAAACGATACTGGCGCGGGCTGGAAGAGCGGAATCAGACGCCGGACTATTTAGGATCCATTGAGGAGGATCGCCCGCAACATCCGGCACTATTGGAGGAGGCGAGGGATGGCGAATCCGGGGTAAGCCGTCGCGGTTTTCTGAAGGCGTCCGGATTCGCCATTGCCGGCTCCCTGCTGGCGGCCTGCACCCGGGCGCCGGTGAAGAAGGCCATCCCCTACCTGATTAAACCGGAGGAAATTACCCCCGGCAAGGCTTACTGGTACGCCACGACCTGTCACGGCTGCAGTGCCCGGTGCGGGGCGCTGGCCAAAGTCCGGGACGGCCGGCCTATCAAGCTGGAGGGCAATCCCCGGCACCCGGTGACCCGTGGCGGGCTGTGCGCCGTGGGACAGGCCTCGGTACTGGAATTGTACGATTCCCAGCGATTGCAGGGGCCGCTGAAGGCCGGGAAGGACATTTCCTGGTCCGAACTGGATGAAGAGGTGACCAGACAACTGGACGATCTGGAGGGTGTCTATTTGCTGACCGGCACCATTACCAGTCCGTCCACCCGGGCCTGGATAGACCAATTTCTCCGGAGATATAACCTGGCCGGGCACGTGGAATACGATCCCGTGTCCTACGCCGCCATCCGGGAAGCCCATCGGGCCACGCACGGGATCGGGGTCCTGCCCCGATACCTGTTCAACAAGGCGGATGTGATTGTCAGCTTCGGCGCAGATTTCCTGGGGACCTGGCTTTCTCCGGTGGAATTTGCCAGAGATTATGCGGAGCGGCGCAGTCCGGACCCCGAACATCCGGAGATGTCGTATCACGTGCAGGTGGAGACCCGGATGTCCCTCACCGGCAGCAACGCCGATCGCCGGATCGGCGTCAGCCCGGCCGGGATGCGTGCCGTCCTGGTGAACCTGGCCAATGCCCTGGCCCGGCGTGCTGGCCGGAGCGAACGGTTCGGGGAGCATCCCTTGCCAATCCCGGAAGAGGAGTTGAAGAAATTAACGGATCGCCTCTGGAACGCCCGGGGTGCCAGCCTGGTAGTGGCGGAGGAAAACGACCCGGCAGTCCAGCAGGTGGTGAATGCTATCAACCAGGTGCTGGGAAACTACGGCCACACCCTGGACCTGGAACGCCCTTCCTATCAGTGGCAGGGCGCTGATCAAGCCTTTGCCGGGCTGTTGGATCAAATGGAAGCCGGGGAGGTTCGGGGCCTGATTACCGCCGGGGTCAATCCGGCCTACAGCCTGCCGGACGCCGCCCGGTTCATTCAGGCCGTTCAGCGGCTCGACCTGACCATTGCGTTTTCCGAATACCGGGACGAGACTGCCCGGTTGGCGGAGTATATTTGTCCCCTGCCGCATTCTCTGGAAACCTGGGATGATGCGGAAGCCACAGCCGGCGTCATCTCGGTCACCCAGCCGGTGATCCCGCGGTTGGGGCAAACCCGGACCCTCCGGAAGACCCTGGCCACCTGGACCGGAGACCTGACAGACGATCGACGGTTACTCAAAAATTACTGGCGGGAACGCATCTATCCCCGCCGCCTGGAAGAGCAAACCTTCCAGGAGTTCTGGGATCACGCCGTGCACGACGGGTTCGTCGACGTCCGGCCGGCGGCATCCGATCTGGCTGAGTTCGATTTTAGTGCTCTCACCCCCATTCCGTTCCGGGATTCGAAAACCGGGCTGTCACTGGTGCTGCACGAGAAGATCGGCATGCGGGACGGCCGCCATGCGTACAATCCCTGGCTGCAGGAAATGCCGGATCCGGTGACCAAGGTCACCTGGGAGAATTACATCAGCCTGTCTCCGGCCCGGGCCAAAACTTTGGAGATCGAAGAAGGGGACGTCCTGCGGATTAGAACCGGTGATAGCGTGCTGGAACTGCCGGCGTTGATTCAGCCCGGCCAGCACGATGAGGCGGTGGCGGTGGCTTTGGGCTACGGCCGGATGGGCACGGATCGCTTTCACGATATCGGTCCCCGGTGGATTTCGGGCCGGCCGACCGTCCGGGAAGGGGATACCATCGGCGCGAACGCCTTTCCGCTGGCAAGCCGTCGCAACGGATTTTTGACCTACCGGGCGGACATCACCATCGAGCCCACCGGTGATCACATCGACCTGGCCAAGACCCAGACACACCAGACCCTCACCGTACCCAAAGCCATGGGCGGGAAGCGGCGGGACATCATCCACGAGGCAACGCTGGAGGAATACGGGGAGGATCCGGAGGCCGGGAACCCGCCCCTGGAAAAGGTCCTCCAGTTATGGCCCAATGACTTCGAGTACACCGGCCATCACTGGGGCCTGGCCGTGGACCTGAACAAATGCACCGGCTGTTCGGCTTGCCTGGTGAGCTGCCAGGCGGAGAACAACGTGCCGGTGGTCGGCAAGGACGAAGTCCGGCGCCGGCGGGAAATGCACTGGCTCCGCATCGATCGTTACTATTCCGGCGATCCGGCGGCGCCCGAAGTGGTCTTCCAGCCGGTGATGTGCCAGCAGTGCGATCATGCCCCCTGCGAACCGGTCTGCCCGGTCCTGGCTACCGTCCACAGCGAAGAGGGCATCAATCAGCAGATCTACAACCGGTGTGTGGGCACCAGGTACTGCGCCAATAATTGCCCTTACAAGGTCCGGCGGTTCAACTGGTTCAAGTACGACCACGGGGACGAACGGCAGCGCATGGTGCTGAACCCGGACGTGACAGTGCGATCACGGGGCGTGATGGAGAAGTGCTCCTTTTGTATCCAGCGAATTAACGAGGTGAAAAACCGGGCCAGGGCCGAGGGCCGGCCGGTGCAGGACGGCGAAATCCGCCTGGCCTGCCAGCAGTCCTGTCCCACCGACGCCATCGTGTTTGGCGATCTGAATGATCCGGACAGCCGGATCGCACAAATGACCAAGCGGGCCCGGCACTTTCGCCTGCTTGAGGAAATGAATTTTCGACCCACGGTAGGTTATCTTACCAAAATACGCAATCGCCCGGCAACCCCGGAGGATTCCACCCATGCATAGACGGTTCTCTCTACTCCGGAAACCACTCATCGCCGGGGAGAAATCCCTGAACGACGTGACAGAGGATGTGGCCCGCCCACTGGAAAATAAGGCGACCCCCCTGTGGTGGGCGGCCTTCCTGGTCTCCGCCACTGTCCTGGTCATCGGTGTGGCGGCTGTGACCTATGAAATCCTGACCGGTATCGGTACCTGGGGATTGAATAAAAGCGTCGGGTGGGCCTTCGATATCACCAATTTTGTCTTCTGGGTCGGCATCGGCCACGCCGGCACCCTGATCTCCGCCATCCTGTTGTTGTTTCGCCAGCGATGGCGGACGTCCATCAACCGGTCCGCGGAAGCCATGACCATTTTTGCCGTGATGTGCGCCGGACTGTTCCCGCTGATTCACATGGGCCGGCCCTGGAATTTCTTCTGGATTATCCCGTATCCCAACTTCCGGGGACCCCTGTGGGTGAATTTCCGGTCGCCGCTGCTCTGGGATTTCATGGCCATCAGCACCTACTTTACCATCTCGCTGGTGTTCTGGTACATCGGACTGGTGCCGGACCTGGCCACCCTCCGGGATCGCACCACCTCCAGGATCAAAGGGTTTTTCTACCGGCTGTTCAGCCTGGGATGGAACGGCTCCTGCCGCAACTGGTCCCGGTACGAAACCACCTATCTGCTGCTGGCCGCCCTGGCCACCCCGCTGGTGCTCTCGGTGCACTCCATTGTCAGCATGGATTTCGCCACCTCGGTCATCCCGGGCTGGCACTCCACCATCTTTCCGCCCTACTTCGTGGCGGGCGCGGTGTTCTCCGGATTTGCCATGGTACTCACACTCATGATCATCGCCCGGAAAGTGCTCAGTTACGAGGACTACATCACTATCGATCATATCGAAAAGATGGGGAAGATCATCCTGCTGACCGGCGGAATCGTGGCGCTGTCGTACCTCATCGAAGCGTTCATGGCCTGGTATTCCGGGAATCAGTACGAACGCTTCGTCTTCGCCAACCGGGCGTTCGGTCCCTACGCCTGGGCGTTCTGGCTGATGATCTTCTGCAACGTGGTCGTATCCCAGCTATTCTGGATTAAAAAATTCCGGCGCAACATCACCCTGGTGTTCATCGCCTCGTTGTTTATCAACGTGGGGATGTGGTTCGAGCGGTTCGTGATTATCGTGACTTCGCTGCACCGGGATTTCCTGCCCTCCAGCTGGGTCATGTACAAGCCCACCATCATCGAAATCGCCACCCTGGCAGGCAGCTTCGGGCTCTTTTTCACCCTTTTTCTGCTGTTCGTACGATTCGTGCCCTTCATTGCCATCGGTGAAGTAAAAGGCGTATTGAACTATGGAAAAAACACAGCGGAGGCACACGCATGACCACGCCGTATTATCTCGGCATTTTTGAGAATGAAGCGGATGTCCTCAGCGCCACCCGGAAATCCCGGGAAGCGGGGTACGCCATTCATGACGTCTTCACCCCGTATGCCGTCCACGGCCTGGATGAGGCCATGGGATTGAAGCGCAATCTGCTCACCTGGGTCTGCCTGGGGTTCGCCCTGGCCGGCTTGCTGTTCGCCGTCTGGTTCCAGTTCTGGATTGGATCCATCAACTGGCCGCTGAACGTGGGCGGCCGGCCCTTTAACTCGCTGCCGGCCTATCTGCCGGTCATGTTCGAACTCACTGTACTTGTCGGGGGGGTGGGGGTGGTAGTAGTGATGCTGGCCCGGAACCGATTATATCCCGGGAAACAGGAGCAACTGGTGGACCGGGCTGTGACCAATGACCGGTTTGTGATCGTGCTCAGGGAGGAGGATGCCTCGTTTGATCCCAAGGATGTGGAGCAGCTCTGGGCGCAGGACGGGGTGGTGGAAACCCGGGAAGTGAAGGAGGCGACTCTGTGAAAAAAGTGGTGACTCTGATTGTCATAGCTGCCGCCATCATCTGGATTGACGGGTTGTTTCTGGGGCAGCAACCGGATCAACGGAATTACGTGGTGTTTCCCAACATGTATGAATCGGCGGCCTATGAAACCCAGTCACCGAATCCGAATTTTCCGGACGGCAAGACTGAACAGCCGCCGGTCCCCGGCACCATCCCGTGGAATGAAATGCCCCTGCATTACACGGCCACCGATTCCGATGCCATCCGGGCCGGGAAGGAACTGCACATGCCGTTCGACTCCCTCACCGCGCAGGAGGTGGAGCGGGGACGGACGGTCTTCGGGGACTTCTGCGTGCCCTGCCATGGCACCGGCGGCAAGGGGGACGGTCCGGTGGCCCAACACGGTTATCCGCCTCCACCCTCGCTGCTGCAGGCTAATGCCGTGAACCTGCCGGACGGCCGCATCTTTCATATCCTGACCTACGGGCAAAAGAACATGCCCGGTTACGCCCGCCAGATCAGCCGGATGGATCGCTGGAAAACCATAGCCTTCGTGCGGCAATTGCAACAACAAAATCAGCAGGAACAAGCACAATGAACGACCGTCCGACTTTCTCTCGTACGCTCTACCGTTACTTAGACGGATTTATGGCACTCGGGCTCATCACTTTCGTAGCAGGGCTGTTTCTGAACCCGGAGCGGATCTGGCCCAATTTTCTGGTGGCCGAAGTGTATCTCATCGGCCTGGGACTGGGCGCCGGGTTCTTCATTGCTATCCAACATCTCTCCAATGCCGCATGGGGTACAGTCTATCGCCGTATTCCAGAGGCGATGATCAGTATCATGCCCTATGCGGCCGGAGGGATTCTCGTATTGGCCTTCGGAATCCACAGCCTGTACGAATGGAGCCTCCCCTCGGTGGTGGCGAACGATCCGGTGCTGCAGGAGAAATCCGCCTGGCTGAACGTGACGTTTTTCTTTGGACGGCTCGCCTTCTATTTCGCCGGCTGGATTTACCTGGGCCGGCAGATGGTCAAACATTCCGTTCGCCAGGACGACGACGGCGACCTGGAGCATACCAGGAAAAATATTCGCTATTCCGCGCTGTTCGTCTTGTTCGGTGCAGTGACCTTCTGCTTCGCCAGCTTCGATCTGCTCATGTCGCTGGAATCGCACTGGTACAGCACCGTGTTCGGCTTACTGGCTCTTTCGGGACTGTTTTTAAACGCCATGGCTGCCATCACCATCGTGGCCGTCATTCTCCGCACAATGGGATATGATCATATCATTACCACCGATCATATGGCGGACCTTGGGAAACTGCTCATGTCCTTCAGTGTGTTCTGGGTCTACATGTGGGTTTCCCAGCAGCTGTTGATCTGGTATTCCAATATTCCGGAAGAGACCAGCTATTACATTTTCCGGCATTTCGGCGGGTGGGGTTCCCTGTCGTTTCTTAACGTGATGCTGAACTGGTTTGTACCCTTTGTGGCCCTCTTGCCATACGCGGCCAAGCGGAGCGATAAGATCTTAGTCCAGGTGAGTGTGGTGCTTCTGGTGGGCCACTGGCTGGACCTGTTCATCATGGTGATGCCGGTGACCTTCGGCGGTCAACCGGCGCTGGGACTCTGGGAAATCGGCACCATCCTGGGTGCGCTGGCCTTGTTCTTTCTCGTCGCCTTCCGGCAGATGGAAAAGCATCGGCTGGTCCCGGTCAACGACCCCTTCCTGGTGGAAAGCCTCCCCCGGGCGCAGGAAGCGTGAACGAGCATCCTATCATATCAGCCTTCTTCACTTCTCCAACCCATTCCCGCTGACAGCGCTGGTGGCGGGGTGATGTGGGCGGCTGTTAGCGGTTAAGACATTTTCATTTCAGACCTGATGGCACCAGAATGGCTTCAAACCCCTCGGTGCGAGCTCGAAGCCGGAGTCCGGATGGAGATTCAAATGCGTGCGGTTGTTATATTCGGCCTCGAAACAAATTTCGTCCAGTGGCCGGTGACCGGAGCGTCAAAAATCATCGGCTGTCTGACCCCGATTCGAAAATTTCGAATCGGGGGAGTTCCGATGATTTAGCATAGGGAGCCGCCGCCGCTATCGAAATTTGTTTCGCGCCGAGCCTTTTTGCCTACTTTTGGGGCTACCAAAAGTAGGAGCAGGGAGTGTTGGCTCTCCTGCTATTCCCCGGGTGAGAGTGACTGAATGTTGAACGAACGATATTTAGAGGGGGACAGCTGAGCTCCGGCGAGGGCTGTCAGCGCAACAGGTAGGTGGTTTTGGACCAGGATGCCCCCTGAAGTGGGCACTACAAACACTCCCGGATTCCTTCACTGTTTTTCAGCGCGTTTCGGTGGTTCATTTTTTTAACCCGGGCAGGGCACTTCATTCCCGGGCTGCAATCCTTAGCGGCACGGATCGAGCCGATTCCGCGTTGGACTGCAGATCCTGCACTCGAATCTCAAGCTGATAGGATCCCGGTTGGTAGGCACTGAGGTCGAAGTTCAGGAACACATGATCGTCCGGAGAATGGCCGCTGTATTCCTGGCTGGTGGTCACCTCGCCGGACCCGCCGCCAAACAGCCGGCTCAGCAGCCCCCGGGAGCGGCCGCCCGATTCGCCGCTCCGCAGCTGTGTGGACACCTGGAAAGAGGTGTGTCCCACCCCGTCCGGTGTGAGGTTGTAGATTTCAAAATAGATCCCCACTGTTTCCCCGGGCGCAAAATCCGCGAACATGTGGGGCTGGAAGGCGAAATCCCCTTTGCGGAAGGCGGCGGAAGCGCTTGCCGGCTGAATGGCACCACTGACCAGTACGTCGCTGAGCATCAGTGAATCCCGGTAAAAATCCGGGACCACCAGATCCCCGCGCTGCTTGCCTATCCGGCCGGACGTCCGGTCTTTGATGTGGATGGCGTAATGATATCGTCCCGGTGGAACGTGGAATTCCTCACCCACGGCCAGGTGTTTACTTTGCCACTCCTCCTGGCTCAGGGGAATGGGCTTGGTGTCCGTAACGTGCGATCGCACGATCTCATTCCACTGCTCGCTGAACAGGCCCACGAATTTTTCCAGGCGCAGCCCCCGGGTGGGGCCGTCTCCGGCCAGCTGGGTTTCCGCTCCCGGAATCAGGTAAAACCAGTCCACCAGGCAGTTGCCGCCCCGTCCTTTAAAATTCACGAAGGCCAGGGGAAACGACATGGGCTGTTCCGGAAACTGATATTCCGAGGTCTCGGTTTCCAGCCCGGCGGCGGCATCTGCCAGATCCTGATCCATGGCTTCCCGGGTCAGCTGGAAGACCCGGGTTTGGAGATCGGAATCCACCGGATCGACCGGCGACCCGGGGCCGCTGATCCCTAAAGAATCCATGGAAGAAGAACGGCTTGTGCTTTTGTTGGCATACGGGGAGTTGTCGGAGAGCAAATTTTCGATTTCCCCGTAGGTGGCGTTTAAATCGTGGCGGTTACTAAAGGTGAAAGGCAGGGATTCCATGAGCCAGCCGCATTTCCCGGAATACCGGACGAAGTGGAAGATCAGGGCCCGCCGGCCGGCGTTTCCCTCGTACTTCCAGGAAATGTTCTGCGGGATGTCCGTCGGGTCGTAGGAGTTCTTGTCCTGGGGTTGGATCTCCAGGGGCAGGACCCGGAGGCCTGTTGCCTGGACGTCCGGCTCTCCATGCCGTACGTAGATCAACCCGGCATCGTCCAGGTCCCGCCCCTTCGCCAGGGCGCCGGAGAGCGACGGATCCAGTAGTTCATCTCCATGCACCGGCAGACTTTTCAGCAACCGGGACGATTCCGAAGCCGCATGATCATAGAAATAAGAGCAATCGTCCACGTAGCGACGGTAGTTGGTCCGGGCGTAGCGCAGGCGGCGGTAATGTTCCGGGATGCGCTCGTTGATTTCGGTGGCGAGATCCGGATCCCGGGCCATCCAGAACGCCCGGAAAAAATAGGGGAGCCGGTCGACAGGCGTTCGCAGGTACTCCGCGTATTCCGAATCAGTCGCTAGATACTGCAGGTCCCGGAAAAACTCGGCCGCCCGGAGGCTGTCCCGGATATTATTCATAGCGGTGAAATATGACTGCAAGCCCCGGGTCTCCTGGTCGAGCCGGAAGTCGATTTTGGCCCGGAGGAGGGCGACGGTCGACACCGGCAGCCTGGAGAATCGATCTTCCATGGAATCCAGTACCGTTTGGCTTGCCCGGTATTGTCCCAGTTGATACTGGCATCGGGCCAGGTCCAGCCAGCGGTTCACCGAGTCCGGCGTCGCCTGGATCATCTCCTGCAAGATCGGGAGGGCGTCCTGCTGCCGGTCGTACCGGAACGCCAGGTATACGAACCGGTGGTAGAGGGTGGCCCGGGCCGGATATCGCCGGAGCGCGCGTCCCAACGTGTTGACGGCCGATTCCCAGCGCTCGTTGTCTTCCCTGATCGCCGCCAGCAGCAGCCAGGCGTTAATATAATCCGGCTGCTGCTGAATGAGGTACTGCAGGGCCTGCTCGGCCTCGGTGTCGTAATTGGCGGTCTCCGTGTTGCGCTGCCGGTACGCCGAAGCCAGGTAAAACCAGGCCTCCCAGAGATGCGGATCCAGTCCGGTGGCACGCTTCAGGTACTCCACCGGCTGGTCACTCCCGGGTTCCCGGGCCAGGGCAACCCGTCCCAGGCCGTAATACGCAGCTGCAGAACGTTTATCCTGCGAGAGCATCGAGTTGAAGAGTCTCTCCGCAGTGGAATACTCCCCTGCCTGCAAAGCCCGGATGCCGGAACGATACGGATCCTGCACCTCGGTCTGCTGGGGCAGCGGGGTTGAGAGGATCGGGACGGTCGTACTCAGCCCAAGGAGCAACAGACACCATATTCGTATGAGTCTATGCATACTGCTGCCTTTGAATAAATTAAGTTCCGGGAACGAACTATCCTGAATACAACCGGTTCTCCCATCTGTACCCGCTGGGGTCTGGGTACGGGGCAAGGCAGTCTCTCGTCCGGAAAATGGTTCTGACATGTTCTCTCCGGTAACCGGAGAACAGATGATGTACCGCTAATATAGGGAGGGTTTCCCGGGGACAAAAGATCTTTCCGGCGTCTGAGAGAAACCGCAGGGGGCAGCCGGACTGTGCCACAAACAAGCCTGGAAAGTCGCGCGGCCAGGGAAAAGAGAAGGGTCATTCCGGCACACGTATCCGGGTGGCAACAGACGATTCTAGGCGGCCTGGTCTCCCTGTTTAGGCCAGTGATTTACCCGATGCAGGGTTTCCCGCACAAAGGCGCATTCACAGCGCACCGGGCACGGGCGAAGATCAGCGGCGTGGAAGCAGTACCCAGGGCATTCCTCCGATCCATGTTTGCAATTCTTAAAAACCGGGCCCTCGTACAGATCCGTAAATTGGGCGGCATGCAATGCAAGCGTGTTCCCGCAGGCATGATTGAACAGGAAAAGGCCCGTTTCCAGTTCCTCGAAATGCGCTTGGTAACCCACCAACCGGATGGCGGGATCTTCCAGAAAATCTTCCCGGTTTGACCAGCTGTTCTCGCAGTTTGCACAGACTTTGAATGCAACATCGGAATCATATTTTCGGTCCATATTTTTCCACCATGCTGAAATTGTCGTTACCTGCTCCCGTATTTTATCTTTAAGCACAAAAGCGTAAAGCGTGACCCGTGACTGATCCGCTCGGTCAAAAGCCGGTGCCCGGAAGCGACTCCAGAAAAGACCGGATGTAAAAATCATGGGAAAGGTGTGGGAATCACTGGAACATCCGCTCTTCTTGAGATTTTCGCACAACACGAGAGCACCTGCGTGCAGAACTTCCCCGCCGGATGATGAACTGAATGAAAAACAGCCGGAAAATCTGTGCCGGTGGCGGCTACACGAACTGCTCTTCCCGTTTCGGCCACAGGCTGATAATCCGGAGTATCTCGTCTACAAAAGCACACTCGCAGAGTACCGGACACGGCCGCAACACCTCGTCGTACAGACAAAACTCCGGCGCGCTCCCGGCATCACGCCGGCAGCGGCGGAATATCATTCCGCCGTACAAGCCGGCTACTTGCGTGAGATAGAGAGCGAGGGTATTCCCGCAGTTGTGATTGAACAATAGCAACCCAGCTTCCAGGATTTCAAAATGCGCTTGGTAGCCGACGACTCGTATGGCCGGATCTTCCAGAAAATCATTCAGATCCGTCCAAGTGGTGCCGCAGCTGGCGCATTCTTTAAATGCGCCGGCAACAGCACTTTCCTGATACATTTTTAACACCTCACTGATGCTTTTTTTCTTTCTTCTGTTTCCCGAGGCGATTAGCAGAATACCGTCGGTGGTCCCGGGTCTGTGTCCGAAAGTGGCCGGCAAAGGAAATCAGTGGTATGGGAAATCCGGGAGTACGAGAGAAGTGAGAAGGACAGGAATCAGCCTCGATATGTAAATATATGTTAGTATCGGCATGTTCATGTAAAACTTTAGCATTTTTTCACAAAAATTGCCGGATTTTACATTTCTCCGGCGGAATAGAGGGTAAATCGCACCCTTTCGGGGTGTGTTCGGTCTTATTAGGCCGGTGTGGCACCGGTGCGGTCCCTGAGAATGGCCCGGACGGGAGCGCCTTCGGCGCCGGTTAATTTCAGTGGTAAGCAGATGAGTTCATATTCACCGGCCGGGACGGCTGTAAGGTCGATGCCCTCCAGCAGAATGATGCCGGCTTCCAGCAGGATTTTGTGCGCCGAGATTAGATCGGCATACGCCGCCACCGAGAGATAATCCACCCCCACCAGTTTGACGCCGCGATCTGCCAGACAGCGGGCGCCGCCTGCTGTGATTCCAACGAAATCCTCACGGAACTCTTCCGCCCGTTGCGGCCAGTGTGCCTCGTTCCCGGTTCGGAACAGGATTCGCTCGGTGCCGGCCGGAATCCCCAGTGACTCCAACACTCCGGCAGTCAGGGCATCCGCCGGTCCCGCGTCGACCACCACGGCCGGACCGACCAGCAATTCCAGGGCCACTTCATCCAAAGAGGCTCCCCCGGGGAGAAAGTGGGACGGCGTGTCGATATGAGTGCCGGAGTGGGTGGTCATAGCTAAATGACTCACCGTGGAGACGTCCCCCTCCGCCAGATCGGATACTTTCGTAACCCGCACCTGCGGATCCCCGGGCCAGACCAACAGATCGTCGGATACGGCAACGGAGATGTCATAAATCTTCGGTGGTGTCATTGCAACCCCCAACTTTGAACCAACTATGAAACCACGAATTACACGAATTTACACGAATTTACACGAATAAAATGAAAATGTAGTTAATAAAACATTATAAAATCTTTCTGGTAAATTTAAAGCAACATCAAACCTGGGTAAAAAAATGGCACACGGCGTTCCATGAAATTGGAGTGTTGACACGGAGAAGACAGATTCAGAGCAACAACTCTATCCCCTCTATCTCCCCTGGATCGTTCGATAATATACCGGACGTTCGGAGCCCGCCGTCCCCCTCTCTGGTAAGAGAGGGGGACAACAGGGGGTGAGTTGTTGCTCTAGTGACGGAGCTTCCTGATTTGATATACCCAAGGATTCTCCTGCGAATAAGTCGCTTCCTTTTCTTTACCAGCTTCCAAATAATTAGTATCTGCGCTCATCGGCAATTTCTGCGTCATCTGTGTTTAATTTATGTCAGTCTGTATCCGCGCTTATCTGCGTGCCATTCTATCTCGTTTTAATCCGTCTCATCCGTGTTCTATTTATTGGCACTTCCCCTCCGTCACTGGATCACCCCCAGGTATCGCCCCATCCAGTAGGGCAGCAGGTAAATGTCTCCGCTGTATTCCCGGAGGCCCCGGTTGCCGCCGTCCAGCCGGAAGGCATTCTCGTTGAACTTGGACAGGGGCCGCTCGTCCGGCGGGAGGACGTTCTCCGTGGTCTGGTTCCGGAAATCGGGCGCCAGTTTTTTCTTATCCCGGCGATGGTTGTTCGTGACCACCATCCAGTCCCGGAGATCCATGGGAAATTCTTTCAGGAACCAGACGGCGGACTCCCGGTCGTAATTCGCCGCCCCGGCCATGGCGAAGATAAAATCCCAGAGAGGATTCTTCTCAGGCACTTCGATATTCCAGTGGCTGTGGATCACGTCGCGAAACCGGCTCTTCAGGTCGTCGGTGAAGGCATATTTGTACAGGTTCCAGTAGCTGAGAAACGCCAGTTCGTCATCCGAGTGGTTCCAGCTGTCCGACAGGTTGATGCCCTCCACATGACCGATGGATGTGATGGGAATCAGAATATTATCCAGGTATCCGTGATCTTCCATTAATTCATAGGCTTTCTCCCGGTAGATCCCCTTGTGCGTAAAATGATACGCCGTCTCCAGGAAGGAGATGATTTCCACGGAGTTCAGCCGCCGGTCGCCTACCGCTTTGGGAAACTGGTTCACATATTCCGGATTCCAGCGACCCCACCGGGTGGGCTTGCCGTCATAATCGATCAGGTACCAGTCGTTCCGTACGATGTGGTCCATGATCCGGTCCATGAGATCCACGGCCCGCTGTCGCATCACAGAGTCCGGGACTATTTCCTCGAACAGTCCCAGGGCGAAGAAATGTCCCACGATTTCGTCGCTGCTGGTGGTAGCTTTCCAATCCCAGAGATGGTCGCCCGCCGGTCGCCACCGCTCGGTATCGGCCTGTTTGTAGCCGGTCCGCTCGATGGCCCGGGCCGGGAAGCCCTCCATGGGCGTGATGGTTTCCAGCCGCTCCAGGGCTTGGAAGGATTCGTAGCAGTTCCGGAGCGCCGCTTCGGAATGAGTTGTGCCGTACCGGAACAGCTCTCCGGCCAGGTACATGGCCGTCCACAACCCGTCGTTATCCTGGTCCATCATGGTGCCGGTGGACAGGTCACCCGGTTCGGTCATGACGAACCGGCTGCTGAACCCGTACCGGATGTGCCGCTGCCGGGTGATGCGCTCGAAGTGGGCGGCTTTCTCCGCCAGGGTCATCCGGGTAAACCGGATCTGCGAGAGGCCGGTGGCGGTCAGCACCAGCACGCTGCCGTCCGGGCCGGGCGCGATATCCTGCACATTGTCGTCCGGGAGCCAGCGCCGGGAGGCGTAATAATCGATCCGGCCGTTGGGCTGGACGGCGAACGCGCCCCGGGGCGTGCCGAACCAGAGGGCTCCGCCGATGGCCCGGACACAGGTGATGTCCGGCCAGGGCAGGAGCGAATCCGGTGCGCCGATTTCCCGGAAGGTTGCCGGATCCAGTGTGCGGTAGCCCCGGTGAGTGCCAAGAATCAGCGCATCGCCGGAAGCCGTCAGCGTTAGGTCCGTGGCATCATCGATGGAAAAAGTTTTTTGATAAATTTTTTCGGCGGGATCGAACCGGTACAGGCCGTCCCCGGAGAGCACCAGGTAGGACCGGCGGTGTGAATCGTAGAGAATCCGGCGGATATTCGTGCTCCGGAGATCAGTGCTCCAGGCCGGCTCGTTACCGTTGAAATAAGCCAGGGTGCTGTTGTCGGCAACCAGGGCATCGAATCCGGAGCCGGGGGCAAACAGCCGGGCGGAGGGCATCCTGTGGGAAACATACCACCTCCCGGCCCACGCGTTACTCAGGACCGCTCTGTCCGAGAGATAGACGAATTGGGCGTCTTTGGTGGCCAGCGCCCGGAGGGTCATGTCCGTCAGGGGCCGGTGGTGGCGGTCCGGGACTAACCGGCCATGGAAGGGCCGGAGCAGCCCGGCCTGGGACAGCACCAGGATATTCCCGTTGCGATCGCTCCGGACTTGCCGGAGCCGGACGTCTCCGGATTTCTCCGGGAGAGTATATTGGTCTGCGGCATCCTGGAGGAAAGGCGTGTCCCGGTAGAACGGCGACTGGGCCGTCGCCTGTGAAAGCGGGAGGGTGAATAAGAGCAATGCGAAAAGCAAGCCTGCGGGCCTGGTGCGATCCATGAGTTACTCCTCCGAAGTTTTTCGGTGCCGGTTGAGTCGTGCCTATAAAATAATCCGGAACAGGGGGGAATGAGAAGGGAAAAACGGATCGGGGATCCAAACTGATTCACTGACAGCACGCGGATGACGCGGAAACGACAAGATAACCGCAGATTGCCCTTCATCCCTCCGCCCCCAGGGCAGAAGGCAATAATGAGAAGGCAGAAGCATGTGTTGGGGGAAAACTGAGATAACAATCTTTGTAATACATTCCCAGGTGATAGTCATGGAACCGAAAAATTTTTGGTATTGTTCGGTCCGGCCTTGAGAAGCATTTCGAATCAGCGGCCCATAAACCCCAATAGAAGACTTTTCACAGTTTACCCCGATCCGCAACTTCGCCAATCTCTGATTGGCTGAAGTTGGCGCTATCGGGGCCGGGATTTTTTGCTTCTTTTTCATCGGAAAAAGAAGAAGAATAAGGGGGAACGGCAAGAAGATAATGCAGCCCGCTGAACGACCGGCGAAAGACAGAGCACAGAGCCGGGAGACCGACCCCCTCCCCCGATAGCTCGCGGATGAACACGGATGCAACAGCCAGCCCCGATTAATCAGGGGATTGACACGGATAAGACTATGTATAATTTTATACGCCGAGGAAGCGGCGTTTGTAACGCGCGTTTTCAAAGCAGATAAGCACGCTGATCCCACCCCTCTGAATACTGAAGTGTTCACTACAAACGCCGCTTTCATTACCGAGACCTGTAAGCAGAAATGGGGCCCGGTGCTTAATACCCCATTTCTTTTAGAATGGCCGCCAGTCGCTGCATGCGCTCGCTGAGCAGTTCGTCATCGGTACTCAGCGCCTGCTGAAACAACCGAATATCCTCGTCGATTTTGGGGTTGTCGGTACAGACCTCCACCGTCATGGCGTCCCCTTGCAATGCCACCCGGTCAATGACTGTGTTTTCCTCATCATACAACTTCTGGTGTTGGTACGCCTCGGAAGCGAAATACTGCTTGGCCCGGCACACAAAAATGGCCAGGTCGATGACCCGGTGCAGGGGGAGCTCTTCCGATTGCCGGGACCACTTCTCCCCGGTATATCGCCACACTTTGG
>Ga0209918_1000694_pt1 | contig 20946 bp, 16 predicted proteins | sample SalPonD_shore_MG_FD_185712 | JGI IMG/M metagenome (GOLD analysis project Ga0209918, IMG submission 185712) | Salt pond soil microbial communities from South San Francisco under conditions of wetland restoration - Salt Pond MetaG... | ecosystem: Environmental > Aquatic > Marine > Intertidal zone...
CTCTCGTTAGATCTAAATTCCCTGAAAAACGCCATGAACGCCGGACAAGGGAACGTTCCGGTTGTGGCATTTCTGATAGGGGGACCGGGGAAAGCAGGCCCCCGGCGGGGCCTGCCCTCTCACCTGGACCATCTTCCGTCCGGAAGAGAACCTCCGAATTATACCGGCGCCTGTTCCGTCGCCGTCACAGGGACGGACCGGCGGCTCCGCAATACCCCGCCAACATACACACTGGGAAGCGGGATGATCAGGCCAACGATCTGTGCCCATACCGGCTGAGGGCTGGTGCCCACGACGAGTGAAATCAGCCCGATAACCACCATTACGCCACCCAGGATCAATGCATGGGTCACTTCCTTAGTCTGGGCAATGGAGGCGGTAACATAGCCTCCGGCGAAGGCAAATATCACCGAGAACACCAGGCCGCCCACCAGAAATCCAACGGTGGGATTCAGGGTGCCCTGGCTGACCGCGCCCGGAAAACTCACGGCGAGAATCACGCCGCCAATCACGGACAATACAAGGTATACGACATACCCAACTATGACTGCACCAATGCTCCTTAACATCTGAGACCTCCTTTGGGTTTGGTTTCCGACATTACACTTACACTCCTGTAATGCACTCACGTTGTACAGACATCACACCTGAAGAACAAGCGGAGAAAATCTGGACCGTTGCGGAGGTTCACTGACCTGATCAGAAACCTCCTGCGGGCGATCAGCCGAGGGAATCGGGACCGGCCTCCCCTCACACAGCGGGTCTTCAATCCTCCGAGGTTCCCCCGCAGATTATATTCCTGCTAATTCGTAACGGTACTTTACCTACCGTTATATATACGTCAACAAGCGAAGTTATTTCGAATCCGCATTCGACACCGGTTCAGGCTCAAAGTCTATCTATCACACACAATCAATCAGGGAAGGCAAGCATCAGCATAATCCGCTTATACATATTAAACTTGGGAAATTCCCGGTTAGGTATCAAGGGAATTATGACTCGACGGGAGAGGGTCGGGACCGGAAGCGGAGATTCCCGGGCCGGCTTTTAGTAACCCTTGTTTTCCGTTTTTCATTTTTCTAAAATACAATTCTGATTTTTAACATAGATATGACAGAGGTGCTATGAGTTACAGATCAATCGTGTTGGTGAAACAAGTCCCCGACACGGCCAATATCTCGGGTGAGGTCATGCGGCCGGACGGGACGGTGAATCGGTCCAAACTGCCGGCCGTGTTCAACCCGGAGGACCGGGTGGCACTGGAGCTGGCACTCCAGGTGAAAGATACTTACGGGGGCACGGTCACGGCCATCACCATGGGGCCGCCCAAGGCGTCGGACCTCCTGCGGGAGTGTCTCTATATGGGCGCCGACAAGGTCTATCTCATCAGCGATCGAAAATTTGCCGGTGCTGACACCCTGGCAACGTCCTACGCGCTGAGTGAAGCCATCAAAACCATCGGGGACTACGACTTTATTTTCGCCGGCCGCCAGGCCATCGATGGCGATACCGCCCAGGTCGGTCCCCAAACGGCTGAGAAGTTAGACCTGCCCCAGATCACCTATGCCGAGGAGATTGTGGAGGTCAAGAAAAAGCACATCACCATCCGACGAAAAATCGACGGGGGATATGAAATTTTAAAAAGTCCTCTGCCGGTGTTGATTACCGTGACCAAAGATGCCGCTACTCCCCGGCCTTTCAAAGCCACCCGGGTTATGGCGTATAAAAACGCCAAGTCCCTGCTGGAACTGGAACGGATGGCCAACGATAATTCACTCCTCTACGTCGAAGATCTGAAAGAAGACTATTCGGCCAGAAATCTATTCATCGAAACCTATACCATGGATGAATTGAATGCCGATCCGGGCCGGTGCGGCATTCACGGATCTCCCACGAAAGTGCACAAAGTAGATTCGGTCATCCTGGCCGGCGGCGAGCACGAACAGGTCCCCCCGACGACGGATGGGTTGAATGCTCTGATTGTTCAGTTAATGGAAGATCACATCCTGGGTTAAAGAGGTATCATGGCGACACAGACGAATGATGTATGGGTATTTATCGAACAACGGAACGGAAAACCGGCCAATGTCAGCTTTGAATTACTGTCGAAAGGTCACAAATTAGCCCGGCAACTGAAAAGCACACTTAAAGCGATTGCCATCGGCGACCAGGTACAGAAGATCGCCGAAGATGCCTTTCGCTATGGCGCGCAGGAAGTATATTTGGCGGATCATCCCGACCTGATTCATTATAAAACGTTGCCATACAGCCGGATCGTCAACGAGCTGATTGCGGAACATCAACCCCGGATCGTCCTGTTCGGAGCGACCTTCATCGGCCGGGATCTCGCACCGCGGGTGGCCTCCTTTAACCGGTGCGGCCTGACGGCAGACTGTACCGATCTGCAAATCAGTGACGTCACCTATCTCCGGAAAGACTATAAGCAGTTGCTGCTTCAGATCCGGCCGGCCTTCGGAGGCAACATCATTGCCACCATTATCACCCCGGAGGTGCCTATCCAGATGGCAACCGTCCGGGAAGGGGTGATGGAGAAATCTCCGCTGAGCAAGCCGGTGAAGGGAAAGATAACCCCCATAGATTACCAGCCTCAGGAAACGGATGAACTGATCGACATCATCGAGCGGCATCACGAGGAAAATAAAGTTGATCTCTCCGGCGCCAGTATCATTGTCGCCGGGGGATATGGCATGGAAACCCGGGAAAATTTTCAGTTGATTCACGAACTGGCCGACCTGTTGGGAGGAGAAGTCGCCGGCTCCAGGGCGGCCGTGGATGCCGGATTTATCACTCCGGATCGCCAGGTGGGGCAAACCGGTGTGACCGTGCGACCGAAACTGTATATTGCCGCCGGCATCTCCGGCGCCATCCAGCACCGTGCCGGCATGCAGGATTCGGCTAAAATTATTGCCATCAATACGGACCCGGAGGCCCCCATTTTCGATATCTGTCATTATGGAATCGTGGGGAACGCCATGGAGGTCATACCGAATTTTATCGAAGCCTATCGAAACAAATTAAAATAGGGAGTATCATGCCGAACTTTTTCACCGGGAACCGGGATCTGCTGTTCCAGTTTGACCATCTGAATATCGAGGAGATCGTTGCTATTACGGAGAACGATTATAATGAATCCGCCGACTACGATTACGCGCCGAAAGACTATGAGGATGCGCTGGACAACTACCGGAAAGTGTTGGAAATTGTGGGGGACATCGCCGGGAACTTCGTCGCGCCCATGGCCGGAGAGGTAGACACCCAGGGCGCCCAGCTTACCGACGGAAAAGTGTTCTATGCCGAAGGCACCCGCAAAGCCCTGGATCAGCTGGCCCAGGCGGAACTCATGGGCATGACTCTCCCCAGAAAATACGGAGGCCTGAACTTCCCCTCCACCATCTATACGATGGCCATCGAAATGATCTCACGAGCCGACGCCTCCCTGATGAATCTGTTCGGTTTGCAGGACATTGCCGAAACCATCCACCGGTACGGGGATGAAACGCAACGAAAGGAATTTCTGCCCCAATTTTCCAGTGGCGAAGCCACCGGGGCGATGGTGCTGACCGAACCGGACGCCGGTTCGGACCTCCAATCCGTGAAATTGCACGCCTACCAGGATGACGAAGGTCAATGGTACCTGCGGGGTGTGAAACGGTTTATCACCAACGGAGGGGGCGATATTTTGCTGGTGCTGGCCCGTTCGGAACCCGGCACCAAAGATGCCAGAGGCTTGAGCCTGTTTGTTTGTTACGGGAACGATTCGGTCAAGGTCAGGCGGATCGAAAATAAGCTGGGCATCCACGGTTCTCCGACCTGCGAGTTACAATTCAACGATACCCCCGCCGAACTCATCGGCCGCCGGAAATTCGGCCTCATCAAATACGTGATGGATCTGATGAACGGCGCCCGGCTCGGCGTGGCAGCCCAGGCACTGGGCATTTCCCAGGCCGCCTACGATGAGGCGTTGAAATATGCCAAGGCCCGGGAACAGTTCGGAAAGCCGATCTATAACATCCCGGCGGTCACCAATATGCTCATCGATATGCGCGTTATGCTGGAAAGTAACCGGTCTCTTCTGTATTCCACTTCCAAGTGGGTGGATTTACGCTACAAACTGGAAGAAAAAGTCGAACGCCTTAAAGAAGCCGGTAAATCTTTTGACGATGAGCGGAAAGAACTGCGGAAAGCCACCAAAATAGCGGAACTGCTGACTCCGGTAACCAAGTACATCCTGACCGAAGCAGCCAATAAAATCAGTTATGATGCGTTACAGATTCATGGTGGTGCCGGGTACATGAAAGAGTTCAATATCGAACGGCTGACCCGGGATGCCCGGATTACCAACATCTATGAGGGGACCTCTCAGATGCAGGTCGTTGCGGCCGCCGGGGGTGTCTTGAACGATATCCTGGAGGATTACTTCCGGCAAAAAGCGCAAAAAACGTATAAGGGTACCCTCACGCCGCTCGCCAACCATCTCCAGGAAATCCGGGCGCTGTTCGAGGAAAGTCTGAAGTACGTCGTCGATAAGCACGATACCCAGTTTCAGGATGTCGCCGCCAAAGAACTGGTGGAGATATACTCGTCGCTCTATATCGGATACCTGCTGCTGGAAGAAGCCCAGCTCGATCCCAAAAAGGTGTTCATCGCCAACCGGTATATCGTCGGCGCTATGGCCAATGCCCGCAAAAATGTGGAGACCATCAAGAACGAACAATTTTCGGACCTGCTTCATGCGGATGAGATACTCAACTAGCGGATCGGGCAGCCGGGTTATCTGGCTGCGATATGCTCCAAGAATCTGATGGCCCGGTCCGGAAAATCGGTAAATAATCCATCCACACCTATCCGGAAGTAAAATATCTCCAACAGATCCTGCAGACTCCGGGCATATTCCGGGAGGACATCCGCCCGAACGTTATAGGGGTGAACGAACATCCCACGGCTATGCGCCTGGTTCACCAGTGCCGACACAGGCCGGGCACCGGTTTCCTCCTGACCGTCATAGACCAGTTCCATATCCGGAGCGATGCCGTCGGCATACCGGGGGATCTCGTCCAGCCAGTCCTCCCAATTCAACACGCCCGCTTGCACCTCATCCCACTCCCGACATTCGTCACCGATGAGCTGCACCAGGGTGAGCTCCGACTGTAGATCGAATTGAAGCCGTCGCAGTGTTTCCGAATCGAAGCATTGTAGAAGGCAGGCTCCGTCTCCTTTTACGTATCCGTAATCGGTGAGGATCGGCAGTACGATGGCCGGGAGATCCTTTCCCTGTTCCGCGTGGAACCGGGGAGCCTTCAATTCGGGGTAAATACCCACTTCCCTGTTCAGACTTTTATTCAACCCCTGAATAAGCTCGATCTCCTCCCGGAGGGTGACAATACCGAAAACCGACCGTCCACGGGGAAACCGTCCGGGATAAACGACCTTCCCGGTCAACGGATCGATGCGTTCGGAGGACCGGAGCCGCCTGATCTCCTCCAGAGTAAAATCGATCGCATAGTACCGGCCGTCCTCACGGGCGCGATCCGGATATATGGCAGCAACATCGGTGACGGTATCCAGATAAATGTCATGCAGCACAATCGGATGATCGTCCTTGGTCAGGACCACATCCTGTTCGAGATAGTGCGCTCCCATTCCGTAGGCCAGCGCCTTGCCGGCCAGGGTGTGCTCCGGAAGATAACCGGAAGCTCCCCGGTGGGCAATGACCACTTTACCCGCCGTTTGGCGCCGGGTACTCCCGTTCACCGATGGTCCCGTCTGCATCGCATGGCCCCCAATTTTATTTGTCCCGCCTGGTAATGCAATGATTTTTTTCCATGAACAGAAGGTACCAATCCCCAGGTTTCACAAGGCTGGTCGCATGGCCATACCTTCGTTCTGGACGGAAAACTTCGTTCGCAGAAAGCGGTCGGATAAAATATGATGATACGTACGGAGGTGGCCCCTCAGCCCCCACGCCTTTGTCATGTACAAAGGCGTGGGGGTGTACGGGCAAAATATCGGGCCAGACAGCCCGGTTAAATGATCAGCATGGCGTCACCGTACCCCAAAAACCGGTAGTCGTCCTCCAGGGCTTCGTGGTACACTTCCATGAGATTATCCTGGCCATAGAAGGAATACTGCAAGATCATGGTGGACGATTGCGGCTGGTGGAAATTCGTAATCAATCCGTCCGCGATATGAAAATGATGCGGCGGGTACACGAACAAATCCGTCCAGCCTTCTCTGGGAACCACCTTGATCCCTTCGAACTGGGAAGTTTCCAGCGCCCGCAGGGTTGACGCCCCGGCCACGATGACCCGGCTATCCGTCCTCCTGGCGGCATTAATGGTTTCGGCCGCCTGCTCGCTGATGTGATAATACTCCGCATTCAGACTATATTTGGACAAATCGCTGATGGTAATGGGTTCGTAGGAATGTACCCCCAGATGCACCGTAATTTTAGCGATTTTCACCCCCAGGGACTCAACCTCTTCCAGCAGATTTTCCGTGAAATGCATGCCGGCGCAGGGGGCCACCACGGATCCCCGGTTCTCCGCAAACACGGTCTGGTAGGTGATTTTATCCTTGGGCTCCGGCCGCCTGCGAATATAGGGCGGCAGCGGTGCCTCTCCCAGTTTGCCCAGTATCTGTTTCAGATCGTATCCGTTTTTATGGAAACTGATCACCCGTCCGCTGGAGACCGTATTATCGATCACGTCGCAGATCAGGTTCTCGCCAAAGATTAATGAATTGCCGATGCGCACTTTTCGGGCCGGTTCCACGGAGACTTCCCAGATATTTTCCCCGAGTTCCCGCAACAGAAATACTTCTATGGGATCATTGGTGTCGTCCTTGTATGCCGTAAATTTCGCGGGGAACACCTGGGTATTGTTTAGAACGAGCACATCCCCTTCCTGAAAATACTCGGTGATATCCCGGAATATTTTATGTTCCACCTGGCAGGTGTCACGATGGAGCACCATCATTTTGCTGATATCTCTGGGTTCTACAGGATATTCTGCGACTTTTTCATGTGGCAAATCATAAGAAAAATCATCGGGACGAACTTTATCTGCTTGAAATATCGGACTTACATTGCTGAAGGCAGGCATATATGATGATCTCCTCTAGTTACGTTGGACAGTTGCTCATAATAATACAATACTAACTTACGCTTAAAATTTCAAAAAAGTTCCTCGAATTATCTATATTATTAACCCGTACATTCTTTATATATAAATATTTAATTTTAAATTACTTATACAAAATTATTTTCCGTATATAGATTTATTTTTCTGAAATTTTCTAACAGCGTCCCCCAGGGAAAAGAGAGGCTGCCTACTCGGGGTTTCTTTTTTTGATTCTTCATAGGTCGGTTCCTTTTTGTTTATCTGTATATCCAACCAGATATTCATGTTTACCCGCACGGGAAGATCGGTTCGGATGGCGTTCCGCGAGAGGGAGAAGGGAGAGGTGCGAAGAGGCTATAGAACGGCGGTCATCATTTCCCGGATAAACTGAACCAGTGGCGCGGGATAGACACCGAAGAAAAACAAAGCGCCCGTAAGACTGATCAGTACCAGCTTCCCCGTGATGGAGGTCTTTGGCAGATCCACCGGGGCCTCGTGCTCTGCGGACGAAAGCATCGCCACGACAACTCGCAGATAGTAGTACAGCCCGATAGCGCTGTTGATGACCAGAATGATCACCAGGCCGTACTTGGCGGCACCGACGCCGGCCGCCACCACAAAAAACTTACCGATAAATCCGGCGGTGAGTGGGATCCCTGCCAGCGACAGCATAATCGCAGTGAAGGCTAATGCCAGCCAGGGACGTTGCCAGAAAAGCCCCCGGTAATCCTGGATGTCAGTCTTCTCCACCCCGTTCTCCGAAAGCAGGGAGACAATACCGAATGCTCCCAGAGTGGTGATGAAGTAGACAACCAGATAGTACGACACGGCTTCCAGTGCCAGCCGGCTGGACGCGACAAACGCAACCAGGATATATCCCAGATGGGCGATGGACGAGTAGGCCAGCAGCCGTTTCACGTTATCCTGCATCAAGGCCAGGTAATTTCCGACAAACATGGAGGCAATGGCGATAACGCTCACCGCCACCAGTACGGTGGAGAGCGAATAGCTGCTGCTTTGCAGAAAATACCGCATCAATAACGCCACCATCCCGCCTTTGGAGACCGTGGCAATAAAAGCCGTTACCGGGGCCGGGGCGCCTTCGTAAACATCCGGGGTCCACATGTGAAACGGGACCACTGCCAGCTTAAAACCGATCCCGGTCACCAGCAGCGCGGTTCCCATGAGGATAAAGGTCGAGTGGGGATTCTGCAGTGCGGCCAGGTGTGTGGCCAGTTCCCCGAACTGCATGGAGCCCAGCTCGCCGTAGATCAGCGCCATTCCCATCAGGAGAAAGGCGGAGGACGCAGCCGCCAGTATCAGGTACTTTATCCCGGCTTCCAGAGGTTGCTCGTACGACCGGAGGTAGGCAATCATGACGTACAGCGACACGGTCAACAATTCCAATCCCAGAAAAAAGGAGACAAAATGCGTACTGGCCACCAAAATGCTCGACCCGAGAACCGCCAGCAACAGCACGATAAAGATTTCCTCGGTCGGTCCCTCGTGAAAACGGAAATAGTTGAGGGTGAGTACGGCTACGATAATAGAAGACAGAAAAATTAACCCCATGAAAAAGAGTGAGTAGGTATCGATGATCAACAGCGGGGTGACTTGCCGGGGGACGACTCCGGCTGCATTCCAGAGCGAAATAAAGGCGCCGGCTAATCCGATAAGCGACAGCAGAAACGCGACCGTCAGATTTCGTTTTATCGCAACCTGCAGCAGCACCACGATCGCGGTGATTGCGACAATTCCTAACGGTGCAAGGGCGATAAAATCAGCAGGTGACATTACACTTCCTCCCGGTCCGGCTGTCGGCTCTGTATCTGTTTTCCGCTCGTTTTCACATCAATCCCGGCTTTCTCACCCTGGGTGTGCTGGTGAACTTCCCGGTTTTCAACAGTATAGGGGGTAACCACTCTTTGCTCAATTTTCTGGAGCGCCGGTTTCGCAGTATCCAGGACCGGTTTCGGAAACAGTCCCAACCAGACCAGCACTAGGATCATTGCCAGCATCGTGGCCATGCCCCGGAAAGAAAGATCGGGCAGTTCCCAGGTTTCCCGTTCCTTCCCATGGAATGTCCGTTGGATAATCCAGAGTGAATAGATGGTCGCGAAGACCAACCCGATCACGGCGATAGCCGTGAGGACAACGCTGGCCTGGAATGCCCCGATTAAGGCCAGGAATTCTCCCACAAAATTCCCGAGTCCCGGCAACCCCAGTGAGGCCAAGGCCAGAAACATCCCCACCGCCCCCATCCGGGGCACGGTTTTCCACAATCCGCCCATCCGATCCATATCTCTGGTATGAGTCTTTTCATACAGCAGGCCGACCAACACGAAGAGTCCCCCGGTGCTCAGTCCATGAGCAATCATGGTCATCACGGCGCCCTGGAGGGCAAGTTCATTAAAGGCAAAAATCCCCAGCAGGACAAACCCCAGATGGCTCACACTGGTATAGGCGACCAGGCGCTTCAAGTCGGTCTGGGCAAACGCCAGCACGGCCCCGTAGAGAATTCCCAGGACACCCAGCGCCATGGCGACCGGGGCGATTTTCGCTGCCGCCGAGGGAAAAAGCGGAAGGACAAACCGTAATAACCCGTAGGCGCCGGTTTTCAATAATAACCCCGCCAGAATCACGCTGCCCGCGGTCGGGGCGTCCGTGTGGGCATCCGGTAACCAGGTGTGCACCGGCACGACCGGCAGCTTCACCGCAAAGGCGATAAAGAAGCCCAACATGAGCCACATGGCCACATTCGGGGCCATGGACGTACCCAACAAGTCGTCATAATTAAACGTATAGACGCCGGTGGCATGATGATGTACGAAATATAAACCTAATATGGCCACCAGCATGAGCAGTCCGCTGAGCTGCGTGAAAATGAAGAATTTAATCGCCGAGTAAATCCGGGTTTCGTGCCCCCAAATCGCGATGAGAAAATACATGGGAATCAACATCATTTCCCAGAAGAAGTAGAACAGGAACAGGTCCAGGGAGAGGAATACCCCGGTAACCCCGGCCAGGATCCATAGCAAGTTGAAATGGAAAAACCCGACCCGCTCCTGGATACCGGTCCAGGAAGCCAGAATTGAGATGATACCCAGAAACGCCGTCAGCACGATCATGAGCAGGCTGATGCCATCCAGTGCAAAATAAAAATTTATGCCATACTGAGGCACCCAGGGTGCATGGAATTGCAGCAGCCAGTCCCCTTGCTCACCGAGTGAGAGGGAGGCCGGATGCTGGATCCAGATCCCGACCACCAGGATTAAATCCAGGATCATGGCCAGCAGGGAAATCCACCGGGAAATCTCCGGGTTGGCCTTGCCCAGCAGCCAGGCCAGCAACCCACCGATGATCGGGATGAGAATGAGCCAGATGAGTATCATAAGAACACCGCTATTGCTATGGTTATGATTGCGCCGCAGGCAATGCCCACTGCATAATATCGCAGTTTACCGTCCTGGGTCCGGCGTACCAGACTGTGAATCCACCGGCTCACCCAGGCGATCCCGGTGTAAATGGTATCAAAAATATCGTCCTTGTTGATCCGGGCGATCCAGAGAAAAGGCTGCACGATCGCCTTATCATACAGCCAGTCAAACCCCCAGCCGGAGAAGAAAAACCGGTTGATCCCTGTGGCAAAGGCTCCCCGTGGTGCCTCCCTGGTATGAATTGCCTTTTGAATATAGAGGGTATAGGCCAGATAAATTCCTCCGACACTGGCAATGGCGGCGATTAATTGCAAGAGGGCTTCGGTCCCGATGCCCAAATGAAACGCATTTACTTCAGGCAGGGCTGTGTGCAGGAAGTGGGAAAACGGTACAAAATGACCCAGGGTCTCCGGAGTTTCGACAAATCCACCGATGATGGAGAGGGTCCCCAGAACGATCAGAGGGATCTTGATCCGGATTCCCGGTAACTTCTCGACAGCGGATTTCGTTTTGCCCCAGAAGGTGACGAACACCATCCTGAAGGTATACACCCCGGTGATAAATGCGCCGATTAATCCTGCCAGCCAGAGCAGCACGTTCCCGCTTTTCGACGACCAGGCATACCAGAGGATCATATCTTTGCTGTAGAATCCTGCGCTGATCAGCGGCACCGCAGCCAGCGCCGCACTGCCGGCAAGGAAGGTCCAGAAGACCACCGGCATCTTGTCCTTCAGCCCTCCCATCTTGAACATGTCATGTTCATGATGCATGGCGGCGATAATGGCGCCCGCGCCGAGGAAGAGGAGGGCCTTGAAGAAGGCATGCGTCATAAAATGAAACATGGCGGCGGAATACGCCCCCACTCCGAGGGCCAGGAACATGTATCCGATCTGGCTGATGGTGGAATACGCCAGCACCCGCTTAATATCCCGCTGTGCCAGCGCGCTGAAGCCAGAAATGAGCAATGTCGCGGCCCCCACAATCGCCACCGCGGTCTGCACCGGCGGCGCCAGGGTGAACAAGACATTCGTGCGGGCGATCAGGTACACGCCGGCCGTCACCATGGTCGCGGCGTGGATCAGCGCACTCACCGGAGAAGGACCGGCCATCGCATCGGGCAACCAGGTCTGCAACGGGAGCTGAGCCGATTTGCCCACGGCGCCGCCTAACAACAGGGCGGCGGCGGCGATTGCATACTTCGAACCGCTGACCCATTGCAACGAGGCTTTGCTCAGAATTTCCTGAATGTTAAGAGTGCCGAGTTGCGTAAACAGCAGAAACAAACCCAGCGCCATGGCGGCATCACCCACCCGGGTGACCACAAACGCTTTTCGGGCGGCCCGGCCATTCGCCGACTCTTTGTACCAAAACCCGATCAGTAAATAGCTGCACAAGCCGACCCCTTCCCAACCCATGTATAACAGCAATAGATTGTCGCCCATCACCAGGAGCAACATCATGCTGACAAACAGATTCATGTAAGCGAAGAACCGGCTGTACCCCTCCTCATCGATCATGAACTCACTGGAGTACAGATGAATGAGAAATCCGACCCCGGTGACGACAAACATCATTAACAGGGAGAGGGCATCCAGATGGAATCCGATGGCCGGGGAAAAATTCCCCACCCCGATCCAGGTCCAGAGCACCTGGTTGTAGGCATGCCCGGCCGGTGGGGCGGTTAAAAAGGTAAGACCCAGCAAGATGGTAAGCAATGCGGAAAGACCGACGGATCCCACGCCGAAGATCGCCGTGACGTTCTTGGGAAACCGGGCCCCCAGAAACACCAGGATAATAAAGCTCGCCAGCGGAATCGTCGGAATAAGCCAAAGTAAACTGAACACGTTACCCTCTCATCTTGCTAGCTGAATCAACGTCAAGCGATTTAAACTGCCGGTACATTTGTAAGACTAATGCCAAACCAACCGCCACTTCGGCGGCAGCCATGGCCAGAATAAACATGAACATGATCTGGCCGTCCGGGGCGCCCCACCGGGCACCGGCCACCACGAACGCCAATCCGGCGGCATTCAACATCACCTCAATCGATAGTAACATAAAAACAATGTTGCGGCGCACCAGCAATCCTATTAATCCCAGAGAAAAGAGAATCCCGGCCAATAGCAGACCGTATTCCATCGGTATTACCGCCATCCTAATGCTCCCAGTCTATGCGCCCTTGTGCTCATTACGGATTCACTCCTCGTCTTCGGCTGGCTGCGACTGCTGTTTCTTCCCCAGGTGGAAAGCGCCCACCAAGCCCGCCAGGAGCAGCAACCCGGCCAGTTCCACCCCGAGCATGTACGACGTGTACATGGATTTGCCCACCGCCTGCGGCTCGACTGACGTGCCGGCCAGGGCATGGACGTTTCCATGGGTGACCAGGAAGATAAATTCCGCAATCAGGATCAGGGCCAGAACCACCGGCACGATCCAGCCTTTGGCACTCAGGAGCTTCCGTTCCTGGTCGGCAGCCTGCTTCCCCAGGTTCAGCATCATCACCACGAAGATAAACAGCACCATAATCGCACCGGCGTAAATGATGACCTCCAGAGCCGCCATAAACGGCGCCCCGAGGGTATAAAAGATCAGCGCAACCGAAAACAGCGATACGATCATGTACAACAGGGCATGGACCGCGTTGACGCGGGAAATGACCATGATGGTCGAGTAAATCGCTACTGCAGCCGAAAGGTAAAACACAAAGGTCATATCAGTCGCTCGCTCACTGGCTTCTACGGTAATAAACTATGGACATCTACCGGTTCATCCTCGTTTTCGGCTTCGCCTTTATCCTTGCCCCCGATTTTCAGGCCGGCGACCTTATAGTAATGATACCCCGGATATTTGCCCTCGCCGGAGATCAACAGGTCTTCTTTTTCATATACCATGTTCTGCCGGTCGTATTCGCCGTATTCAAAGTCCGGTGTCAGCTGGATAGCATAGGTGGGACAGGCTTCTTCGCATAATCCGCACAGGATACAGCGGGAAAAGTTGATCCGAAAGAACTCCGGATACCGCCGGCCGTTCTCGTCTTCGGTAGCCTGCAACGCGATGCAATCCACCGGACACGCCGCCGCACAGAGGTAGCACCCCACGCATCGTTCGCCGCCGTCCGGATCCCGGGACAGGATGATCCGGCCCCGGTACCGGGGCGCCAGGTATGGCTTTTCATCCGGGTACTGAACAGTGACCCGCCGGTGAAACATGTGTTTCAGAACAATCCAGAGACTTCGTAACGCACTCAGCATGGTGAGATCCCTTTTATTGAATAGCCAGCAGAATTCCGCCGGTGACAATCAAATTCAGTAACGCCAATGGTAACATGACCTTCCACCCGTACGAGAGCAGCTGGTCGAATCTGGGCCGGGGCAACGTTGCCCGCAACAAGATAAAGCATGCAATAAACGCATAGGTTTTCAGCAAAAACCAAACGATGGGGGGCAGCACGGGCCCCAGCCATCCCCCAAAGAAGAGGGTGGTAATCATCGCCGATATGAGTGTAATCCCCATGTACTCGCCGACGAAAAACATCCCGAACTTCATCCCGGAATACTCCGAATGGTATCCGGCAACGATTTCGCTTTCCGCTTCCGGGATGTCAAACGGCAGCCGGTGGGTTTCGGCAATACCGGCGACCATGAACACCAGAAATCCGAAGAACTGGGGAACCACATTCCACAAGCCTTGCTGCGCCTCGACGATCGCCCGGAGATTGAAGGAGCCGGTCATGGCAACGATCCCCATGAGGGAGAGCCCCATGAAGACCTCATAACTGATCATCTGGGACGCCCCGCGCATTCCACCCAACAACGCGTATTTATTGTTGGAAGCCCAGGCGCCCAGCACAATACTGTACGCACCCATGGAGGACATCGCCAGGAAAAACAGGAGGCCGATATTCATATCCGCCACCCCGATGCCCGGAGCCGCCGGAATGATCGAGAAAGACATAAGCACTGTGAAAATGATAATGGCCGGCGCAAGGATAAACACCGGTTTATCGGCGAAGGGCGGAATCCAGTCCTCTTTGGTGAAAATCTTGATCATATCCGCCAGCACCTGCAGGATCCCGAAGGGGCCCACCCGGTTGGGACCGTACCGGTCCTGCCACAGCCCTAACAGGCGGCGTTCCAGCCAGATATTGCCCGCCGCAATCGTCGAGGCAACAAGCAGTACTCCAATGACCGAGAGAATCGAATACGTGGCAACAATCATCTAATTATCCTCAGCTCCGGTTATTTGCGTCCATGCGGGCAGGGCAAATCCCGTAAATTCCGGTAAGCCGAACGGCACACCCACCACCCCGTCAGGCAGTTCGGCATACAGGCGCACCGGCAGGGTGTACTGCTCCTCCCCAATCCGGATGGTTATCCGGTCGCCGGAGTTCAATTGTAACGATTCGGAAGCCGCCGATCCTATTGCGACATACGGTTCCGGTATCCTCCGGGCCAATCCCTCCGATGCGCTGCTGGTTTCATCACTGCCAAAAATGTGATACAGCGGCTCGGCAAACCATTCGCCGTCTCTGGTGGCAAACGCCTCCGGAATGTCCCGGTAATATTTGGGGGTCGATTTACGGGTGGGCTCGATGAGCCGGATACCGGGATCGCCGCCCCGCAACGGCCCGCCGACTTCACTCTGGTATTTATTCGTGGACTGGACCGAATTCCAGCCGGGCGCCCAGAAGCGCGCCGTAAAAGCCGCGGGGGGGTGTCCGGAATACCCTTCCATGGAAAAACTCATGGGCGAGTCCGGATCTTCGGGCGGCTGCGGTTCGTGGACACTGACGTTCGCTTTCATCGCCGTGCGCCCGCTGTACCGGAAGCTGGCCCGGGGGATCTTCTCCCGGTGGATCCGGAATTGGGCATCCGGCGCCACGTCCGACATCTCGGTAAATGGCTCCACGCTCTTCAACATCGCAGAGAAAACGTCGTCCAGAGACTCCCATTCGCTGACGTCCACGTGCTTATTCAAATCCATCACTTCACGAATCCACCGCCAGCTTTCCTGCATGGCGCCGGCCTCGTTCACGAACGTCTGATAGAATCGCTGGGCACGGCCTTCGTTGTTGATGAGGGTGCCGTCGCTTTCCGCGAAGGTTCCCGCCGGCAAGACAATCTCAGATGCTCCGCTGGTGCGGGTTTCCAGATGATCAATGCAGACCACGTGTTTGCATTCGGACAGAAACGCGTCCACCTCGGAGGTCGCCGCCCGGCGGTATAAATCATTTTCCAGTACCACCACCGTATCGGCTTCTCCCTTTTGTACGGCCTGGAACGCGTCTTGCACGCCAGCGTCGGCCAGGTAGCTGACCCCCAGGCTGTTTGCCTCCGGCACCGTGTAGCAAATATCTGCGGCCTGTTCCGGTGAGGACAGCGCCCAGGCAACATTGGCCGCCGCCTTGATCACCGTCTCCTCCTGCAAGCTGGTTCCGGAAATCACCAGCGGCCGGTCGGCATTTTTGAGCGCTTGTGCAATTGTGGCAGCCAGTCGCTTCAGTTCGGCCGGCAATCCCTTCACGGCCGGCGCTTCCTCCGATGATAATGCGTGCGCGACAGCGTAACCCAGCCGGGCGATATCCGCAGCCGTTCCCCGGTAGGTCCCGGTCGCCAGTCCGTCCAATTTGGTTCCCGCCGGAGTCGCGATAAACAGCGGGCCCTTTTTATCCTGAATATATTCGCGAAGCGCCGCATCATTCCACGTCTGAATCCCCGAATTTTCCGCTTCCTGCAAGGGTTGATTCCGTACCGACTGGCGTAACGACAAGTCTAACCGTGGCGCGGTGTTCGTCAGATCCTCGCCCAGCACCAGCACCGCATCCGCCTGCTCCACGTCCAGGAGCGATGCGCTGCGGGCGGGCCCCTGCTGCAAGACCTCCCGAACCAACCCCACCAGGCGGGTCTCCGTTCGCGACATGCCACTGTAAAACCGGTTGGCTCCGACCATGGTCCGTAATGCAAAATTGGATTCCAGGGAAGCCCGGGGCGACCCGATACCAATGATCCTGGTCTTGTCTTTTACTAAACCCGCGATCGAAGCCACCGCTTCCTCGCCGGACACCTGCGATCCGGAAATTTTCGGCTGGGTGATGCGCTGCTCGCTATTCACATATTCGTAACCGAACCGCCCGCGATCGCATAAGAAATACCGGTTCACCTGGCCATTGTACCGGTTCAGAATTCGCCGCAGGGTGCCGTACCGCTCGCCCGCGATAGTGTTACAACCCAGCCCGCATTGCTGGCACACGGACGGCGAGGTCTGAAGATCCCACTTCCGCGTATAATGCCGCTTCAGCGTTTTATCGGTAAACACGCCGGTGGGACAGATTTCCACCAGGTTCCCGCTGAATTCGCTTTCCAGCACGCCATCCTCTTTGCGGCCGAAATATACATAATCATGAGCACCGAAGGCCTGGAGATCATCCCCGCCGGCATAATCCCGATAGTAGCGGACACACCGGTAACACGCGATACAGCGGTTCATTTCATGGTTGATAAACGGCCCCAGATCCTGATTACGATGGGTACGTTTCTTGAAACGGAATTCCCGGTAATTATGTCCCGACATCACCGTCATGTCCTGGAGGTGACATTCCCCGCCTTCGTCGCAGACGGGACAATCGTGCGGGTGGTTGACCATCAGCCATTCGATCACATTCTCCCGGAACTGGATGGCATCCGGATCACTGATGGAAATCCGGGTACCGTCACTGGCCGGGGTCATGCAGGCCATCACGATCCGGCCGCGCGTATCATTCTCGTCTTGATATTGGGTGACGGCGCACTGCCGGCAGGCTCCGACGGACCCGAAGGCGGGATGCCAGCAGAAATACGGAAGATCCAGCCCCAGGGAAAGGACCGCATGTAACAGATTCTGCCCTTCTTTGACTTCGTATGGCTGATCGTCTATATAAATAGTCGGCATATTCTTCTATCTCCAGGGACACCGTTTCTCATTAATGTGCCGTTCGAAATCGTCTCGAAAGTATTTCAGCGCGCTTTGCAAAGGTTCCACCGCCCCCGGCGCCAGTGCGCAGAAGGTATTGCCGGGCCCCAGCCATTTGGAATGGGCGGACAGTGTATCCAGGTCCCGCATCTGGCCTACGCCATGTTCGATAGCGTGCAGGATCTTCTCCGTCCAGGGAAGGCCGTCCCGGCAGGGCGTGCACCAGCCACACGATTCCTGCGCAAAAAAGTGTTCCAGATTTTCCACCATCGCCACCGGGCAGGTTTGATCATCCAGCACGATCATAGTCCCGGTTCCCATCCGGCTGCCGGCCTGGGTAATGGAATTATAATCCATGGGGGTATCCAGATGTTCTTCTACCAGAAAGTCGGTTGACGCCCCTCCCGGAATCAGGCCGCGAAAATTGAGTCCGTCCTGCATGCCACCGGCGTGCTCTTCCAGAATCTCCCGGATAGGAGTGCCCATCGGCAGCTCCCAGCATCCCGGATTCTTGACCTTTCCGCTGACTCCGTACAACTTGGTGCCGCCCTCTTCGGAATGGCTTAATCCTTTATACCACTCCACCCCGTTTACCACAATGCCCGGTACGTTACACAGGGTCTCCACATTTTGCACAATGGTCGGCTTGCCGAACAATCCGCTGGTCTGCGGGAAGGGCGGCTTGGCCCGGGGATTGGCCCGCTTGCCCTCCAAAGCATTTAACAGGGCCGTCTCTTCCCCGCACATATATCGGCCGGCACTCACATGGATATGCATATCCAGACTGTAGTCGGACCCCTGAATATTTTTTCCCAGATAATTGTGCTCGTAGGCCTCCTTGATGGCGTTTGCCAGCCGTTCCCGGGACAATTGATAGGCCCAGCGGATAAAGATATACGCCACATCGGCCCGGATAGCATACGCCGCGGTGATCATCCCCTCCAGTAGCAGATGAGGATTGCCTTCCAGCAGCACGCGGTCCTTGAAGGTCCCCGGCTCCATTTCATCGGCATTACACACCAAATATTTCGGATGGGGCGCATCGTCGCCTAACGGCACGAAGCTCCACTTGAGACCGGTATTAAAGCCCGCACCACCACGTCCCTTGAGATTCGCATCCTTCACCAGATCCTGAATTTCCTTGGGAGTATAGTCCTTCAGCGCTTTTTTCACCGCCTGATACCCACCGGCCTCTTCATACTCCGGCAGGGTCATCGGCTCTTTGCCCGGTCTGATATGCTGTGTTAACGGTCGTTCCATAATTCTCTCTTATTTATACTTCGCCAGAATTTCCCCAATTCGATCCGGGCCCAGATCCCGATGCAAATCTTCATCGATCATCAGTGCCGGCGCATGATCGCAGGTCCCCAGGCACTGAATGGGCAATAAGGTAAATTTCCCATCCGCCGTGGTTTCCCCCAGGGAGATCCCCAGGGTTTCCTGAAGCGTATTCAGAATATCCCGATACCCGGTGACCCAGCAACTCACACTGTCGCAGATCCTGATGATGTGCTCTCCCACCGGCTTCCGAAAGATGAGATTATAAAAAGTCGCCACGCTATCCACTTCATCCGGGGACATCTCCAGATAGTCCGCAATGTCAGCGATCCCTTCGTCAGATACCCATTGCCGGTGCCGCTGCACGGCCTTCAGCGCCTCAATACAGGCTGCCTTCCGGTTCGGCATATTCTGGATCTCTTCGTCTATTTCTCGGCGTTCGTCCTCGCTCAGCATGGTTCGGCTCTCTAATACCTTCCTCGGGTTATCATCTGTCTATATCCGACAACACGTAATCGACGCTGCCCAGAATCGCCAACATATCGGCCACGGTTTCCCCCTGGCTGATGTAGGGCACCATCTGGATATGCGGAAAACTGGGAGTGCGGATACGGGTCCGATATGACCGGGTACTCCCGTCACTGACTAAATAATACCCGTTATTCCCCTTGGTAGCCTCCACGCAGGCGAAGGCTTCCCCCGCCGGGATCACCGGGCCCCAGGTGGTGTTCAGAAAGTGATTGATCAGGGTTTCAATGTCATGCATGGTGCGGGCTTTCCGGGGCGGGGTTGCCCGGGGATGATCCGACTGATACTCGCCGGCCGGCATATTCTCCACACACTGCCGGATGATCCGCAAACTCTGGCGGATTTCTTCAATCCGTACCACCGCGCGATCATAACAATCCCCATGCGTGGCAGTCGGGATATCGAATTCAAATTGATCATACAGCGAATAGGGCCGCTTTTTGCGCCAGTCCCACTCGAACCCGGTAGCCCGCAGCCCCGGACCGGTCACGCCCCATTCGATGGCCTCTTCTGTGGTGTAGGCCCCGATTCCCTGGGTCCGTCCTTTAAAAATCCGGTTCTTCATCACCAGGGCGTCATACTCTTTCAGCTGTTTCGGCATGTAGTCCAGGAAATCCAGGATCATCTCGTCCCAACCCTCGGGCAGATCCTGGGCGACGCCGCCAATCCGGAACCAGTTCGGATGCATCCGGTCCCCGGTAATCGCTTCCACGATTTTAAAGATCCGTTCCCGGTCATTAAACATGTAGAACACCGGCGACATGGCCCCCACATCCTGCGCAAACGTTCCGTACCAGACCAGGTGGCTGGCAATCCGGAACAGCTCCGCCATCATCACCCGGATCACGCTGGCACGCTCCGGCACTTCGATACCCCCCAACTTTTCCACCGCCATCACATAGGGAAAATTATTCATTACCCCACCCAGATACTCCACCCGATCGGTATAGGGGATATAGGTGTGCCAGGACTGCCGTTCGCCCATCTTTTCTGCACCCCGGTGATGAAACCCGATATCCGGCACGGCTTCGACGATATTTTCGCCGTCCAGCTGAAGCACGATGCGCAACACCCCGTGGGTCCCGGGATGCTGTGGCCCCAGGTTCAGAAACATGAAGTCGGAGTCTTCACCGTGGCGTTGCATCCCCCATTCCTCCGGTTTGAACTCCAGGGCTTCCTGCTCCCGATCCTGTCGCTCATCCGGCAGGGTAAACGGTTCCATTTCCGTTGCACGGGCGGGATGCTCCTTCCGAAGCGGATGCCCCTCCCATGTCTGCGGCATCAAAATGCGGCGGAGGTGCGGATGCCCGTTGAAGGTGATGCCGAACATGTCATACACTTCCCGCTCATACCAATTACTATTTTGCCAGAGATCGGTAACAGAGTCTAATTCGGGGTATTCCTCGGTCAGCGGGACTTTAATGCGGAGGTTCGCATTACGGTCGAATGAAAACAGATGGTAGACCACACTAAACTGGCTGTCGGGCTGGCCCGCCCGGTGCTCCCGATCCCGCTCGTCGATGGCGGTCAGGTCATACAGCATCTTATAGGGTTTATCAACGCCGGTCTTGAGATGTCCTAGGACATCGCGAACCTGGTCTTTGGCTACCCAGAAT
>Ga0209918_1000696_pt1 | contig 20908 bp, 14 predicted proteins | sample SalPonD_shore_MG_FD_185712 | JGI IMG/M metagenome (GOLD analysis project Ga0209918, IMG submission 185712) | Salt pond soil microbial communities from South San Francisco under conditions of wetland restoration - Salt Pond MetaG... | ecosystem: Environmental > Aquatic > Marine > Intertidal zone...
ATCAATCTGGAGGCTAACACGAGGCTCGGTATAAAGCTGAGCTGCAGAATTTTCAAAAGTCAGCCGGTCTCCGATTACCAGTTTCCAGAATTTACCAAATCTCCAATTTCCATTCAGGTAGCTACTAAAGAAAGTGGATTGTTGATCAGAGAGTGTAGGCAGGTAAAATAGATCGGCCAGGCTTACGCGAGACTCAACATGATCCGCTTTTAGGCCTGTTTCAAGATTAAAATGAGGACTAAAACTGTAGGTGACATCCGTGCGGAAGATAAAATGGTGAATGTTATTTTCATTCCGTTGGGTGGGTAACCGGTTGGCAGCGCCCGCTGATTGAAGATCTTTGTATGCGGCTTCAGTAGAAAGTGCATAGTTTGTTGTATTGCTTGTTCCAATTAAATAACGATGGTGCAATCGGTTGGAGCTGAAACTGACCTGGGAGGATACATCCAGCCGGGATGAAGCAAGAAAATCATAAGTGATTTGTCCCATAAAGTTATTCCATTTATACTCGTCGCGGGCGTATAAATATTGAGGAAGATCTTGGGAAGAAGACGGTGCCTTTCGCAATAAATCAGTATTCACATAATTTTTACCTACATAAAACGAAGTGGATAATGTTTTATAGGAATCAATATCGTAGGTTGAAGCCAAATGCACATCATAAAAACGCACATCCGAAGTTTGTTTGCTGGGCTGGTAAAGCGCAGCATCATTATCGGAGCTAATTACCAAGTTAGTTACTAAAGGATCTAGCTGGTCCCATTTCTGAAGCGTATGCTTCAGTCGCGGCTCTTTGTATATATCCCAATAGTTTGACCGGGTGGCCATCATAATATTGAGCTTGGAATCTTCTTTTCCCGAAAAATGGAGATCGCCCCGCAAATTAACGCTGAGCGGGTCGCCCTGGATCATGGCCCGGTCTTTGGTAATGCTATCGACATCATGTTCCAGATCAATGAGTCCCGCAATTTGGCTTCCTTCGGTCACATCATAGCCGGCTTTATATAGTTTCACTTTGTTGATCGCAAAAGGACTAAAAGCACTGAACATTTCCCCAAAGCTATACGCATTATATACCGGAACGCCATCGAGCAGGATGCGATGTTCTCCCCGTTGACCGCCCTGCAGGTGGAGATCCGTCATCGGCAGGCCATACTGAACACCCGAGAACAGGCTGAGACTGCGGATGGCATCCTGCATTCTGCCGGCCGGCTCCCAGGGCGTATCCGGATTGACGGAGTGTTCACTGCCATCCCGACCCGGCAGCTGGGGCAGGTGATCCGTGACGATAATAGGAGTAAAATCCACCGGTTTGGGATTTAACGCTACTTTTTGGCGCCTGTGTTGATTGGGCCGGATGTGAATAGTTTTGGTAATGGCCTGGTATCCTACGTAACTGAAAATGATTTTGTAGGATCCGGTCATCAGGTGATTAAGTGTAAAGCTTCCCGAGGGGCCTGCGCTTGTCCCGCCCGAAGCGTCAGCTAGCATAATCGTGGCACCCGGCAGCGGTCCCCCTGTTTTTTGATCCACCACTTTACCGGCAAAAGAACCGTAGGCCGCATCTTTGGTAACCTTTTTAACGATTATGATAGTCCCGGACGAAAGGGTAAGGAAATCCAGATCAGTCCCGGCAAGAACATCCTTAAGTAATGGGTGGATTCTCTTATTCTGGATACGGCTATAGACGGTAAGGCCGGCCACAATTTTTGGATCATAAACCATATCGATGCCTGTCTTCGTGGCGATCTTTTCAAGTACGTTGGATAGCGGGTCCCCCCGAAAATCAAAGGAATATCGCTTACTATCACTATCCTGCGCATGTGCAGGAGTTGCTGCTATCACCAAAAGAATCAGGTAAAAAAGGATATAGGTTAATTTCTGAGACATTAACTAATTAGTTAATAATATTCTGTTCGTATATTTTTCATTTATAAACGCGATATCCATGGGCTGTTTTGGAAAATTGTAGTCCCTTTATTCGGCAAATATCTTTCAAAACCGATCCCACATTTTGGGGATTATTGTAGAAAGCCGTAAGCGTTTCGTTTGCTACATCCTTTGCCTCAAGTTGGATGGTTGTATTAAAACGGCGTTCCAGCTCGTTGAAAATCACCCGTAATGGTTGGTTGTTAAATATGAGCCTGTGGTTGCGCCACCCGGTAATACGACCAAGGGATACCGGCTGTGGATCGGTTGGTTTGTGCATATTGGCTGAAAGAGAGCTCAAGTTTCCGGGATGGATAATCACCGAACTGTCGGGGAGACCGGCCGGATAAAGATGCACCGCTCCTTCTGTTACCGTCACTTCTGTGGGTTGCTCCGGCTCATTGTGCCATGACCGCACGTTAAACTTTGTCCCGAGCACTTCTACGCGGGCATTATTCGCGCTGACGATAAAATGATCTTCTCCTCTTTTAACCTCAAAGAACGCTTCACCATTGAGTGTTATATGTCGATTAGTAATATCAAACAAGCGATTATATTCAATTTTGCTATCACTGTTCAATTCTACTGTCGAGCCATCCGGCAGCGTAACCGAGGTTATCTCACCGCGAGGTACAGTTATGGTTTTTGGGATGTACAAGTAGCCTGCCCCGGCGATGAGTAGTAGTACCGCTGCCGCAGCCACCCATTTCCATGATAAAAAGTTTTTCTTGGACTTCTTATGAAAATATGGATCTTCCAATCTCGTATTATCAATATAAGAATGAACTGTAGATAGGGCGTTTTCAATATCCAGATCTGTAATTTTTGGGGTTGGCGGTTCGGCATTGGCACTCTTCTCCCAAATTTCACGTACTCCTGCTCGTTCGTCGTCGGAAAATTGTTCAAAGATATCAGTTTCACTCTTGCTGTTATGTCTGGTTTTGTCAGTCATAACCTACCTCGTTTATTTCTTTTTTGTAAAGTTCATAGCGGTCTCTCAAATGCTTTAGGGCCGCTACAATATGATTGTTGACCGTATTTGGAGACACCTCCATCACACTCGCAATTTCGTCGTGATCGAGTCCCTCAAAACGGCTGAGTTCAAAAGCCTCACGCTGTCGCTCGGGCAGGTCGCAGATCCACTCCTTAAGCAAATCCATGAGATGGTCGGATTCTTCTTGCGGATTTGTGTTTTCCACGGATTCAAATTGGGAGCTATCCACCGATTCAAGTCCCACGGTTTCTTTGGAATGATCCCGCAGGTAATTCAGCGAACGATTCCGCACGGCCTGGTATAAATATGCTTTTACTGACTGTTGAGGATCAAGGTCCTCCCGCTTTTGCCATAGTGCGACAAACGTATTTTGTACGATGTCTCCGGCAATAGCTTTACGGTGCACATATTTAAAAGCGAAATGGACAAGCCGGGGGTACAAGCACCGAAAGAGGCTGTCAAAGGCCTTTCGGTCCGACTCCGAAATCTTCTGTACCCAAATACGTATTTGTTCAGCAGACAACTTGTTTACCCATTAATTGTAATAGTTATACACATCCTATCAGAAGTATAACTATTGATGGTGAAATTTTTTGGGATTCTCTTTGAAAGGGCACTAGATAATGTAGTAATGCACTACTGTTATCTTATGAAGCTGCAGTGATATCTGTGGTATTATCTACAGTGTAAATAATGTAAAAGCCGGACAGACATTGATAATAGAGGAACGAATCTATCACTTAAGAAAGGAACTGAAACAACAAAAGCCCTGCGTCCGCAAGGCTTTCTTTCAAGTAACTATTATTAATATACGGGGATTATCCTATACGGAACAAGTATTTTTAAAGTTAGTAGGATAACAGGTATGTAATATATAAGTAATAATAATCTATATTAATTCTTTAGTAAATTAATAACAAATACATCATTTTCTATTGATACTTTTTAAATATAGAATACTTCTTGGATTTGTGCGGGATTTTGAAAAATAAGATTGATTGATTTCATTGTGCTCAAAAATATTTCTTAGGCATCTCATTAACTCATTAGCCATTAAATTCATATTGGCGTATTTTCTCGTTCGCTCTTTTCAAATGCTCCCATTAGCACGTTGTAATCTGTAATTAAATTTAGTCATGAGCGATACCACTGGAAAAAGTCCACTCGCACAGCTGTTTCACTATCTTAAATCGTATAGAAAAAAAGTAACCTTGGCGACAGTTTATTCGGTACTGAATAAACTGTTTGATTTGGCTCCTCCTGCCCTTATCGGTGTAGCCGTGGATATTGTTGTAAAAGGAAAAGAAAGTCTGGTGGGACGCATTGGAATTACCGAGCCTGCTAATCAGCTTATCTTTTTAGCAGGTTTTACGGCATTGATTTGGATTTTGGAATCGACCTTCCAATACTTGTTTCAAGTCTATTGGCGGGATTTAGCCCAGATAACTCAGGATAATCTCCGCAAAGATACCTATAGCCATATTCAAGACTTGGAAATGGCCTATTTCGAGGATCAATCAACCGGCGGACTGATTGCAATCCTCAATGATGATATCAATCAACTGGAGCGATTTCTGGATCATGGAGCCAATGACATGATCCAGGTAGCGGTCACCGTTTTGGTCATAGGTTCTATCTTTATGTTTTCGGCCCCCCAAATTGGCTGGATGGCGCTGGTACCCATGCCGTTTATCATCTGGGGATCGGTATGGTTTCAAAAAAAGCTGGGGCCACGTTACCGGGAAGTACGGGACCGGGCCGGAGATTTGAGCAGTCAGCTGGCCAATAACCTGGGAGGTATTGCTACTATCAAAAGCTTTGGTACAGAAGAATACGAAAATCGTCGGGTCGCTCGTCTTTCGGAGATTTATAAGAAATCCAACCAGAGAGTGATCCGTCTGAGTTCGGCCTTTGTGCCTCTTATTCGTATGCTCATACTTACCGGATTTATTGGTATTCTCATCTTTGCCGGTCTGAGAACTCTGCGCGGGGAAATGGCGGTCGGACTTTATAGCATGCTCATTTTTATCACACAACGACTGTTATGGCCTTTAACACGACTTGGTGAAACCTTTGATCTCTACCAACGGGCGATGGCCAGCACCCAGCGTGTGATGGGATTATTATCAATTGAGGAGAAGTTGGATGACGGGACTGTTTCCCTGGATACCAGTGAAGTTGATGGAGAATATAAGTTTGAGAATGTTGATTTTGCTTACCGAACCGGCGGAACTGTGCTCCGGGATTTAAATCTGAAGATCGAAGCAGGGCAAACGGTAGGGATTGTGGGAGCTACAGGAGCCGGTAAAAGCAGTCTCATCAAACTATTAATGCGGTTCTATGATGTCACAAACGGACGTATTTTGCTGGATGGGAAGGATATTCGGGAATATAAGCTTAACGACTTGGTTAATGCCGTAGGCTTAGTAAGTCAGGATATATTTTTGTTCCACGGCACCGTCATTGAAAACATCCGCTATGGAACCTTTAATGCCAGTAAGGAGCAAATATTAGAGGCCGCAAAAATGGCCGAGGCTCATGACTTTATAGTAGAACTTGACCAGGGATACGAAACGTTTGTAGGCGAACGTGGACAAAAACTATCTGGAGGACAACGCCAGCGTATTTCGATCGCACGAGCCATCCTGAAAAATCCGCCTATTCTAGTTTTGGATGAAGCCACCTCGGCCGTCGATAACGAAACAGAGGCTGCTATCCAACGGTCGTTGGCAAAGATTTCTCACGATCGCACAACTATCATTATTGCCCATCGGCTTTCAACAATCCGTCACGCCGATAATATTTTTGTGCTTGATCAAGGCCGGCTTGCCGAATCCGGAACACATGAAGAGCTGATCGCCCAGAAAGGCATTTATGAGCAACTTTGGGAAGTGCAGTCTGGAGAAGCTGTAGTATAAAACTAAGGAGTTATTATGGTTTATTATAACCTCATTTGTCACTATAAATTATCGGGAAGGGTTTAATAGCATTTTTTAAGAGAGCTTTGCAAAACCCGGTGTCACCCTGAATTTAGTTCAGGGTCTTTTGCTAAAAGCCCGTTAATAGCTTTTAAGGGATAAAGCAGTAGATGCTGAAAGAGATACTGAGACAAGCTCAGCACTGAAGGTTCAGCATGATACGGAGGGGTTGTGCAAAGCTCCCCTATAATGCCATTTTATCTGAATTAAAGGGATGGGAAATATTACTCAAATCATGTAATTGCTTTAAAATATTTCGTTAATATTATATTAATATATAATTATATAAGGTTTTAAATTTATAATTAATAAATAATTTAGTTATAATTTTGTCGTCGCTAACATCCTTATAATAAATTCGATCAGTTATGTCGATGACGAAGAGGTTTGCCCTCATTCCTTTTGGACTGCTTTTAGTCGTTGTAATTTTAAGTTTGATTTTTCCGGGCTTGCCTGGTACCCAAGCCATTCACTTTGGGAAAATAGACTCTGGGGATACCGCCTGGATGCTTATTGCTACTGCACTGGTGCTGGTCATGACTCCTGGCCTGGCCTATTTCTATGGCGGGATGGTCAAGAAGAAGAATGTAATTTCAACCATGCTGCAAAGTTTTATCAGCATGGCCGTAATTACCATTATTTGGGTGATTGTTGGGTTTAGTCTCGCTTTTGGAAAAGACGTAGGCGGAGTCGTCGGCAATCCCGCAACATTTTTTATGATGAAGGGGGTTTTCAGCGGCAACCACTGGCCGGGGGCTCCAACGATTCCGCTGATCTTATTTGCCATGTTTCAGCTCAAATTTGCTATCATCACCCCAGCACTTATCACTGGGGCCTTTGCCGAGCGTATCAAATTTACCGCCTATATTCTTTTTATTTGTCTCTTTTCGCTGTTTATATACGCGCCGTTGGCTCATGCGACCTGGCATCCTGATGGAATCTTAGCGCAACTCGGTGTACTTGATTTCGCAGGTGGAACCGTAGTTCACATGAGTGCGGGATGGGCGGCTCTGGTTAGTGCACTCTACCTAAAGAGGCGCCACGAACCCGCACATGAACCCGCACGCATCAGCTATGTGATACTTGGTACAGGATTGCTCTGGTTCGGATGGTTTGGCTTTAATGCAGGCTCTGCTTTCAAGGCCGATGGCTTGGCTGCAACTGCGCTTGCAACAACAACCTGTGCATCAGCCGCCGCCGCATTTACCTGGATCATTTTCGATGCCCTTCGGGGACGTAAGCCGTCGGCTATGGGCACTTGCATCGGTACGGTCGTGGGTTTAGTTGCCATCACCCCGGCAGCTGGATATGTCTCGATTTCTCAATCATTGACCATTGGTATTATCAGCAGCCTCGTAAGCAATCTTATGGTTGAGTGGCGGTCCCGAACTTCAATCGATGATACGCTGGATGTTTTTCCCTGTCATGGAGTGGGAGGAATTATGGGGATGATCCTGACGGGCGTCTTTGCTCACAAGAGCATCAATCCAGCGGTTACCACGAATGGTCTGATCTATGGCGAAACCGGTTTATTCACTGCTCACATCATCGGCCTGATTGGGGTATCCATTTTTGTAATCATCGGGACATGGGTTCTGCTCAAAATCACTGATTTTTTGATTCCTTTACGTGTATCAGAGAAAGACGAGCTCGAAGGGCTCGACCTTAGTCAGCACGGAGAGACGCTATAGCAGTCGTATAAGGGTAATAAGTCAAATGCTTATTTAGGATATGACATCTTGCCGGTAGCAATCATCCAGTGGTGGAGCTGATGGTGGGCTCCTTCGGCAATCAGCCCGATATATCCTAGCGCTCGAATTTTTGCTACATCTTCGGGATTAGTCGAGGTACAGCTCACCAGCCAGTTGCCGTTTTGTTGAAGCCTGGTATTCATGTCCCAGCCCTTCTCTTTTTTTAGCATGGAAGGATGCATGGCAAATAAATGTTTCAAGGCAAGCTGTGCCCGTTTGTTTTGCGGATGAACTAGAAACTGCACTCCCTTTGAGAGGTCTTTTTTATTAAGAACTTCCACTTCCTCGGTAAAGGCTTTCATATCAAGCAGGTGCCGGCGTAAGGCTTCAATATCAACCTTTTCCCAGTTCGTAGCAGGATCCGCCTCCAAAGCCGAAATGGTTTCCTGGATGGTGCCAAAAATATCGTTACCAGGTTCAGTCAGAGGTGTTTTTGTTTGCCCCTGTGCCTGCAATCTGACATTCATTGCCAGCGTTAATAAGATAATCCAACAACCGATTTTTAAATAATTATGATTATAATGAGCCTTTATCCAATAGGGATGAAAGAAATTAATCACGGTCTTTTTTGATTTTTAAAGTTTAGATGCGAGCGAATTTTGTTAATATAAAATAATTGTTAATTACATCAGCAACGGTATATAAGAACATTAATTTATTTTAGATAAGCTAATCGACAGATAATTTATATGAGATTTGGAAGTGTTGACAATCCCGGTAAAATAGATTTTACCCTACCCGAAGATCATCACGATACCAGACGGGTACTTTTAAAGGATAAGCACTCCGGAACGCCTAATCTTTACGTGGGATGTGGCAAGTGGAACAGCCGGGATTTGAAGGATCTTTATCCCAAGGGGGTAAATGATGAATTGGAATATTATGCAACCCAATTTAATGCCGTGGAACTAAATGCTACTTTTTACCGGAATTATTCTGAGGATCAAATTGCCGCCTGGCGGGATAAGACAACCGATCATTTTAAATTCTTTCCCAAAATCCCCAGCTATATCAGTCACAGAAAGTGGCTTTCGGAGATAGAGGCCGATGTGCAATCCTTTCTTAAGAATATTTCGGCCTTTGATAACAAACTAGGCACCATCTTTTTACAGTTAAAAGAACAGTTTGCTCCCAAGTACATGGACCGTGTGGTCAATTTTGTTGAATCCTGGCCCCCTAACCTACCGCTGGCCATCGAATTTCGTCACCCCGACTGGTATGGGGATGCACCCGTCGCCAATGATCTGTATCAGCTTCTGGAAGAACATAATGTAGCCAATGTGATTGTGGATACGGCGGGCCGGCGTGATCTGATGCATATGCGCCTGTCCAACAACGAGGCTTTTATTCGCTATGTGGGCGCAAATCATCCCACCGATTATTCCCGGCTGGATGACTGGGTTCAGCGATTGAAGGTGTGGAATGAGCAGGGATTGAAAAATATTCATTTCTTCGTTCACCAGAACGAGGAGCAGGAATCCCCCCGGCTGGCCGCCCATTTTATCGAGCTGATGAATAAAGAGTTAGGAACTGATTTGGCCATCCCCAAGACATTGAGTGATAGTCAGAAGGATTTGTTCTAAGAGTCTGTCGGACTTAGGTGATCAGATAAAGAGGCAGTTTTCTAGCAGGCAGTGTGCAGTAGGCGGAGCTGCTCCGTTGGATTTTAATTCGTCCCAATTTAGTAATCCTGTAACATATTGTTCCCCAATTACTCTTGAAATAAAGGTTAGCAAATTCGGGGTACAAAATTTATGGTTAACCGTTTCAAGAGACATACACCTTTCAGCTGGGGACTGTATATACTGGCAATTATCTGTTTTACGATATTGCCAATGCGATCCTCCGCACAGATCACCATAAAAGAGAAGCTGCAATTAGGAAATCAGCTTTCAACAAAGCAAAAATCGACAAACCAACAGCCTTCTTTGTTTTCCTTTTGGGGGCCTCCTCAAATGATTGCCTCAAAAAGTGGAAAATTGAAAATATATCTTAACGAGCTGGAGCGATATCACGACGCCATCCCCGATTCCGCTGCTTTGGTCATTCATATCCTTAATAAGGAAAAGGATCTAAAAAAACGTATTGCACTTAAACAACATCTGGATACCGTTTTGGTATCGCAGGGTACGTATGGATGCCCCGGGGATTGGTATTTTTATGGATCCGGGCCTTTCAGGTATTCCCGAACGACCGGTAATCCAACAGGGCAGGATGGAATGGTAAATAACTTGCATGGACAAAGAAAAGAAGGGGAAAGATGGGTATCCTACTCTGATCAGAATAAGAATTATGCTGGTAGGAGGAGGTTATCAATTTCCTGGCGTCCTCCGGAAATAACAAATAACTATCGGCGGCCTGATCCGACTATTAGGCGTAGTTTTATGGAGTTCAATTTTTCTATTCCACCCCAGGTAAAAGTAAAAAATGCAACACTGACAATTGAACAAGGTTCGTTATTATCCGAAACGGATCCGAATTACTTAGAACCTGATAAATATATCTACCTGTATAAAGTCAGTGATGCCTGGAGTAGCAGTTCGCTGACCTGGAATAATCAGCCGGGGATATACGGAGATCCTATCAAAATAAAGAAATCGTCCCGGCACAATATAAATGATGTTTACCTTTGGTTCGATATCAACGTGGCACCTTTTGTTAAAAACTGGATTGCCAACCCAAACGGCAACTATGGAGTACGCTTCAGTTTAAAAGGAGGGGACGGATCCGATGCTCTTTCATTTTATAGCGGTAATGGCCCTGAATATACTCAACCCGTCCTCAGCATTGACTTTACCAACCCAAAGTGGAGTCGCAAAAATTCTGTTATTACCGTAGGCAATGTTAGCAAGGGGGATACCGTCCGGTTTACCTATGATAATTTGGGAGGTCCTCAGGATTATAGCAATGTCATCGGTCCGATCAATCACTATTATTATCAATTCAGGGGGATCGAAGATGCCGTCGATACTTCAAAAGTTAAGCAAGGGTATGCTCTTTCCTTTTTAAATACACAAAAAAGCAACCTTTGCCGATCAAGTTGGCTGCCGACGGAATTTATGGGAGCCTTTGCCTTTGTAGCGGGCGCAGCCGGCGACAAGATTATGCTGGGAGAGACAAAATATTATGCGGCCGTACGAGAAGATCCCGGTGATCCTTCGAGCGATATCAAAATTAAGCGGGTAGAAGCAGGTTCTTCAGCTTCGCCTGCCGTACCGGACGGTTTGGTTGCCGGTGCTTTTGGTGACCATCCCATTGAAGTCCTTTCCGGCGGTAAATCGGGCGTATATTGGAGTCGAAAATGGGCTACTATAAACGATGATGGGACCGTAAAACAAGGCGATCTCCCCTCGGGAATGATCCGGGTAATAGGACGCTATTGGTCAGCCGATAAAGATTACAAGGTGAAGCTGCAAGCTACCAGCGGGGGCTCCAGCGCCAGTCTTAAAATCAGTGTGGTGAAGCCGGACCGGTTGGGAAATGATACGGATGAAAAAACTTATACGGATGCATTACAAAAGAACTATGATTTGGATAGTTTAGCTATTCATTATGGAGGAAAATATGGTATCCCGCCACAATTTTTGAAGGGGATGATTTCACAGGAATCATCTGGAAAAGCCGCATACCGTTATGAAGAAAATACGGATTACAAATATGAGATGAATGATAGGACAAATTATCCGGATGTTAGGAGACGAATGGAAAATAATTTTTATTGGATTGCAGATAAGAATGATGAAGGCAATCCGCCAATCCCGGCAAACCATATTGTATTTGAAAACCAAGGGTATGGTGGTAGCTATCCTGGCTTTGTAGGTACAATGTTTGATGTGTTTAAGAAGAAGCGAGAAGATGAAATAGAAAATAGGTTTGAAATTCAACAACAGCTAAAGAACTATAAAGATGTTGTAGAAAGAGAATTGAAAGATCAAGCTGTACCGAATGATTCTATCCAAATAAAAGCAGATAAAATTGCAAACAGCCAGTTGAATGAATGGATTAAGAATGAATATCGAGGTGGTTTATCAAGTATAGCTAAACAGACGAGAATAGTTGCTTCATATGGACCACTACAATTAATGTACTTATATGGTTTTTATGAGAATACTTATCCTGAGAACAGGGTTTATTTACCTGAGACAATGAATGAAGATGTTAATGTAGGTATAAAGTATGCAATAAAATTTTTTATTTATAGGAAATTTAATCAGTCATACTCTGATACTGATGCAAAATTTTCTCAAAATAATAACTGGCCTCATGGGTTTGAGGAATCACTTCGGAGAGGGGCTAATGTGTATAATGGCAATAACGGAAGCTCCACGGGTAAAGGTTATGGAGATAAAATATGGGTTTGGGCACGAAAATATGAGCTGGAAAATTAATTTGATTAGTCAATTTATTATATATGTATAAAATTATAAAATACTCAAAAAAATGGATATTGATGATTTTTGGGATTTTGTTTTCCCTCCAAGCATTTGGACAGTCAGCTAATCAATATTACTACAAAGGACCAATCGAAACCCAGCTATCTAATATCTACGATCAGAAATATGAATTATACAAGGCTATTGAAGTAGATTCTGTAGTAGGCACCAATAAAGGGTCCCCCACGGTGATTGGAGATCCGTATAAAACTTTACAGGGAAGTATTCTATTTGCAGCCAGAGATCAGCAAACCGACTGGAGAGTGGGAGTTTATAGGAAGGGGAGCATTATATGGTTGGCTGATCAGCTATTTGAATGCAGCAATATCCATTTTTATGGGGCTTCAGATTTGAATTTAGATGGAAAAGTTGATATTGCTGTTAATTGTGTGGAATGGACCAATACGGTTTTTATTGGATGGTTGTGGATTTATAGCTGGAATGGTGATACTGGTACTAGGATAAATGCGATTAAAGAAAACGGATTAAGCCAGCTTCAATCATCTTATTCAGCTTCTTTTGGTTTCTTGGACTTAGATGGTGATGGGACAATGGAAATTCGAGCTCGGGGTATCGGTAATAAAGCAGATGAATGGGTTTACTGGAGCTGGAATGGTAAATTATATGGTGATTGGCCAACTACACCAAAGGCTCCAAACAACGGATTTTATCCAGCTGATATGGCGAAAGCGGATATCCAGGCAAGTGTAGAAAAAAATGATACATCTTTTGTTTACAATTACATCGTGCAGAGCAGGGAGACAAGTAAACGAGGTATTAGTGAATTTCATATCGATCATGGAAGCATGGAAAAAAACGGTAATGCCCCTGAGGGTTGGCAATTCTATGGTTCCAGGGCTGAGTTGCCAATTGACTGGATATTTAAAAGAGAAAATACTGAGTACCTGATAAAACCAAATGAAGTAAAAAATGGTTTTACTGTATATTCAAAACAACTCCCGGGCATTTACAATTTTTATATCCGAAGTGAACATGAGCTTCCGGATTTGAACTCATCAGTATCCTATCAAATGAAAATTAAAGATGAGCGTACAAATAGTTTTAAGGGGATGACGATTTCTCCCGGAATTTTCCCAGCGAATGTTTTACCATCGGTCGTAAGGGATTCCCTAAGCTCCTACACTTCTAGAGCCTGCAACCTGGGATGGGTCACCAACAAAGGCATCTGCCGCAGCTTGCAGGCCACACTGGACAACGTGCAAAGACAACTGAAGGCCGGGAAAACAAAGACGGCGGCCAACGGCATTCAATCCTTTATCCATGAAGTGGAGGCCCAGAAAGGCAAACATCTGACCAGCGAAGGCTACGGGCTGCTGTACTTTAATGCCCGTTACCTGCTGGACCGGCTAAACAAAACGCAATAACAGCAACCGAACGAGGCTACAAAATTAAGAATAACCGGCCTCCAGAAAAATTAAATGAACTAGAAACTTTTTTCCCTTTTGCAATGGGCTTTCACATAAAAAATTTTAAAAAAATAAAAGATTCGTTCAATTTAGGTACTAATGATTGGAAAGAAGGATATGAAACAATTTGGCAAAGAATGTTTCATTATTGGAATCCGGGAATGAGTAATTATGAAGAAGATATAGCCAGTTTCAGTTTAAAATTTGAGCCTCAAAAATAATATATAGAAGCATGAAAAAACTAATCTTTTTTATAACATTATTCTACTTCGTAGGGGCATTTGAATTAACTGTATATGCTCAAGTAACACAAGAACAGGTTACCCAACAGATTGAGTCTTTTCTAAAAGAAAATACTGGAGCAAATTATTCAGTATCCGCTCATAGTTTTAATAAAATTTCAAAAGAATCAAGAAGGGATTTATTTCAGGATCCATATGGTACGTTAAAGGATACTTATCTGTTTGAGGCGGCTTTACTTAATACCCCAAAAATGCAGCCTCATGGAATTATAGGAATTTATAAAAAAGGCAAAGTATTATGGCATTCAAAACCATTATATACTGCGGGAACTGAGATAGGTTTGGGGTCTATATACCGTACAATGGATATAAACAATGATAACAAAGTTGAACTTATTGTTAGTTGGACAGTTCCAGTTGATGGTAGTTTCGGACCCAAATATGGATGGATATTCAGTTGGGATGGATCTGAAGGAAAAAATATTACTGAAACTGATGAGGATGGAGTCTCTGTCATTGAAACACACGAAGCGGGTGCGTTTTATTTTGTTGACGTTAATGGAGATGGAATATTGGAAATTTATACAGACCGTGCTATTTCTCAGGAAAAACCCATTAAATATAAACGAATATTTTATAGTTGGAACGGACAAAAATATGGGGTATGGCCCGATACACCACATCCACATCTAAATACTTTTTATCCACGGGATAGACTCAATGTAACCGTACATGCTTCCATAAGATCTGCAGATAAGCTTTTACGATTTCAATATATTGTTGCCAACAAGAAAGTTAGCCAACAAGGGCTCAATGAGTTTTATCTGGTATCCCGTACAAAATCAACCCAAAAACATACTACAAAAACGGGATGGAGATTTTCAGATAAAAACCGCACAAATTTTTTCTATTGGTCCGATTGGGGAATGGAGTCAAATGTGATTCCGCCCGGAAAGTCAGATTCCTCGTTTACATATTCTACAAGCGCCCTGCCGTTTATAGCCCGTTATTATATTCAGGGAGCTAATGAAACGCCCACCGATGTGTCATTTGAAGAAATAGTAGAAGACATTAAAACAAACTCCGTTACGGGCTATACGCTCGGTCCTTACGATCCCCCCAAACCCTTTGATGCCGGAGTTTTTACCGACTCCCTGTATTCTTTTACCCGCCAGGCTTGTGATTTGGGATGGGTCACCAACAAAGGCATCTGCCGCAGCCTGCAGTCCAAGTTGGACAACGTGCAAAAACAACTGAAGACGGGAAAAACCCAAACGGCGGCCAACGGTATTCAATCCTTCCTCAACGAAGTCGAAGCCCAAAAAGGCAAGCACCTGACCAGCGAGGGCTACGGGCTGCTCTACTTTAATGCAGAGTATTTGTTAAAAGGGTTGCAGAAAGGAACAAACAGAGGGCAATGAAATCATTAATATTTATCATATCGTGGTTGACTGTAGTTGTCCTTGGAAGAGGTTCAGTTGGATATGCTCAGATAAGAGAACCAGGCGTGAGGCAAATAGATTATGAGACCATACAAAATAGTCTTGATCAAAAAAAGGGTTCAGGATACAAAGTTATTGGTATCGTTAATTTTGATAGCGCCCAAACACCTGCTCCGAGGATATTTGAGAAACCGGTTAGGGATCCCTACGGTACTCTTAAAAATTGTTATTTATTCTTTGCCTCTGGAGATTTTAGTTCTGGCAGTAAAAATAACAGAGGAGAAATAATAGGTATTTATAAGGCCCGACATATACTCTGGCTTTCGAGCCCCTTAGCAACCCCTATTAATTTTTCTGGTGGTAAATTTACTGGTTCGCTGGATTTAAATAAGGACAACAAGGTAGATTTAATAATTACATTATTCTCGGGTATGAGAAGCCAGAAAGAGGTACTTTGGATTTACAGTTGGGATGGTAGTACCGCAAGTCCAATTGTTGATACTGATGCTAAAGGCCGATCTAATTTAACCATTCGACGTGGATCTTCCGAACTAATTGATATTGAACCCGATGGCATACTGGAAATAAAAGGAAAAGATATAGAGGGTAACCCAATAGTTTATAGTTGGAATGGGCAAAAATATGGGGATTGGGGAGCATTACTTCCCCAAAAACTGCCTCGCGATCATTTTAATGCCCAAGTTCAGGCTAATATTAAGACAGAGCATGATCACCCTGCATATTTTTTTACAATCCATAACCAAGCTGAAAGCTTACAATCCATAGAACAGTTTGCTGTAAAAAATTTATCAATTGCCCCTAAAAATGTTATAAAACCAGAAAATTGGGACTTTAATCCATATGTCAAATATCATCTAATAAGTTGGCAAGTTTCTAATTTTTTAGTTGATCATCCAGACGCTTTGATTGAGCAAGGTAAAACAATCTCATCTTTTAGTTTTACAACTAATGGACTTCCACGCCCAGCAATATTTTATTTAAAAGGAAACAACGGTAAACTTTCTTTTAATACCAAGGATTTAATCACCAACTCGGTAAAAGGAACAACGCTCGGTCCTTACGACCCCCCCAAACCCTTTGATGCCGGAGTTTTTACCGACTCCCTGTATTCTTTTACCCGCCAGGCTTGTGATTTGGGATGGGTTACCAACAAAGGCATCTGCCGCAGCCTGCAGGCCAAGCTGGACAACGTGCAAAGACAACTGAAGGCCCGGAAAACAAAGACGGCGGCCAACGGCATTCAATCCTTTATCCATGAAGTGGAGGCCCAGAAAGGCAAACATCTGACCAGCGAAGGCTACGGGCTGCTCTACTTTAATGCCCGTTACCTGCTGGACCGGCTAAACAAGACGCAATACCCCAAAAAGGAGAGGCTATGAAACGCTTGCTATTGGTGATCATCGTATGCGGGCTGGCAGGGACCTCCCGTGCTTTTGCGCAGGACTCGCTTAAGACCAAAGATTTTTTATACCGGCGAATGGAAAAGTACACCCGCGGCCTTTCCAATAAGTACCAACCGAACAAGACGGTTCCGCAAAAGCCCAAAGAACCGGTAGCCCCAAAGGGAAACAAACCCTTAAAGAGCTATAACGTGCCTGCGGCTACTACCGGCAATAAACTTGCATTGTCGGTAGCCAATAGCATGGATCGCTCGTTGGAGGGCATTACCGTGCAAATAACCCATTTGCCCGACTGGATGACGGTAGAACGCAACAAGCAATCGATCAGTCTTGCAAAAGGAGGCCAGACGAACATTACTTTTTCCTTCGATATTTCCCCACAAGCTCCGGTTGGCAAACAAGCTACCCTTACCCTGGAAGCCTCGGGAGATTCAGATTATCGATGGGCTAAGCAAATTGGGGTAAAAATTATGGCTCCCGGGCGGTTCAAGCTCATGCCTAACTACCCCAACCCCTTTAATCCCACCACAATCATCCGGTATCAACTACCGGCCAAAATGGACGTCCAGGTCACCATCTACAACGTACTGGGGCGCCGGGTGGCCACCCTGGCCAATGCCACCCAGAAAGCGGGACAACATGAGTTGCGGTGGGATGCCAGCCAGATGGCCAGCGGACTTTATTTTTACCGGGTAGTTGCCAAAGGGCCCGGGTCCAAGAAGATTGTTAAGCAAAAGAAGATGACGTTGATTAAGTAAGTCCTCATTTCCGGTTTCAAGGTTGGAACTTCAACCATTCCAGAAATCAGGACACAAGGTGTAACCCTGCGAAGGTAGGACTGCTCTAATTCTTTCTTGTCATTTCCCTAATTTCTTCTAATTTATCTTAATAAGCGGTTATTTCTAATAACCTTAGGTGTTCCGTGGCAGGTGCTCAACAACATATCCGGTTTTGTACCACTCCTGATGGAGTCCAACTTGCTTACGCTACTTCCGGGAGCGGGCCGCCGATTGTACGTGTAGCAAACTGGCTGACTCACCTCGATTGGGATTGGAAAAGTGCAATCTGGAAACACTGGTTTCGTGAGTTCTCGCAGAATAATACTCTTGTTCGATACGATATTCGTGGGTCGGGGTTGTCGGATCGTTCCGTCGATGAACAAGGCATTAAAGCATGGGTACGGGATCTTCATACGGTTGTTTCCGATTTAGAGCTCGAGAGCATTACCTTAATGGGACTTTGTCAGGGAGGAGCCATAGCTATTGCTTATGCCGCTTGTTACCCCGAAAGAGTAAATAAACTAATTTTATTCGATACTTATACTCGTGGAGCATTTATAGAGGGAACTCCAGCAAAGTACAAACAGGAAGCGCTGGCTTTGGCCCAGATGATCAATGTGGGATGGGGACGCAAGGCTAACGCTTTTCGAAAAGTTTTTGCTGATTTGTTAATGCCGGATGCTTCCGATGAGCAGCGCGACTGCCTGGCCGAATTGGAGCGAAAGTCTGTTTCTCCTGAAATGGCTGCTCGATTGTGGACCGCTTTTCACAAAATTGACGTCCGCAAGCGCGCTCGACAAGTAGAGGTCCCCACGACCATTTTTCATGTAACGAGAGACCGGCTGGTTCCCTTTGAGGAAGGCCGAAAACTGGCAGGACTTATCGAGCATGCGCGTTTCATTCCTTTGGAGGGTAGCAATCATATTCTCATGGAAAACGATAAGGCCTGGGAACAGTTTCTTTCGGAAGTAAGGTGCTTTATTGAAATGGAGAATACTGCAAGTCATGCAAATGCAAGTGCATATACCCCGTGTGATGAGCTTAATGAGCTGACTTCCCGGGAACAAGAAGTATTGGAGTTATTAGCGCAGGGATTTAATAACAAACAGATTGCCCAAACACTTTTTATCAGTCCTAAAACTGTGCGCAACCACGTGTACCGTATCTTCAATAAATTACAAGTAGATAATCGGGGGAGGGCAATCGTCTTGGCCCGGGAAGCGGGATTGGGAAAAGACGGAGTGTCCTAGGGTGATTTATGTAACCAACAGTAAATATTATTTAACTGGGGACTTTGCCCAACCCATCCGTGGCATGCTGAACCTTCAGTGCTGAGCTTGTGTCAGTATCTCTTTCAGCATCTACTGCTGTATACCTTTAAAGCTATTAACGGGCTTTTAGCAAAAAAACCAGAACTAAATTCAGGGTGACTCCGGGTTTTGCAAAGCTCTCTAACAATAGAGTAAGCACAGTTCTATCTCATACTCACTTTATTTAGGACAATAGTCCCTACGATGTTACTGGCATTGCGCAAAAAAAACTGAAAATTGAGTCGTTTGACTCATGATAATTTTCGATTTGTCCTATAGTTTAATTGTGTAGAAAAAATTATTCGACTCAGAGGGAGCCGGATACTAACAAAAAAAAGATGGGATTGAGTTATGAAACGAGTAATCGCTTTTATCTATGGTGTGATATGTTATGTAATCTTTTTGGTGACATTTTTGTATGCCGTTGCTTTTATTGCCAATATCCAAATACCTAATTATGTATCAAAAACGATCGACAGCGGAACTTCAGGCCCGCTTGTGATATCCGTAATTATTGATGTGGTGCTTTTGGGCATTTTTGCCCTGCAGCACAGCGTGATGGCCCGCCCGGCCTTTAAAAAATGGTGGACAAAGATCGTACCTAAATCTGTTGAACGGAGCACCTATGTGTTGTTTGCCAGCCTTGCTTTACTGCTTATGTACTGGCAATGGAAGCCGCTGCCAGATCTGGTTTGGGATGTTCAGACAAGTGTCGCAAGAACGGCACTGTGGACATTATCAGGATTGGGATGGTTTCTGGTCTTAAGTGGCACGTACATGATCAGCCACTGGCATCTGTTCGGACTTAAACAAGTGACAGATAATCTAAAAGGTAATGTACCTTCAAATCCGAAATTTCAGATCAATGGCTATTATCGATTTTTACGTCATCCGCTGATGTTGGGATTTATTATTGCCTTTTGGGCTACCCCATCGATGAGTGTGGGGCACTTGCTATTTGCCGGATTAAGTACGGGGTATATCCTGATTGCTTTGCGATTTGAGGAAGGTGATTTAATCCATTTCTTTGGTGACAAATATCTGAATTACAAAAAACGTGTTCCCGGCCTGTTTCCCATTCGCTTTAGCAGTAATAAAGAAAGCCTGCAAGAGAAAGCAGAGTACTAAAGTTGATTTCGTTCTCGGCTGTTAGATAATTTATTCTGAAACAAACTGCAGGTGCTCGGCCCGTAGCTTCCGGGAATAGGGATATCTAGCAGCCGGGCCCGGTGATGGATCGCCAGGCTCAAAAAGTGGTGAATGACTTCGTACCTTGTCATTTCGTCTAAACTTAACTTTATCGCCGTTATGGTTTCTCTTTAAATCCTTTGAGAAATAATGGTATCACTTCAATAAAAATTACTTCCTTCTTTTTTCAAATGACTGATATAATTATTATTGGACTTTTATCTATAAACCCGGAAATGACGATATTGGTCCCTTTTTCGATTATCTTATCATCTAATAATCCAGAACAGATAAAGTAAGGCAAAACCGGTGAGAAATATCATCCCGCCCCAGCTTAGCCATTTAAGCCAGGAGTTGGGCCGGCAATCATCAGGCACGTGATCGGCTGTGACCAAGCGATAGTTGAGGTAGGCCAGCACCGGGGCCGTCAAGAAAGAAAGAGTCGTTGCCAGGTCAACCATCAGTTTGAACGAGTCGCCCAAAAAATACAGCACGCCCAGTGAGAGCAAGGAGATAAGTACCAGCAGGATGCGATAGATGCGAATATTATCTGCATCATTAAACGTTTCCGGTAAAAGGACCTCCAGCATGCGTCGGCTAACTCGTGGGTAGGCATCGGTTACGGTGAGCGTAGTGCTGAACATGGTGGTAAAAGCGCAGATAATGATAACCGGGTAAGCCCACGCACCCAGGCTGCCGGTGTATAGACTGATAAGCTGCCTGGCAAAAGCTGTACCGCTGCTGGCATATTCGGCCCCGCTTCCATACATAACCAAAGCACCAAGCGCCAAAAATCCCAAGGCCAAAACAGCTGCGCCGATGTAGCCTATGTTAAAGTCCAGCAGCGATTCCTTTAATTTGGGCGTATATTTGGTTTGCTTTACCCGCTCCAGCGTCCATAATGAGTGCCAGGCGGCCGCATCAATAGGAATCGGCATCCATCCCATCAGGGCGATGAGAAAAGAAACACCGGCCACATTCCAGATGCTTGGGTAGTAGTCGAGGCCAGCTTGC
>Ga0209918_1000698_pt1 | contig 20862 bp, 14 predicted proteins | sample SalPonD_shore_MG_FD_185712 | JGI IMG/M metagenome (GOLD analysis project Ga0209918, IMG submission 185712) | Salt pond soil microbial communities from South San Francisco under conditions of wetland restoration - Salt Pond MetaG... | ecosystem: Environmental > Aquatic > Marine > Intertidal zone...
GGAATCCGCCGTCTGGACCGTCCGCCGCCCACCATTTTTTTTTACTGAGAGCCCCGTCCGGGCTTCCACTTCCGCCAGGAGGGCCTCCAGCGCAATCACTTGCACCTGGGCCTGCGCCAGGGCGTGTTCTAACGCCTGATTTTCCGCGTGCAACTGCTTGAGTTGGTCGCGTTCGTCTTGGGTCTGCACGTGCACCACCTTTCTAATCGATTCCTCGTGACCAAATTGCCGTAACCAGCGATACAGGCTGGTAGAGGAAATATCGTATCGGTGCTTCGCTTCACCAACAGTTATTTCGCCGCCGGTAATTTCCTGCACCACTTTCGACTTAAAACCTTGACTGTACCGATACTTCGGGCCTTCCATGTCTCGTCTCCTCTGCTTGTTGTGTCAACCTCTTTCAGGACGAGACAAGTTCTCACTTTTCACGTTGCACGTTGCACGGTCAATGCGTGGATGCGGAGATGCCGGCTGGTAGTGAACCCTTTAAAATTCACGGGGTAGAATCCGGAGACCGGACCTGCTCCCCCCACAAACAAAACACCCCCATCAATCAATTGATGGGCTATTCTCTCCCCGTCCCTGCCGGGACGGGCTCCGCCCCTGTCAGAAGGCCGGCCGGGATGCCTTCCGGGCTATGCGAGTACTTGTATCTCCGGCGGCGCTGGATTCTGCGTTCCCGTTCGAACCGAATAAAATTCGCCTCCTGCAACGGGGGGTGGCGGCTTTCCACGTTTCACTTCCTTTCTCCTTTAAACCAAAAAAGGCTCCGGCGCAAACCGGAGCCTTTTTTTTTAAGGAGGGATCAGAGACCCGCAGTTCTCACTGATCATAATACAGGGAGAACTCGTAGGGATGAGGCCGCAGCCGCATCGGGGTCACTTCGTTATCAAACTTGTACTGGATCCACGTCTCCAGCACGTCTTCCGTGAACACGTCGCCCTTCAGGAGGAAATCGTGATCTTCTTCCAGGGCGATTAACGCATCTTCCAGAGAAGCGGGAGTCTGCGGCACATTCGCCAGTTCTTCCGGCTTCATGTCGTAGATGTTTTTATCCAGCGGTTCCCCGGGATCGATCTTGTTGATGATCCCGTCCAGGCCGGCCATCAGCATGGCCGAGAAGGCCAGGTACGGATTCGCCGAGGGATCCGGACACCGGAATTCCACCCGCTTGGCCTTGGGCGAAGAGGAGTACATGGGAATCCGGAGCGCCGCGCTGCGGTTGCGCTGTGAGTAAGCCAGCCGGACCGGCGCTTCGAAGTGCGGCACCAGCCGTTTGTAGCTGTTGGTGGTGGGATTGGTGAAGGCGATCAGCGCCGAGGCATGCTTCAGAATCCCGCCCATGTAATACAGCCCCATTTCGCTCAACCCGGCATACCCGGTCCCGGCAAACAGGTTCTCGCCCTTGGTCCACAGACTGGTATGCACGTGCATCCCGGACCCGTTATCACTGAATAACGGTTTGGGCATAAAGGTGGCCGTTTTCGCGTGCTTCAGCGCCGTATTCTTCACAATATATTTATAAAGCATCAATTTGTCGGCGATGTCTACCAGGTCCGAGAACCGCAGATCGATTTCGCACTGGCCGCCGGTGGCCACTTCGTGATGCTGCGCTTCCACCTGGATGCCGCACTGCTGCATGGTCAGCACCATCTCGGACCGGAGATCCATCAACGAATCATGCGGCGGGACCGGAAAATATCCCTGCTTGTATTGCGGCTTGTATCCCAGGTTGGGCTGCTCGTCCCGGCCGGAATTCCAGCGCCCTTCCCGGGAATCCAGGAAGTAATAACCGGCGTTGGCCGTTTGATCGAACCGCACGTCGTCGAACACAAAGAACTCGGCTTCCGGCCCGAAAAAGGCTGTATCCGCCACCTTGCTGGACTGCATGAAATAAACGGCCTTTTGGGCGATGTGCCGGGGATCCCGGGAATACGATTCTTTGGTAATGGGATCATAGATATTACAGATCAAACTCAGGGTCGGATGTTCCGTGAAGGGATCGATCATGGCGGTGTCCGGATCCGGGATCACCAGCATGTCCGACTCGTTAATCGCCTGCCAACCCCGGATACTGGATCCGTCAAAACCCAGCCCGTCATCGAACAGTTCTTCCTCCATCTCCGAGACCGGAATGGTGAAATGCTGCCACAATCCCGGAAAATCCAGAAATTTTAAATCGACAAATTGCACCTCGTGATCTTTGATCATTTGGAACACTTTGGTACGGTCACTCTTGCTACTTGCCATTTGTATGCGTCTCCTTCGTTCACTTAGGCTTATTTGTTCCGGGTTTCATGTTATCTATCCCGCCGTATCGCTCGCTAATACTGCTTCCCCCGCCCGGTGTCTCACTCAATACGGCGGTTAATATATAGGAATATGTCCATATTGCAAAGCATTTTTTCTACAATTGTATAATTATTGACGATATTATATAACATTTAGATATATTTTACCTCCGGAGAAAGTAGCCGGATCCGTCGTCAACGACACTGTCACAAAGTATATATTTTAGAAAGTATGCAGGACAATATGAAGGACTAAACACGGAGGGAGGAGCAACACCTTTTCATGACGGGTCGGGAACAGGGGGAGGATATTCGTTCAACTGCGGGGAGGATATTCGTTCAACTGCGGGGGGGATATTCGTTCAACTGCCGGGAGATTATTCTTCCTCCAGGGGGATATGGCCGTGTTCACGCAAGACGTTTAAAACCATGGAGGTATTGGATTCCAGCACGCCCTTGTGTTCCTGGAGTCGTTTCACCACCCGGTTCATATCCGTGCGGTCCTTGTAGTGCCCGATGGCCATGATATCATAATTTCCCGTAACTTCATAGATGTCGGTCAGCTGCGGGAACTGCTCCAGCAGATCCAGCACGTTGGAAAACTCGTCCCCCTGGACCTTGAACCGGGTGACGGCCATGTAGGAATACCCGAATTTGTCGTAATCGATATCGGCAGTTACTCCCCGGAGGATGCCTTCCTGTTCCAGCTGCTCCAACCGTTTGCCGATGGTAGTGGCTGACACCCCCAGACGCTCCGCCAGTTCCCGAACCGATTGCCGGCCGTCTTCCTGCAGCAGGGATAATATTTTGTGCGATAAATTTTTATACGTCATATTTTGCCTCTCCTGGTAGCAAAATATACAATGATATACTAGTTAGAGGTAACGTTTTTTCTCAAATGTCCAATTTTATAAAAAGTTTCTGGGAATAATACCACAATAGGAAGTAAACTACCATCGCCTGGAAGGCGATGGCTTTAGCCCCCGCAGGCTGAAAGCCTACGGCTCTCCCTCCCCATCGATGCGGATATCGCCATGAGGTGGTTCGACATCCTGGTGCTCGATATACTCCAGGATGACTTCATCGGTCACATTCCCCGAACTGGCAGCGAAATAGCCTCGCGCCCAGAGATGACGTCCATAAAACTGGCGACTCAAGGTCTTGAATTCGCGGAGCAGTTTGTAGGAACTCTTCCCTTTGATCTTCTGCAGCACCTGACTCACCGCGATGTGCGGAGGAACCGAGACAAAGAGATGCACATGATCTTGCGAAACATGGCCTGTCAAGATTTCTACATCGATCTCTTTACAATACCCTCGCACGAGCTCCCGGAGCCGGCGGGCTATTTCGCCTGACAAGATTGGCTTGCGATACTTCGTGATCCACACCAAATGATATTTGAGGTCGTAAACGCTATGGGAGGTTTTCCGATAGTGTTGCATAGTATTGCAAGCATACTAAAGTCTTCGCCTGAAGGCGAGGGTTTTTCTCCCATTCCCCGAAGGAGACAATAAAAGGAGGGTGTTCTCGTATGTACCCGTATTTTTGAGTGCCTGAACCACTTCACCTATTCCGTGATCCAGATGCTCGATGAGTGCGACCATTTTGGCCCGTTCCTCCGAAATTCCAGACTCACGCTTCTTCACCTTCTCCAGCCATTCATCCGGAGGCTGAATGGGAGCATGGGGTGCGTTATATGGTAGATAAAGGAAAAACGGGGCCTTCGATTTTGATCTCTCTTGAATGTACTTTACTGCTTCATTGGTAAATAAATCCGTAGCATGCCCTTCCGGATTAATGGTTTCTCTATTCCTTCGCATATAATTAATCCCTTGCCGCCGATGGGTATAATAATCATCCATCATGTCCCCCAGAAACCCATAGAAATAATCAAAACCCTTTTCGGTCGGCGTGTTGGGAGAGTCAAGACCTAAATGCCATTTACCAATTATTCCAGTGTAATATCCGGCCCGTTTTAACATCCCTGGTAATAATATGGTCTCTGGATTTAAATAGCCCCAGCTGTTGCTGGCGCGGGTTCGAATGACACCGGGCACCCCAACGACATCCGGATACCTCCCACTTAACAAACCAGCCCGGGTGGGAGAGCAGACCGGACAATTGGCGTAGAAATTATTAAAGCGCATCCCTGTCTTCATCAGGGAATCCATATTGGGAGTCTGCAGATCCGTCGCCCCGTAACTGGACAAATCACCATACCCCAGGTCATCTACCAGGATGGTAATGATATTGGGGATTCTTCCGTTCTTCTGTGCAAGCGCTAACTTTGATACGGTACCGAGTGTAAGAATTCCTATTCCTAGTTTCTTACAAAAATCTCTGCGGGATACTACTTTTCCAGGCATATGCACCTCTCAGTTTCCGGTTCGTTCACTTATTTACTGGTCATTCAAACCTGAATCGTCACCGTTTAAAAATTAAATCCCAGCACAATGCGATTTACAGTACCGAACGTGGCATACTGCGAATAGGCGTAATCAAATCGAAATCCCACTGATCCTACTTCTGAAGCCAGTCCCAATCCTGCGTTTAAGCCTTGGGTGTCATGAGGAAAAACATAACCGGCCCGGACAGAGATGAGGTTCATAAAAACATACTCACCACCAATTCGAATATTTTCATAATAATCCCTGGGCCGTTCCGTATCTATGGAGAGCAAGAGTGAATGCATTTCCGGGTTCATTGAAGTTATGTCCAACAGGTCCATTGATAATCCAATACGGAATGTTAATGGTAATTCGAAGCTTTCCTGGGAAAATGTAAGTTCTCTGGAGAAATTTCGCAGCCCCATTGCCAGATTCAAACTTTTAAAACCGGTTTTATACAGCACACCAAAATCCAGCGCAACAGTATTGACACCAAATTGTTTTTCCACCTGATTGCCTGAATCATCCAGTCTGACGGTACTCTTACCAAAATCCTCGGCCGCATATTTTACATTGGCACCCACCGCAAATCGATTAGTCAAGGCTTTGGCATAACTTACTCCGAAGGCACTCGCTGTGGGTGTAATTGTCCCCAGATCCAAATACCCTCTTTCATTATCAGCCCGGATGGTTTCCAGAAAATCCCCATAATTGACCATAATTCCAAAGAGGCCGAAGATGCCAATTCGGGTATTATAAGCAAGTCCTGCCATATTATACTGGACATGTGCAATCCACTGAGTTTGTCCTAAGGTAATATCGGCACGTTGCTGCATATATGCCATGCCTGCCGGATTATAAAACATCGCCGATGACGAGGTTACCTGGGATGTCATGGCATCTCCCATAGAAGCAGCTCTCGCATCCAATGACACATTGAGAAATTTCATTCCGGTCTGAGCGATCCTTTGTCTGGAAAGATTGTCTGACTGGAATCCCTCCTCCTGAGCAAAACATATCCCTGTTGAGAAAATAAGTCCGACTGTAACGATGGTATTGAGGATAGATTTGACGGTTGTATTCATGATACACCTCATTATTTAAACTAATCTATTCATTTGATTCAGGCTATCGCATTATGATAAATTTCCTGATGAGCTGCCTGCCCGTCTCTTGATCTTTTATCACCGCGAAATATATTCCACTCACCACCACCTGATTCGCTTTGGTTGTTAAATTCCAGTAGGCATCCCCACTCCCATCGGTATGCTCAATTTCTTGTACCGGCTCACCTAATTCCGTGTATATCTCGATGGTGCATTGACCTGGTATATCCAGAAACCCTATCCTATCCTGCTGGCCAGGCCACCTGACCTCCTTATCTGATCCCAAATTATATGGGTTGGGAACGACCCTGGCAGATTCAAGAGTGGATCCGGGTGCTCTTTTTAAGAATGCGGGGATATAAGTTTGGGTATAATATCTACTGCTTCTCAACCGAACGCCGGTGGGGGTCATTCCAGTTGCATTGCTATTTACATCGCCCACCGCCTGCAAATAGTAAAAATACTTTATCCCACGGTTCACTTCGGTATCCTCATATGACCTGGCCGATGGATCGAGTTCTGCTATCTTATCATAGATGAATTTCTCCTCGGGTTCACCCTGGTATTGGTTCTGAGTCCTGTAAAGTTCGAAACCTCCCGGTGGATTTTCGCCGTCAAAGGATTCCCAGGTAAGAGTAATTCTGTCAGTACCAGAGGTGACCGTGAACCTCTTTGGTGGTTTAGGCGGTTGCGGGATATTATAATCGGAATTGTAGTTTGCAAATGCCCTATCGAGCATCTGTTTGATGGAATCCATCCCGGTAAAATACCAGATATCTTTTGTCTTTTGTTCCCCGTTAAACTCTATCAACTGATTATCATCATACCCCGATAACTTAAATGCTCGCCCGATATCAAACGAGGCTTCTTTTCCGAGACCGGCAAAGCCTTCCACATACACGATCCTGACACTATCTCCTGGATTCAGGGTATACGGTCCGAAGGAAATAGTGGCAGGCCAGCCACCATCGTGCCCGAGATTCGGGTAGTCACTTTGGGCAGCCATCCGTTCATACCAGTCGGGAATATCTGCCGGATCGGGGGTGATGATATCCGCTTGATCCGGGTGTTGCGAGCCGAGGCCATAATCCCGCCATTCCTGGTCGGGTCGCATATAGGAGTATTCCTCAGTCATGTGTTTTTGATCCCAGAAGTCATTATTATTGGTAATGGGATCACCACCCCGAATATTGGCCATCACCGCCGGCTGGTCCGGATCATCATTTTTATCTGTTGCCGAAACATCCGCATGCATTATACCACGAGCAATAAATTCGGGAACTGCCAGCCTGCCCAGAGTATCGCCCTCAACCAATTTGCTATTGGGAACGATGGCAGGTGTCCCAAAGGAACTCCCGATACTCCACGGAACTTTACCATACCAAATCACTTGTGTTCGATAAGGCATGGGATAATCGTTCGTTTCCGTATTTTTAAATTCAAACGCATCGGTGACAGTCACCGTACCATGTTTGGGGATCAGGTGATCCACATGCTGATATTTTGTCAGAAAATCAATCATGACTCCGTCCAGCACTTGATCCGGGTACTCTATTTCATCATCCAGATCCGCATTGCCCGTATTGGTAAATACGTAGTCATAGATCAGATAATCATCATGGTACTCATTACTGAAAGCTCGCACAACATTTCGGACGGTCACTCCCAGCGCTGTATTATCTTCCCGAATGACCATCCGATCGGCTTTTATCGAAGGATTAACCTCCGTTATTTGAATGGGCACCCGAAAAGACGGCAATCCGTCCACCGTCACATCAGGCTTCTCAAATTTGGAGATAAGCTTCATAGGCTTCGGGAAAAATTCATTCAGATGAAATTGTCGGTCACCCGTATGGACAACCCTAGGAGCATAGACAGTGCCATCCAGATCCTTATGACTTTCGACACCTATCCATAAATGTTTTCGATTATAATGCGTATGTAAGGTGGTATAAGGTGAAAGTGCAGGGTAGATTAACCCGGTATTGCGCATCACTTCCGGTTCTGCGCCAGTTGAAGACAGTTTATGCCATAAATCCCCAACGTTAAGCCACTTTGTTTCCGCCTGTCCAAACAATGTGCCGGAAAGGAAGAGTAAACTTCCGAGTAGAACAGTCTTTAAAACTTTATGACGTTGTTTTAACATTTTAAATGTCCTCTTATTAAGTTGCCTGTAATCATGGGCAAACGAGATGTGTTCATGTTAAAAAGTGATCCGAATTCCAAACCTGACACTGCGAGGATTTAAAAAGCGCAGAAACCGGAGATTGGGCATATCGATGTATGCCTTCTCTTCAAGCACCTGGTTTACCTGACTGTTATCGGCTTCTTGCCACTCCCCGTTTACCCAATCCATATATTTCCCCGATTGCTTCTCGTAGTATAAGGGATGTGTAGATGGGTTGTTGAGCTCCGCCACAGAATTCACGATTTCTATCGGCTTAAAATCCACACCAGGTTTCCGATAATCTCCGGGTTTATCATCGCCGGGGATAAACTGGTACGGGAGCGATTCCACATCTCCAAAGGTGTCTTCGGGTAAATGCAATGAGTACATATAGTCCTGATAATCGTGTTCTCCATACCATGCGGCATACCTGCTCAGGTATTTGAGATTAAATATATTGGATATATCGACAAAGAGTTTCAGCCTTCCTACATTTTGAAGTTGAAAATCCTTGCTCAGCCGCAAATCAATCATTGTATAATCTTTCCACCGCACATTGTATTGGAGGCCCGGGATATCGGTTTCACCAGTCCAGGTAAACGCCTGACCGGCTCGCCATTCCCCCAGCAAGTTCAAATGCCAGCCGCCTAATGGATTGACCCCCATAAGGGTCGGGCCGAACTGGTAGGGACCAATAAATTCCAGGTTCACCCGCCCATAGGGTTCAGGCACCGGCTTCTCCTGGTAATGCTCCCGGCTGATCCTTTCGTATTCCTGTTGCTCCACGAGATTCTCGTATTGTCGATCAAAGCCGAAATTGCCTGACTTTCTGGACATATAGGTAAAATTCAGAAATCCTCTGAAGTGCTGTCCCTGATTTTTCCGGATACTTAACTCCAATCCACGGATATCCTGATAGTTCAACGGCTCCATTCGGTTATAATCCACCCGCCCATCCAGGCTGATATATTCCACCTGCTGGACCTGATCTTCCATCGCCTTATAATATCCGCTCACCCTTATGAGATATTGATTCAACAAACTATGCTCATAACCCAATTCATAACTGACCGTTTTCGGCAGGGGGTGGTTTGGATTCCCCATTCTATCGACAGCTCCGGTTACAATTTTCCTGACCATAAACAAATTTTGCGGGTCAAGCATTTGCCGAAAATGGCCATAATTGAAATACAGCTTGCTGACCGCAGTCACCGGAAAGGAGATACCTATCCGCGGACTCAGATCCACTAACTGCTTTGTTGGCACTTTTTTTAAATACTCATCCATTCCAGCCTTGCCAATTTCCGGTGAAAACGCCCGACTAAACGGCCCATAATCATACCAGGTACCCTTCGCATGGAAATAGTCCAGTCTCAGTCCCAGCTGGGCGATCATGCCCCTAAACTCGAGTTTGGTTTGTGCATATGCGGCTGCCTGGACCGGTTGGCGATTCCACCTCCACCTGGGATTCTGATCCGCCGTAAAGAAAAGTTGGTATTCCCCATGCCGGATATGATAATTGCTATAGATATACTCGAACCCGGTTTTCAACTGCAGGAGTCTATTCAGCTGGGTGGTCAAATCGGCTTTAACATTCCAGACCGCAACATGAGAGGTATCTCTTCCTTCCGCCCAGTGCCCGCCCATGTAAACGCCACTGGGGGAGAACCAGTTTGCCATCCACCAGCCGAATGGTGATTCATCAAGTTTCATGGGTCCGATGGTATTGATCACGGTTGCTGTATCACGTATTGCGGGTCTCACCGTGTTGTAATCGGAGTACAAACGCTGCACTCTCACGTCGTAAAATGTCTTCGAACTGAGAGTATGGGTAAAATCTGCGCTCACCATATTGTGATAGTGGTCGGTGGGATTCCACTCATCTTCCGCCCAAATATTACTGGTGGGTGTAGTACCCCCACGTATCGCATTTGCCATATAATGGGTGCTTCCATTCCATGGATATGGTGGCAATTCACCTTCGAAAAAACGGGGCCATCCGGAAATATTATCCGCCATTCCATATCGATGGGAATACATCCCCTGAAGAATCATCTTTAAGTTAGTGGTAATATTTGAAGAAAGCTTCAATCGAGCTGTTCGATCCTTGTAGTATTTTCGGTGCTGAGGAATGATATACGGGTTTTGATTTTCCCGATAGGACGCCAGAAACCGTAAATTTCCAAGCTGGTGTGAAATCAAAGGCACCGGTCCACCGACACTTCCATCGATCTCATAATCGGGATCCTGCACCTGGATATCTTTTCTATGATACCAGTCAAATAACTGCAGCAACTGGGGGACAGTTAAATCATTATTTGGATCGTTATCCGAATTCCATTTGCTTTTTACCGCATTCCATCCCTCAAAATAAGGATACTGTCTCTGAGTGTATTCCGACCAGGTGCCGTTAGTAGTCCCATCGTACATGACTTCCGGATCCTGATATGGACGGATGAAATATCCATTCCTCCCATTGGGCCCTGAACCGAAGTACTGCTGGTGGGCAGGGTTATACCTGACGATCAAATCTGCAGTATAGTGATCAACAGGACCTTCTTTGGTGACAACATTTACCAGCCCTGATCGCACATTCCCATACTCCGCACTAAACCCACCGGTTTGCACTTTCACTTCCTTCAAAGACGTGTAGCTAATATTGGTATAGGGAGAATTAGTACGGCCGAGCCGCATGGTGTTCCCATCCACAATGAAATTCACTTCATCCGAACCGCTTCCCCGAACCGATAAACCTGGCTCAACCCCTGCTTCCAAACCTACCACCTCATCCAAACTCATCACCGGAACATTCTCGATTTCCTGGGAGTTGATATTGGCTACATTTGCAGAAACGTCAGGTTGAACCACAGGGGTGGAAGCTTCGACTACAACTTCCTGGCCGGCGAGCGCTTGTGACTGCAATTCAAAATTAATGGTTGTAGTTTGGTCAATATTGACCCTGAAATCTTCGACCGTGGTCGCAGCGTAGCCGATATAAGATGCCCTTAAACTATAGGTCCCGGGATCTACGTTAATTATGGTATAATAGCCATTTTCATCCGTGGCGGCTCCTTGTTCTGTCCCCACAAGGATGATATTTACCCCTGGCAAGGATTGGCCGGTTTCTGCATCGATCACCTGCCCGGTAATTTTTCCGGTCTGACCAAAGAGATGGGTTGTTCCCAGCAACAGTAAGCCTGCCAACATTACTCTAAGAAATCGCTTATATGAGCCCCCCTTATTCATGGCTCTCCTCCCTTGTTATTTCACCATGTTTTATACCTGTTAAAACTGTCGGTCTAATAAGCAAAGAACTGGTGATATCTCTCTGCGGAGGGGGTGCATTGAATACCACCAGTTCTCTTATCGCTTTTCGTTGCTTTTCTACCAGTAAGCCAGTAAGATCCCTATCCTTACGATGGCAGCGGTGATTAAATACATGGTTTTTGATTCTAACTTCATTTGCAACTAGCATCCAACCCTCCCGAATACACCGGAAAATTCATTAAACGTCTCCTGTCTGCAAAGCACCATAAGTCCAGGGATAAATCGTCATATCTAAACCACATCGCTCCACCTGTCTAACCTAGCCTATTGAACCTAAATTGATTCGATACGGGTAAACAATCACCGATCCTTTCCTGATTATCCCACTGATAATTACAGGAAAATGCAATCTGCGATTTCCCAATACCCCGGTTCAGTCCATATTTATCAGAGGGTGTACACGAACCAACCGTTCAGGTTTATTCCGGTTCGTTCTGCTAATAATGCAATTATGCTGCCATCAGGAAAATCCATGTTGAATACTTATTCTAAGATATTATTATTTAATGAATTTATAAGATCGATTCACTCAAGATAACTTTAACTGATACCACTGAGGAAGTGTCTCAAAGCAGAACAGAGCATCAACGATTGTCTCATTTTGATACAGTACTCTCCTTGTCTTACGGTAATCCGGGGGAAAACTGACACCGTTAGGAATAACAATTGCGGAATTTACCCCGATTAATTATAACCGAGTCATTGTAGCTTTGAATTAAGCACGTGTAATAGACACTTTTCACCTCTTGAATGGAAACTAAGTCACTACGAATCAAAGATGGACATAAACTTCATCCGAATGTTGCTGTCACCAGACCATTGCGGCCTTCTAAGAATGTGAAAAGAATGCCCAACATATTTGGTAAAACCGGAAGTATATGGATCACCGGTCAGTACGTGGTTTTGGAGGCTATATTCTATTTCCTTGAGCATACCAGCTATGATCGCTTCCGGATAAATCTTTGTGAAATTTTCCAAATCACCCATAATACGCGGTACAAATTTAAAACTCATGATCCAGGCGTTTGGCCAGCCGATCCCGACCCGGAACAAGTTTTTGTTTATGTTCTTGTACTATATCGCGAATCTTTGCGATCACATCGGGATGCTCTTCGGCCACATCCCATTGCTCACCTGGATCTTTGCCAAGGTCAAACAGGAGAGGAGGATCATGCTGTTTCTTGGGATTTTCTTTTTGATAAGCCGATTGAGTGATAAAATGGGCTTTAAACTGCTTGTATCTTGCTGCATACAATTCGCGCCCCCGATAATAAAAAACTGTCTCACGCGGACTGGGTCCTTTGCCAAAAAGAGCAGGACGAAGATCAACGCCGTCGATTATACGATCAGTTGATATCTGTGCCCCGGCCAACTTACAAGCAGTAGTATAGATGTCCATGGTTGTTCCCAGATCGGCCACAGTAGCTGATTGTATGGTTCCAGGCCACCAGAAAATAGCCGGCTCGCGCATCCCCCCTTCCCAAGTGGTGCCCTTGCCACCTCGTAATAAGCCGGCCGAACCACCCATCTGCATAAATGGTAGCCAAGGTCCGTTATCGGAAGTAAACACCACCAGGGTATTTTCCGCTAATCCCGCCTTGCGCAGTGTAGCCATTATCTGACCCGCTCCCCAGTCGATTTCCTCTACTACGTCACCGAATAATCCCCTGAGGCTGGTGTCCTGAAACTTTTCAGAAGCAAACAGAGGTACATGGGGCATATTGTGAGCAAGATAAACGAAAAAAGGGCCGTCTTTATGTTGGTGTATAAATTTAATAGCCTCTTCAGTGTATCGTTTGGTGAGCGTATGCTGGTTCGCCGGCCGTTCCACGACTTGGTCATTCCGCATGAGCGGTGCATTCCAGTACTCTACCTTGGGACGGAAAAAGATCTCCCGTCCCCCTTTCGCCACCCGGTTCATATCATTGGAATACGGAATACCAAAATAGTAGTCAAACCCGTTATTGGTAGGTAAATATTGGGGCTGAACTCCCAGATGCCATTTACCAATGCAGGCGGTCGAATAACCCTGAGACTTTAAGGCTTCAGCCAGCGTCACCTCACTGGAAGGGATGCCTTCTGCAGAATCCGGAAAAAGTACTCTGCGCTCATCGCTACACATTCCGCTGCGAATCGGCAACCGTCCGGTCATTAAAGCTGCTCGGCTAGGAGTACACACACTGGCGCCCACGTAAAAATTCGTCCACTTCTGGCCTTCGGCAGCCATGCGATCTAAATTCGGCGTATGAATGGTGGGATGCCCATATACCCCCAGATCACCATAACCCAAATCATCTGCGAACAGAATGACAATATTGGGCTTCCGGTTACCGGGTTGAAGAGCCCGAGCCCACAAAGACGGAGCCAACAAGGAAGCGACTCCCACTCCCATGAGCTTTAAAAATTTTCGCCGGTCAGATTGTAGCTGATTCATTTGGATATTCCTTTCAAAGTAACCCCCTTAAGTATCAACTCCTATCAGACAATAAATCCATACTGGACGGCAAATCCTTCAATCTCCGATTTTTCTCCAAATTTTCAGGTAAAAGTCAGAAGTTCATAATAGTTGACTACTGACTGAAGAACAGCTTCCAACAATTGCTTTTTGCCGACAACTTTATTTGTGCCTAGTAAATCCATTATTAAAATCAATTCGTATCAGATTACTGCAATAATTTTGCCAAATTAAAAAGCGCGGAAATTATCAATAATTTTAAATACCTGATATTAATAGAGTTGTACAGTGATGTTAATATTTTCTAGGACTTTTTAAAAAATTTTAAGCTTTTTCACGTGACTCCTCACCGCAAGAAATTGTACCATTCTAAGACAGTACTTAAAAAAGATCAACTTTAATAAAACGAGGTTAAGATTATCTGCAAGTACCGACCAGAAATCAATCACTAGGTGGCTATATACTTTTTCATCGCCCTCTTTCCATTCCTACCCATTCCGAATCTCACCCCAGGGGATGACACCACACCGATCGGCCCAGAGGGTGTAAATGTCCTGAAGTTCTCCGGCGATATCCGGCTGTTCGGTTATCAGGTTGTGTACTTCGGTCCGATCCTTCTCCAGGTCATAGAGCTCCCACTCGTTCTCCGGATACTGGCTGACCAGTTTCCACTGCTCTTTGCGCACGCCCCGATGGCCCTGGTGTTCCCAGCAGTATACCGCGGTTTCCCGACTTGTTCCTGTGAGTACCGGCAGCAGGCTGCGTCCTTCCATGGGATGAATAGACTGACCGTTATGCGTGTCCGGATAGGACGCCCCGGCCACATCCACACAGGTGGCCATGATATCGACGATATGCCCGACCTGATTGGTTCGCGTGCCGGCAGGTACCACACCCGGCCAGCGTACAATCAGGGGGGTAGAAATTCCCCCTTCATACGTATACCGCTTATACTTTCGAAAAGGAGTGTTGCCGGCATTCGCCCACTCCCAGCCGTAGGCATAGGTAGCCTCAGGCCCCCCTGCGGGAATGACCTTACCCCGGGTATCCTTGCGGGGCTGATCCCCCCACATGTTGGTGTAAGGGCAGGCGCCGTTATCCGAGAGAAAAAGGATCATAGTCTCCTGTTCAATTCCCTGCTCCTTTACGGTGTTGAGCACTCTGCCGATCCCCTGATCCATCCGATCCACCATGGCGGCATAGACCGACATCAGCTGGTCGCGCCACTCCTTTTCTTGGTCGGTTAATTCTGACCAGGGGCGATTCCTGCTATCTCTGGGACTGAGTTCCCACCGGGAGGGGATCACCCCCGAATCAATCATCCGCTGATATCGTTCTTCACGCAGCCGATCCCATCCCTTGAGATATTTCCCCCGGTATTTTGCGATGTCTTCCGGCCAGGCCTGGAGGGGATAATGCGGCGCATTATAGGCCAGGTAGAGAAAAAACGGTTGGTGTTTCCCCCTGGCAGAAGCCTGGATAAAATCCACTGCGTGATCGGTGAAGGCGTCGGTGGTGTAATAACTGCCGTCATCCGGCACCGTGGTGGGATGATCGCCCTCCCAGATCACTCCCTCCTCCGGTTGAAAGTAATTACAGGCTCCGCTGATGAGCCCATAATATTGGTCGAATCCCCGATGCAACGGTCGAGCGGTCTCCTGGGCGCCCACGTGCCATTTGCCGGATGCCCCGGTGCGGTACCCCGCGGATTTCAGGACTTTGGCAATGGTCATACAGTGATCGTTCAAATGGCCCTGATAAGAGGGATACCCAAGGTTATCCGTCATATGTCCCACGCCGGTTTGATGCGGATATAAACCGGTTAACAGGGACGCCCGGGTGGGACAACAGCGGGCGGCGTTATAGAATTGCGTGCACTGTATCCCTTCTTGTGCCAGTTGATCCAGATGCGGGGTGTGTATTTCGCTGCCGTAACTACCCAAATCCGAGTATCCGAGATCATCCACCAGGATCAGGATGATATTCGGACGGGGTGTGGTGGTTTGTACACAACGGGTACCTGCCAGCGCTAATCCCATGGTGCCGGTGAGGGTCATTTTCAGAAAATCGCGTCGGTTGTAGGTGTGTGTCATGCGGGTTCTTCTTTCTGTATTTGATGCGAACCGGTTGGTCCTGCCCTCAGTTCAAAATTTGCAAAAACGAATGCAGGCTTACCAGAAAATTCCTGTTCAGCCCCTCATATCAATATCAGGTGACAGGTTATTTTGCTCGGCTGCGTCCTCCTCACCAAGGCGTGTCGACAACGAGCCGGCACTTGTATCCGGAGGACCAGATAAATCACGCTTTCCGGTACAGTTTTCCCGGCCACATGCGATTTTTTCAAACCCTTTAGTCGAAGGCCATCCCGGAGAGCTTTCGATACTCGGCCTCAAACACTCCCAGGAACCTTCCCGGTGGTGTGTCGCCTCCAGTCAAAATTACCATAGATTTCATGAATAGTATACCCAGACTTTCCATAGGATGCACATAAAAAAGTGTCCCGGCGCTGAAAGCAGCGCAAAATCCCCGGGATCTCTGGAGAGGCGATTCTTGAATAATTTTAAGGCGTACACCATTTCAGGCGCGGATTGTCGTGCCGGATTTCTGACAAAATTTGCCACCCCGGTCGTTCTTTCTCACCGGCCGCACTGGCTGCCGGCTCTCTGATAACCAGGTAACGCATGGTGAGAAGTATGGTAAATCTCTGCAAGGCGCTAGCGGTACAATTACTTGATTCGGATAGAGGTGACTGGATTCCGGTATCTTCGCCACAGATGTGGCGGGGAGCACCTCATCGCTAGCCACACTCTTGTAAAACTTCTCATTCCGAGACAGTCATTTAATCAATATGATCCCAAGTGATACTGCTGCAGTTTTCGATACAAAGTCTGTCGGCCGATGCCGAGAATTTTCGCAGCCCGGCTGATATTCCAGCGGGTGCTATTACAGATTTTATGGATATGCATTTTTTCCATAAACTCTAACGTATGCAGACTTTCCTTCCAGCCACGTGTCGCTTCCCGCAGCGACGCCGGAAGATGGTCCAGAGTAATAGCATCCGCTTCGGCAAAAGTGAGCATCTCAATGACGGCGTTCCGGAGTTCACGAATGTTGCCCGGCCAGGAGTATTTCTGCAATCTTTCTAACACGGATTCTGAAAATGCCGGAGGAGACACCTCATGGTTCTGAGCCCATTCCCGGGCAAAATGATGGATTAACGGGAGGATATCCGCGGTTCGCTCCCTGAGCGGCGGAAGGCACAGGGATAATACTTTTAACCGATAATACAGATCCGATCGGAACTGGTCTTTCTGCACCAATTCAGATAACTGTTTGTTGGTAGCGGCAATAACGCGCACGTCGATGGTATCGGGTCGGCGAGATCCGACCTTCCACGCCTCCTTTTCTTCAATGACCCGAAGTAATTTTGCCTGCATGGCCAGGGTGGTATTCGCGATCTCATCCAGAAACAGCGTGCCGCCCTGAGCAGCCTGGAAAAAACCAGCCCGAGTGGTCTCGGCGCCGGTATAGGAACCCTTCACATGCCCGAATAATTCCGATTCCAGCAACTCACCGGGAATGGCTCCGCAATTCACGGGGATAAAAGCCTTATCCGCGCGGGCACTATTCCGATGGATCGCCCGGGCAAATAACTCTTTTCCGGTTCCGCTTTCACCTGTCAATAAGATATTTGCCTTCTCCCGGGCAGCAATGTGGGCTTTGTGGACTGTGCGTCTGAACGGATTCGAGACGCCCACCATTTCCATCGATTCACTGAATTTCTCAAATGATTCCCTCGTCCTTTTATCACTGGCCCGTACTTTCTCTTTCAGATCCCGGAGTAATTCGGGTAAACATTTGGCAATTGATTGGCCGGAAAGATAATCAACTGCGCCAAATTTCATGGCGTTGACTGCGTCTTGTATGTTAGGTTCGTCTGCCACCACAACCGGATAGACCTGGTTGAGATGTTCGCTTAAGTCCTGTAGAAAGTGATATTCTTCATCCTGTCCGTGAAGGTCGACAATGCACACCCGGACATTTTCCGTTGCAAGAATATACCGCGCCTCCTGCAACGTCTCACATGCATAGGAAAGCCATCCCTCATTTTTAACAATATCTGCTATTATACTGACGAGCTCAGAGTACTTCTGATACAGGATAACAGGAGTGGAGTCGGACATAATACGTATTCCTCCCGTAGTTATACCACATCTTCCACAACACTTCACAAAGTCGAAAAGTGTGTGAAAAGAGCCGATGGCACAGTAAAATCATGACCCGTACATCTCATAGGTCATCAGTGAAACATTTTCCTTTTTTACCCTCTTCTCTCTTTCTTCTCTTTCAATTCTTCGGCCAACCTTTTGCTCAACCAGTACACGTCTTCCGGCGCCTTGTAATTGGTGGTCCGAGAGACGGACTCAACATGGTGCATCCTCCGTATATTAAGAAAAAGACCTTCTTTCCAAAGAACACCGGGTGAGTTGATATCCCCGACCAGATATAGATCAATTATAGTCAATCTGAAATCACTGCAACCCTTCATCCAGAGAAGGCATCATGACCCTCTGTGCCAGTTTTTCAACGGCTAGTTTTGTTAGGGAAGGAAAGCTCTCTGGTTTTCAATCTCATATAGTAACGAGCAAATGATAACCAGATTGCACAGAGCCCCCTCTCCCGCAATCCGATCCGCCACTTTAGAACCGTACCAGGATTTTTACCGAGTCTTTTTTATGATATTAAACATTCCCTTATATGTCAATATAAAAATTGTCTCATTTCACCGGGTCGGCACTACCTGTTCACTCGCCACCCTTCGCTCCACCCATTCCCAGGCAAATAAACATTTCCACAGATCTTACAACCAGTATTTTTTTCCGGATTATCGGCATCCTTCAGATCGAAAGTAATACTTTTCCTTACCTGCATTGCAATTAGTAAAACTATCCATTCTTCTCAAAGATCCCCTTTTTATAGGCAATCTCTTGTCCCTGGCGGCCATTTTATTGGGAGGAGAACGGCGGTTAGAAAATCTCATCGGGTGTATTCATTTTACCTGGCTTCGAACTATGATCGGCTCGTTCGATTGAACAAAGCAGCGGTACCCTGTGCAGTATCTTTCTTTAGCTCTTCTCATCTCTCAGTTGTCCTACTAACACACGACCTAACCGGGCGACGACATCGGGCGCCTCTGCCGCGAGGTTGACACTCTCCTGCGGATCCTCTTTGAGATCAAATAATAACAATGGTTCGGACCGGTATGACTGCGATTGTGTCCGGTTCCCTTCCGGATCAAACCCCCGAATAAGCTTGTACCGATTGTCCATGACCAGCCGCCAGGATTCCAGCCCGGAAAAAACGTACTCCCGGGTTTGCCCGGATCGTCCCTCCAGAAGAGGCCGCAAAGTTCGGCTGTCCATGCTGTCGGGTACTGAAATTCCACTGTAATCGAGGAACGTGGCGGCCAGATCCAGGGTGGTGGTTGGTTGCTGATGAACGATCCCTTGTTGTACACCGGGTCCCGTCACTAGCAGGGGCACTCCGACGGAGGGATGGTAGGGGACTCTCTTTGCCCAGCGATGGTGATCGCCCAGCATTTCTCCGTGATCGCTGGCATAGATGATGAGCGTATTTTCCAGTTCGCCCCGCTTTTCCAATTCCTCGAGATATATCCCTAGCCAGCGATCGATATTCTCGATCATGGCGGAGTAATTTTGGCGTATCTCGTCGTGTTTCTCCGGTGGGAATTGGGTATTCCGGAAGGGCTGAGGAAATGACGTCCCTGCCCACCGTTCCTGCATCCGCCGGGTGATGTCCATGGGCTCGTGTGGCCCGTTAAAATTCACCTGTAAAAACCAGGGCCGATGCTTCGGTGCCTGCCGAATCAGTTCCAATCCATTCCGCGCTATCCAGTTGTCGGCATAGGCCCGCTCCGGCAATGGTGTCGGGAAGGTATGCTCATAGTTACCACCGGCACGGCTGGCGAAATCCTGCAGGTGCACCTTGGCGAGATGCTCCTTCTCCAGAAAGTCGAAATACGGTCCCACCTTCCCCTCTTTGTAGGCACGAATCCCGTCATGCTTTCCGCTGTTGTCAATGCCGGATGAAAAGCCCCAGCGATGCAGATAGTTCACTCCCTCTATTACGTGCCGGCCGTCCCGGCCCCAATCCATGGCCGGTTTCCGCAGGTCGAATTTTCCGCATCCCATCACATGATATCCTGAAGCACGCAATAAGGTATAGAAGGAAGTCTGCTGTTCCGGGTAATTCTGTTGGTTGGTAGGCACACCGCATCGATCATACTCTTTGCCGGACGCCACCGCCGCCCGGGAAGGCGCACAGAGAGGTGAAGGACAGATCGCATGAGGAAAATATACTCCCCGCCGGGCGACTGTATCGAAATTCGGCGTTCGTACCGGGAGTTCCGAATTCAGTCCCACCCAATCATGGCGATGCTGATCCGGGAAAAAGAACAGGATATTCGGACGGGAATTTTGATCACCGGATTGCCGGGTACAGGTGTATTGGAGAAACACCCCGGAAACACCCATCCCTGCCAGTTTCAGAAAGTGCCGTCTGGTTTGAGTCATAACAGATCACCCTTTTGTATCGAAGTATCCGTGCGGATTTTTCGCATGGTCAAACAGTCCCCGGCCGGACAAGATAAAAAGAAACCATCCGACCTGTATTCATGAGACCTATACTCTGCCTATGTAACGGTGTCGCACGGTATGCTTCGTAATCCTATTTTAAGCACGGAATCCAAAGAATCACAGGGATAATCATCCGTTTGACCGGATACATCTTGACTCCCCACGTCTCTGTGAACATATTTCAAATAACGGGTTAGCCGTGCAGCCGCCACAACCTGGCGGATCATTGTCCAGATGCTTTCGGCATGTTCAGACTGAACGACCCAATCGCTCACCGCACAGCGCAAAGGAGTGAGCAAACGAAATTTTATTCCCAAGATGCGACTTCTTCCTTCATATCAACGATACGTTTTTGTCCTTCTCCTGGGAGCGCTGGCTCTGGGTATGCCGGGCTGCCGGAAACAGCCCCACGAATCTCAGCATGCCCAAACCTCCCCGGAAGCCTACTCCTTGCTGCAACACACCCAGGCAGC